>RCNE010002963.1_pt1 | contig 13200 bp, 10 predicted proteins | sample 2041361 | NCBI WGS metagenome assembly RCNE01 (sample SAMN09708229, study PRJNA481090) | Marine sediment metagenome, whole genome shotgun sequencing project.
GGACAGACAGGGATTCGAACCCTGGAGACGGTCTCCCGCCTACACACTTTCCAGGCGTGCGCCTTCGACCACTCGGCCACCTGTCCGTGGCGGCGGTTTAGCCCTATCTGCCCATCCTTTGCAAGACCCCAAAACATATGTTTCTGAGCACTGTTTACCTTGACCCCTTCCGCACCCTATAAAAACGCTTGGCGATGACACGGGGCCTAACGACATGCTGCATGATCCACCAAAGACAAGCGCGCCTGACAGGCCTGCTGATACACAGCGCCTGCAGACCGGTGCATTGCTGATTATCGCCTTTGCGGTCGTGTTATTCTTGCTGGTACAAGCGCGCTTTGTGCTGATCTCGCTGGCAACCGCGATCATCTTATTCAGCCTGACAAGTGACGTGATTACATTTATCGCCCGCCAGCGCGTCGGACCATTCCGCATTCCCAACACGCTTGCCAGCCTTGCTGCGATGGTATTGATTGCAACGGCGCTTTTGACGCTGACCTCAATCTTGCTGGCGCAGATCAACACCGTTCTTGTAACCACCCTTACCTATGCAGAGCGCGCGCCATCCGCGGTGGCATCCTTGTTTACGTGGTTGGACGACGATAGCCAAATGGCCGTCTTTAACGCCCTGCAATCGGTTGATGTGTCGAGTTATCTGCGCATCGCCGCAGGTCAGGCCAACGGGATTACCCAAGCGACAGTATTGATCATCTTGTTCGTCGGCTTTCTGTTCGCGGAGCGGATTTGGTTTCAAACCAAACTGGTCAGCCTTGTCGGGGACACACAACAAGCAGAGCGGGTGGGCAAAATCATCCAGTCGATCATCCACCGCGTGAACTATTACCTGCTGGTGAAGACCGTGATCTCGGGGATCACCGGGGCAATGGTATTTGTGTTGGCGCGCGCGTTCAGCCTTGAATTGGCGACGTCGCTTGGGATCATCACGTTTGTCCTGAACTTCATCCCGAATATCGGATCGATCGTCGCCACAGCCTTGATCGCATTGGTCGCTCATGTCGAAATTGGCGATCCGACGATCACCCTCGCGGTCTTTTTGATCGCGGGCGTCATTCAGTTCGTCAACGGCAGTATCATCGACCCGATGCTGATGGGGCGCGCGCTGCGCCTTTCGTCCTTTGGGATCATCCTGTCACTGGCGTTCTGGGGGGCCGTCTGGGGCGTACCAGGTATGTTCTTGTCGGTGCCGATCATGGTGATGCTGCTGGTGGTTTGTAGCCATGTGCCCAACCTGCGCCCGTTCGCAGTGCTTTTGTCACGCGAAGGTTTGCCGGAATCGGAAAAAATGCTCGACCAGCCAATCGACCGCGACCTGTTTGGCATCGATCGCGACTAGCGGTTTGGGCGCTGTGCGGGGGGTGGTTTGTTCGCCAAAGGCTGGCGCGCAAAATAGGTCACGTCTTCGGTGTAATATTGATAGCTATCTGCATTATCGATTGCGCGGCGTGGATTAGTGCGCGCCATGTCAGAACAAACGCTGCGCGAATAACAGTGATCCTCCGTGTCCGCGACAATGCGAAAATGCGACAGCTCGTGCACAATTGTCCCTTCGCGCGTTCCATTTTCACTTCGCTGCGCACCCGGCTGCAAAGCGGCCAAATGCGGCAGATTAAAAAACGAGGGGCACAGATGCATCAAGTAAGGCTCAGCCGCGTAAACAAATGCATATTCACCCGAAGAACAGCCATCCAAATCACGCGGCTCGCATTGTGCCGTCACAGCCCCACTGCGGATAGCTGTTACAACTGACTTTAGGTTCCTACGCACCCGTTCCGCATTCTGCACTGAGTGGCGCCCGAACCACCGGGCATATTGTGGTGTGTCACCGACATCGACAGCCGCTTTGAGCGTCAAATCCTTGGCCGCACGCAGTGCATCGTCGACCACGGCACCTTGTTGCGCGCTGCAACCTGCCTGCGCTTGTGCAAGTGCTGGCTGCGCGAATAGCCCAAGGCAGGCTGCTATAATGATCCCTAAACGCAAGTTCTACTCCAGGTGCAGATAGACCCGCCTGTTCTGGCGACCCTTCTTTTCGATTTTGCCAAGACGCACACGACCAATTTCTTCGGTGTTGGCGACATGTGTACCGCCGCAAGGCTGCAAATCAGCAGTCTCGGGGCCGACGCCAATGCGCACCAATCGGATAAGTCCACTACCGCGTGGCGGTTGGACAGACATCGTTTTCACGAGATCGGGTTGTGCATCAAGCTCGGCCTCAGTGATCATTTCTTCCGTCACAGCCATGTTGCAGGCGATCAAGTTGTTCAGGTCCGCCTCAAGGGCTGCTTTGTCCTCGGGGGCCTCTGGCATATCGAAATCCAACCGGCCTTTTTCAGTGCTGATTGACCCACCAGACACTGGAAGCGGGATCACGACGGATAACAGGTGCAAGGCGGTGTGCACACGCATGTGACGGTACCTACGGTCCCAATTCAGGATCTGTGTCACCTCTTGGCCAACATTGGGAAGGGCCGCAGGTTCGGCTGCCAAAAGGATTATGTCTGCCCCCTCGCCTTTCACGGCCGTTGCGATTTCAATCTCGCCGCCCGACCACTGCAAGGTGCCACTGTCGCCCGGTTGGCCACCAGACGTGGGATAGAGCAATGATCCATCCAAAATAATCCCGCCCTCGTCGGTAATCGCGGTCACATGGCCCGTGGCCTTGCGGGCGTAGGCGTCTTTGCGAAATAGCAGTTCTGTCATCTAAGTGGTGCCTTTTAGAACTTCGGGATTACGCAACCAGATGTCACGCTGAGCGAACGGAATTTCAATGCCTGCCGCAGCAAATTGTTTCGCAATTTCATGGTTCATCTGGGATTTTGTTACCAGAACATAGTTCACATCACGCAAGATTGCGCGGATTTCAAAATCAAGCGAATCCGCACCGAAAGCAGTGAACAACACAGCTGGCGGCGGCGTCATAATGACAAGTGGGTGTGCCTCTGCGATGCCGCGCAAGATCTCGGTGACCTTGTCCACGTCAGATCCATAAGCGACCCCGACAGGTACAATAACGCGCCCAACAAGGTTGCCACGGGTCCAGTTGGTCACCTGCCCGCTGACCAGATCAGCATTGGGTATTATGACATCAGTGCGGTCAAACGTTTCAATCCGGGTCGAGCGAACCGAGATCGCGCGCACATAGCCCATCTGCCCGCCAACTTCGATCCAATCGCCTTCGCTGACTGGACGCTCGATTAGCAAAATGATGCCAGACACAAAGTTTGAGACGATGTTTTGAAGGCCAAAGCCGATGCCCACCGATAGCGCACCGGCTACAATCGCAAGATTGGACAGATCAATGCCGGCACTTGTGATTGAAACGATCGCGGCCAGAATGATGCCAACATACCCAAAGCCTGCGACAACCGCGTTTTGCCCGCCCAGATCAAGGCGGGTGCGCGGCATAACTGATTTACGCAAGGTGCCTTGAATGAACCGCGTCAAAAGATAGCCTGTCGCAAAGACGGCAACAAACATCACGAAATCAGTCGGCGAAATCTGCGTCTCGCCCACTGCAAAGCCTTCGCCAAAACGGGTCCAAAGCTCAAGCAAGTCATCGACGCGCGCACCCCAGATCAATGCAAAAATCGGCAAGCTGGCAAGGAACAGCACAAAGCTGATGAACACAGGCAACAGCGCAAACATCCCGCGCCGGTCTGTATCATCTTCAAGCGGTTGGCTGATATCTTGGCCAATCCGCTGCAACAGAAGCAACACACCCAGCAATGCCGCCGACAAAATTGTCGGGATCAAAAGGGCACGGCCAGCAGCCACAAAACCAAATGCGGCGATCACCGGTGCAGCAATGCCAACCAACTGACACACCTGCCCCACATAGCCACGCATCCGGCCAGCTGAAACGACTTTGCCTTCGATTGGTTCGGGAACCGTTCTGACGACGCGCCCCAAGCGCCAGAAAAGAAAACCGAGGACTGCCAAAAAGGGCCAAGAAACGGCACCGTTGACCGCTGGTGTCATCTCGACCCTTTGCAAGCCCGCGGACGTCAGCAGGAACAGTGCATATGCCCATGCGATAGCGGTCGTATACCGTCTGCCTGTTGCGCGCGTGTCCACATCATATCCCAGATGGCCAGACGCATCGCCCAATGGAAACAGATGCCGCGCCAACCACCAACCGAAAATAATCGCCCCCCCAGCCGCGGGCACAGAAGCCAAGGCATCACGACCAAAAAGTCCGAACACATTCAGGACAGTCAGCGCCTGTGCAACAGCCAACAGCCCAAGGAACGGCACGCAGATCTGCACGACAGACAACATGAACAGCTGCAAAGCCCACCAGCGCCCTTCTCGCAAAGCCAAGCGACTGCGCCACTGGGTCACGACCCGCCGACCAGCGCCCAAAAGGCCAACGCCGACGACAAAAAGAACAAATGCGCGGGGCATGACGGCAAGAAGTGCGCCCGAACTTAGTCCGAATCCAACCCCGGTGCGCAATTCAAGACCGATACTCGCAACCAACCCCCAAAGCACTGCACCTGCCTCAAGCAGACGTGTCGGATTCAGCGGCGATGGACTGCGCACGCTTAGTTCCGCAGTTTCGCGCTGTAAAACTATCGCGTCGAATTCACCTATGATGCCGTTCGCGCGCGCATGCGCCTCTTGCGCCAAAAGGCGGGGCGCGCGCAATTCTTGGCGTTGCGCAATCAACGCCTCACGCCGCGCGGCAACGGCCCGTGGTTCATCCCCGCTTTCGGGGAGCGGACCAAGAGCAGTAATTTGAGCATTAACCGTGGCAAGGCGACCGCTGTTCACGCTCGCATCACGCAAAAACTGATCACGCCATACGACCAATTCGCTGCGTAACCGCCCGATTGAAAACAACGAAACATTTTCGCTGCCTGCCAGTTCTTCAGCACGCACAGCCAATCGTTCAAACGTTTCATCCACGATGATCGCAGGCACGCTATCGGTGTTTGCAGGTGCTATCGTTTCGGCATCAACCGGCACATCTTGCTGCGCAAAACCCGCGACCGGCATAAGACCGGCCAGCGTTGCAAGCCATAGTGCGCATGCAAGATGTCGAATCATACCTGTTCAAACACCGACGGCACATCAACAGGCGCTTCAAGCCATGTTGGCACTGGTAGCCCTTTTTCGCGCAGGAATGACGGGTTGTAGATTTTGGATTGATAACGGGTTCCGTAGTCGCACAAGATCGTCACGATCATATTACCAGGGCCCATTTCGCGCGCGAGCCGGATCGCGCCTGCGATATTGATACCTGTCGATCCACCCATGCAAAGACCTTCGTCTTGCAATAAATCAAAGACAATCGGCAAAGCCTCGGCATCAGGTATCTTGTAAGCAAAATCAGGGGTAAAGCCTTCGAGGTTCGCGGTAATACGCCCTTGCCCGATGCCTTCGGTGATTGAGTTACCAGCAGGCGGTACCTTGTCTGTGTAAAGCTTGTAGAGGCCTGACCCGTCAGGATCAGACAGGCCAACTTTCACGCCTTTTGGCTGCAGAACCTGCGCGACACCCGCCAGAGTGCCCCCAGACCCGCAAGCACAGGTGAAGCCATCAATCTTGCCATTGGTTTGTTCCCAAATCTCGGGCGCAGTGGTTTCGACATGGGCTTGCCTGTTGGCAGTGTTGTCAAATTGATTGGCCCATATTGCCCCGTTTGGTTCAATCTCGTTCAATGCAGCAGCCAGACGGCCGGAATATTTCACATAGTTATTAGGATTGGCGTAAGGCACGGCTGGCACTTCGACCAATTGTGCGCCTGCCACACGGATCATATCCTTTTTCTCCTGACTTTGCGTGTCAGGGATCACAATCACAGTCTTGAACCCCATCGAGGCACCAACCAGCGCTAGCCCGATGCCAGTATTGCCTGCGGTCCCTTCAACAATGGTTCCGCCCGGTTTGAGATCGCCACGCGCAATCGCAGCATTGATCATAAAGAGCGCCGCACGGTCTTTGACGGATTGGCCAGGGTTCAAAAACTCGGCCTTGCCCAAAATTATGCAGCCCGTCGCTTCAGAAGCTGCGCGCAATTTGATCAACGGGGTGTTCCCGACAGCGTCTGCCAGATCTTTCTTAATGGTCATTGCACGGCCCTTTCATGTGTTCGCTCTTGTGTAAGGTCGCCCCAAGCGGACATCAAGGTGCGGTTAGATGTGCGCGCGCAAACGCGCACGGTGGCGCATCAACCAATAGAGCAGATAAAGTGCGGGTCCAGCTGCAATCTCGCCGTTATCAGCCAAGCCCATTGCCGCGTCAAAACTTAGCGGGTGCAACTTGATATCTTCGCCTTCATTGGGCAATCCACCAAAATATGGCGCTGTCTGCGGCAAATCGCATAGCCCAATAAAGGCATAGAAATAATCAGTCGTCGCCCCCGGTGAGGGATAGAATGCGCCAGCTGCCTCAAGTTGGATATTCTCTAGCCCAGCTTCTTCTTTTGCTTCACGCAACGCAGCCTCTTGCGGGGTTTCGCGCGCGTCGACGATGCCCGCAACCGGCTCTAGCATCCAAGGGTTCGGATCATGGCGCATTGCTGGCCCTAGGCGGACCTGTTCGACTAGCAAAACCCGATCACGCACCGGATCATATGGCAGCAAGATGGCCGCATCGACACCAAAAAAGACTTCGCGCGACAGCACGTCAGAGCGGGTTCCATCAAAGCAGCGATGCGCGATCTTTGTGCTTTGAAAACGAAAGAACCGCCCCTGCGGAGGATCGGCTTTGACAACTTCGAAATCACTGGGCGCGGATTGATGACGGCGCGTTGCAGGCGCCGCAGTTGCACGAAATTTTGCCCAAGCACGCGATTCGATCATCGGCCACATCGCCCGCAAGGTTGCGTGATCTGGCAATGGATCCAACGAAAACAGCTCTGTCGCGGCAAGGACTGCGGGTGCAAGATGCCCGGCCTCCCAATCAGCAAGCGACCATTCACCGAAACCCGCATGCATATTGATAGGAGGTAAATAGGCTTGGACAGTACGAAGCCCCTCGGCTGTTTGCACCTCTACGGGGCAAAGCCCGTATCCAAACGCTCCTTCGTAAGCATCCAGTCGCGCAATTTGCGCAGCCGATAGGCCCTGCCAGACAAGACCCTGCGCCTGCCCCCCAGAGACTGGGGCAATAAATGGCACAACATTTCCGGCAACCGGATAGACCGCATAGTCAGCCAATGAGGCTGCGACAGGCCGCATTGGACCCGGGCCAGCAACAGCAGCCATCAAGGCGTGAGACTTGAGCGTTCCGTAAACGAAAAGATCCATATACTAGGAGAAATTCTTGCCAAAATATTCGGTTACCCAAGCACAAACGATACCGCCCGCGAAAAGGGTCACGATCAACTGAAGATCGAAGAAGTAAGTGCCGTATTCCAGCATCTCGTAGAAGACATTGGCGATCGCATCCATGGGACCATCATAGCGCATGCGCAAAGCATTATCGATCATCCGGTTAAAGGCCAGTGCAAAGATTAGCCAAAACGCCATCGCCGCTGCCGCCGTCAGGCCAATGCCAATCGCATCCCTATACCCGCGACCAGCCCGTGTGCCGCAAATCCGCCAACCAATCAAAAGGCTGATAAATGATGACAAAGGAAGCCAATAATCCGGCGCGATTTCGTTCGGAAAGTACGGCACCGTGATCCCGGCCAGATACCAGCCAAATAAAGCAAAGATAATTGCGCCTGCAAGACGTCCGGCGGTTGGCATGTCACTCGTTCCTTAAACTGGCACAACCCAAGCGCCAGTCTTAGGCGGCCCGGGTCACTGTAATCTGCGTTACGTCGCAGTTTCTGCTATCAAATGTCGCTGCACAAGAGGTCAGATAAAAATCCCACATCCGTTTAAAGCGATCATCAAAACCCAAAGCCGCGACCTGATCCCATTTGTCGTTGAAGGTTTCGTGCCAACGACGCAATGTCAAACTGTAGCTTGGTCCAAATTCAATCGAACCTGCGACTTTTAATCCAGCCTTTTCAACCTCTTGACGCAGAACGCTTGGGCTTGGCAACATGCCACCTGGAAAAATGTACTTTTGGATAAAGTCCACTCCCTTGCGGTACGTCTCCCAGCGTTCATCGTTTACGGTGATAATCTGAAGTGTTGCGTTCTTGCCGGGCTTGAGGCGTTCGCGCACCGTTTCAAAGTATGTGGGCCAGTATTGCTCGCCTACTGCTTCGAACATTTCGATGCTCGCGATGCCATCATAAACGCCTGTTTCATCACGGTAATCTTGCATTTTGATCTCGACCATGTCGGACAATCCGGCCTTGGCCATGCGTGCGACGGCAAAATCGTGCTGTTCTTGGCTAATCGTCAGGCCGGTCACCTTGATGCCGCGTTCCTTGGCAGCATATTCGGCAAAACCGCCCCAACCACAGCCGATTTCAAGCACATGATCGCCAGCGGTGACGCCCATTTGGTCAACCATGCTCGCGTATTTGGCAGTTTGCGCCGTTTCCATGCTTTCTTGACCTGTTTCAAAGATCGCCGATGAGTACGTCATCGTATCATCAAGCCAAAGCCCGTAGAATTCATTGCCAAGATCATAGTGATAGCTGATGTTTTTACGGGCTTGGTTTTTTGAATTACGCTGCATCCAAAAGCGAACACGCTCGTAGAATTGAATCAGTTTTTGCGCCGGAAATCCGTCGTAGATGTGGTCAGCCTCGTCATGCATGAAATCCATCACCGCCATCAGATCGGGGGTGGTCCACCAGCCGTCCATGTAGGCTTCGGAAAACCCCATGTCGCCTTCGCGGACTGTGCGCGAAAACAATTCGACATTGTGCACGTGTACTTCTGCTACAAACCCCGGATTGGGGCCTTCTGCACGGAAATGGCGGCCATCAGGTAGCGTGATATCAACCCGCCCTTTGTCGAGGTCTTTGATCTGGTCAAAAACCCGCGCAAAATAGCGTGGTAAGCCGGATTGACCGTTGGTACTGGTTAAAATCATCTGCTGTCCTGTCGTCTTTTCGTGCCGTGCAATGGTTTGCCGTCGCTTGTTTGTATGTAAAATAACTCTTGGTCCGGCGAAGTCACGGAAAACGTCCAAATTTAGTTCAATTGACCTTGGGGCAACTAGAACCCGCGCCCTTGATAGGCATCCAAAGCACGTTTGCGCCCTACATCTGCGGGGACAATCGGATCGGGGTAGCGACCAGTTGCTTGCATGTCCCATTGGCGCGGAATCATGTCAAAATATGCAAGTGCCGTGTCTGATGGCGACTTGGTTTCCTCGGCAATCCAGCGTTTGACGTAGGTGCGATCTTTGTCGAACTTATCCAACTGGCTGACCGGATTGAACACCCTAAAATACGGCGTCGCATCTGGGCCAGAACCCGCGGACCATTGCCACCCCATTGCATTGCTACAAGGGTCCCAATCGATGAGGCAATCGCCGAACCAATCCAAGCCAACCTTCCAATGCGTAAGTAAATGTTTGGTAAGATACGAGGCCACAATCATGCGGCCCCGATTATGCATTGTACCGGTCACATACATCTCGCGCATGGCCGCGTCGACAAAGCGAATGCCGGTGCGCCCTTGCTGCCATGCTGTGACTTCCGCGGTTTCAGCCGTATTCCACGGGAAAGCATCCCAAGCTTCTTTCCAGTTGTCACTGACAATGCGCGGTGTGTGATGGGCCAGATGATACGCAAATTCACGCCAAACCAGTTCCTTGAGGAACACTTCGGCATTGCCCGCACCATCATGCAGCGCGCGCCAGCCAGCATGCCAGCACACCCGCGGGCTGATCTCGCCGTAGGTCAAATTCTCGGATAGGCGCGATGTCCCATCGACACCCGGCAAATCGCGGTTCTTGATGTACGATTGCACGCGGTTTTCTATGAATACACCCAAACGGTCGCGCGCGGCGTCTTCGCCTACAGTGCAATGCTGCGTCAAGATTTCCGCACCGCGCCGCATAGGCGCAGCCATCTGCCAACTGGCCAAGTCATCGCTTTCAGGCCAAGTCGTAGGCACAGTGATCTTAGCGGGCGAAGGCAAGGCATCAGCGATGTCGCGATTGCGTACGTTGTTCCACATCGGCGTGTAAACTTTGTAAAAGCCACCTGTCTTTGTCTCAACCGTCCAAGGTTCAAACAGCAAATGGCCTGCGAAACTTTGGGCATCAATCCCATCAGACTTCAGTGCCGCTTTGACATCCGTATCGCGCGTTTTGGAGGCAGGGTCATAAAGGCGCGACCAATAGACGGCCCCTGCCCCAGTTTGCTTGATCAAGTCGCGCAAGACATCCAGTGCAGCCCCTTTGCGCAGGATCAGCTGGCTGCCCTGCGCCCTTAGCGCGCCATCAAAATGATCAACCGCGAGCCCCATGCGCATCTTGGGTGCAGCCCCAAGGGATACGACTTGTTCATCATTGATAAACACAGGGATCACCGGACGCCCCGTGGCACAAGCCGCCGTCAGTGCCGCATGATCGCCCAGGCGCAAATCGCGCCTGAACCACATCAAAATTGGGGAATTGGTCATCTGTCCTCCGCGCAGGGTTTTGGCGCCTGCTTACAAGACCTGATCTAGTGCCACCATCAATGCGTCAACCTCTGCCTTGTTGGTGTAATGCACAAAACTGACGCGCAAGACGCCTTTGTCCAAATCAACACCCACCGCAGACAATGGACGTTGCGCGTAGAAGTCACCGCCTCCTGTCATAATACCGTGTGGCGCGAGCGCTGCCGCAGCGTCTTCTGCGTTAGTCTCTAACGCCATTGCCACTGTCGGGGCACGGCGCGCAGCGTTAGCAGGGCCAATTAACCGCACCGAATTCTTTGCTGCCACATAGTCTAGCAAAGGCTGCGCCAATGCGACTTCATGATCGCGCATCAGATCATGGGACAGACGCGCAGCCGCAACGCCCGATCCTCCCCCATGATGCGCAGACATCGCCTCGAAATAGTCAGCCATGCCAGCTGACGCTGCAATTTGCGCGTGATCTTCGCCTGCTGGCGTAAACCGCTTATAGAGCTTTTCGCTATTGAAGTGGTGCCCCTGATTGGGCAGTTCAAACCCCCACTCTTCGCGGATCACCATGATCCCCTGATGTGGTCCGTATGTTTTGTAAGAGCTAAACAAATACACATCACAGCCAAGGGCATCGACGTCAGGAAACCCATGCGGCGCATAGCTAACACCATCGACGCAAACCCGCGCACCCGCCGATTTCGCCAATGCCGTGATCGCAGCGACATCATTGATCGCGCCTATGACGTTCGAACAATGCGGGAAACAAACCAGTGCGACGTCTTGTTCTAGCAGTTTGGCCAAATCATCCAGATGCAACTCGCCTGTTTCTGGATTGATCTGCCATTCCAAAACAGAAACGCCTTCTTCGGCTAATCTGCGCCAAGGGCCGCTGTTGGCCTCGTGATCTTGGTTTGTAACGACAATGCTCTGGCCGGGTTTGATCCAGCGGCGGACGGCTTGGGCCAAGACATAGACGTTTTGTGTGGTGGACGGACCAAAAGACAGCTCGTGGGTTTTTACACCCAACATGGCAGCAAGGCGGATCTGCGCCTCGTCCATTTCTTCGCCACCAATGCGCGAGGCATCATAGGGGGCATAGGGCTGCACTTTGCGTTCTGTATAGAACCGATGCAGGCGATCAATCACATGACGGCAGGTGTAAGACCCGCCTGCATTTTCAAAAAAAGCTTGGCCTTGCAACGAAGGTTGATCAAAGGCGGGAAATTGGGCGCGCACCCATGCGATATCTAAATTCATAGAGCTATGGATACGAAAAAGGCCCCGATGCGCAAGCACCGGAGCCTTTGTTTTTTAAACTTCGTACCGATTACTCGGCAGGAACGCTTTCATCAGGGATCGTTGTTGCAATGCCTGCAGCCTCGCGGCGGCTATCATTCCAGATACCCTTGATGAGGGAAATACCCATCAAAACCATCACAACGCTAAACGGCAGCGCACCGATGACCATCGCGGTCTGGATCGCACCCAAGCCACCGGCAAGGATCAAACCACCCACAACGAACGCCAATGCAGCACCCCAGAACAGGATATGCGGGCGCGCTTTCGGGCCCTCATCGCCAGCCGCGTTGATCGTGTTGATGATCAAAACAGCAGAGTCAGCAGAAGTGACAAGATACGTTAGCAACAAGATCACAACGATTATGGACATGATCCAAGCCAACGTCGGGCTAAGCATAACCGCAAGCATCGCGAACAACTGATCGGCCTGACCAGCGCCTGTGATCGCGCCATTTGCATTGCCATTCAGTTCCAGATCGATGGCTGTACCACCAACCAACGCGAACCAAACGAAACACATCACCGCTGGAATGATCAAAGCACCCAAAACATATTCACGGACCGTACGGCCCCGTGAAATACGCGCAAGGAACACACCCACGAACGGTGCAAACGCAATCCACCAAGCCCAATAGAAGATGGTCCAACCACCCTGCCATCCAGCCAATGCATCACCTTGTTCTGTGCCATCTGCGGTCCAAACCGTCAGGATATTGCCCGGAATGGACACTAGATAGTCCCACATACCCAAGAACAGCGCCTGCAGGCCAAAGAAGGTAGACCCGAAGATGATAAAGAACGCGAGGATGAAAAAGCTCAGGCCCATGTTGATGTTCGACAACCACTTGATGCCTTTGCCGACGCCAGACAGCGCTGACAAAGTTGAAGCACCCATGATCACGATCAATGCAACGACAATCGCCATAGTTGATGATGACTGCTCGCCTGCAGCATTAGTTGTGTACAGCCATTCGCCAAAACCAATGCGGTAAAGACCCGAGATGAACTGCTCAACCCCGAAGCCCAGCGTTTGCGCCACACCCAAAACAGTCGCGACAACAGCCACAACGTCAACAGTGTGCCCCAATGGACCCGACAGTGCTTTGCCAAAGATTGGCGTCAGACCAGACCGGATCGTCAACGGTAGACCGCGACGGTACGAGAAATAAGCAAGTGCCAGACCGACAACTGCATAAGATGCCCAAGCAGCCAAACCCCAGTGCGTGAACGACCAAATATAGGCCGAACGCACGTTTTCTGCGGTGCTACCGGTTGTGTCACCCATGATTGTCGATGGGTTTGCAGCCCAGTGATACATCGGTTCTGCGGTGGCGAATGTCAGCATGCCGATACCAATACCGGCACCGAACATCATGGAAAACCAAGAGAAATTCGAAAACTC
>RCNE010001362.1_pt1 | contig 13196 bp, 13 predicted proteins | sample 2041361 | NCBI WGS metagenome assembly RCNE01 (sample SAMN09708229, study PRJNA481090) | Marine sediment metagenome, whole genome shotgun sequencing project.
GGGTTGTCTAGGCGGTACTTCCTAGGGCCCGAGGTCCCGCGTTGGTTAGGCCTTCTTTGATTGGAAACGTTCGAGGTTGCCACGCGCCGTCGAGCGAACCTTCTTCTGCATCGGTGGCGACCAACCCAGGATTAGGCCCGGGACGCCGAGGGCCTGTCGGCTCCACGCCCACATGTCGAAGTTGTCTCGATGGTCATGAATAAGCCCGTCGGTCAGCTGCATAGTGGCCGTGATGTCATTGCGCACGGGGCGACCCGTCGAGAACGTGTAATTGGCAATCCAATTGACCTTCGCTGAGGTTTCGGTCGATTCGAGCACCGTGTGTTCCACTGTGAGGTCCGACGACCGCTCGCACAACATTCTCCACATGTCTCGTGCGTCTTCACCGCGCAGCTCGCCAAAGGCCGGGTCTTCGAAGATGACGTCGTCGCGATAACACGCGGCCATGTCCTCTCCATTACCTGCCGCGAGGCTCGTGTAGAAACGGTTGACGACTTCGTGGATCATGACAAAAGACTTACTCATGGTGCGTTGCGATGGGCCGATGGTGGAGGAAAGGACCTTCGACCCTCACCACGCGCCCTTCGTTCGATGGATCCTTACGAATTACGACGGCGTGGCTTCCAGGGGGATACATGTTGGATAACAACGCTGTTCTCGGCACCGATGAACGTATTGCCGCGCTCACCGCCGAGCTCAAAGAAACGAAACGTCGCGCCGCCCGCCTCAAACGCAAGGACGCCGAGGAGCGTAGCCATCGGCCGTACCAAGTCGAACTTCTCAAACTCCAGCGTCACCTCGAAGCACATTCCAAACGGATGATCGTGCTCTTCGAGGGACGAGATGCGTCAGGAAAGGGTGGAACGATCCGTCGGGTCACGCGTTTCATGAACGTGAAGCACTACCGCGTGGTCGCGCTCGGCAAACCGACCGAAGAGCAGCGAACGCAGTGGTACCTCCAACGGTACGTGGAGCAGTTCCCGCGAGGTGGTGAGGTCGTGTTATTCGACCGGAGTTGGTACAACCGCGCCATGGTCGAGCCGGTATTCGGCTTCTGTACAGACAAAGAGCATGAGGACTTTCTGCGGGGAGTCGTGGGCTTCGAGAAAGATCTGGTTCGCCAGGGCACGACGCTGGTCAAGTTGTACTTCTCCGTCTCCAAGAAAGAACAACAACGCAGGTTCGAGCGCCGACGAGATGATCCACTCCGTCAGTGGAAGCTGAGTGAGATTGACGTGCAGGCACAAGAACACTGGGACGAGTTCACGGAGAAGAAGTATAAAATGCTTCGCCGCACCCACACACCAGTCGCTCCCTGGACGGTCATCCGATCAGAGGACAAAAAGCTCGCACGGATCAACGCCATGCGCGTGATTCTCGACGCGCTGGACTACGAAGATCGAGACACCGAACTCGACTTTGTTCCCGATCGAAAGATCGTTGTCTCTGGTGCACATGAGGTCGACATGATGGAAGCCGATCGGGTGCGACAAGGAAGATTCCGTCAATGAACCGATCGCTCTGAACTGAGGAGGCCCAACATGGGCAAAAATTCTGGATCGCGCCTGACCAAGAGTGGTCGGTTGAAGAGGGACATCTATGAGCAGGAGCTCATTCGTCTGCAACGAGAACTCGTAAAACTCGAAGAGTGGGTGCGTCACGAAGGGATTCGAGTGTGCGTGCTCTTCGAGGGCCGGGATGCGGCAGGCAAGGGTGGGTCGATCAAAAGAATTGTCGAACGGACAAACCCGCGCGTCGTTCGTGTGGTTGCACTCGACAAACCGAACAATCAAGAAGTCACACAATGGTATTTCCAGCGGTACGTCGCGCACCTTCCAGCAGCTGGAGAGATCGTCCTGTTCGATCGAAGCTGGTACAACCGCGCCGGCGTTGAACACGTGATGGGGTTCTGTACCGATGATGAGTACCAGGACTTCCTGGAGGCCGCGCCGAAGTTTGAGCAGCTGCTGATCAACTCTGGAATTCACGTGATCAAGTTCTGGTTCTCGGTGAGCGATGACGAGCAAGAGAGTCGTTTCGCCAAACGTATTGCGAACCCTGAGAAACGGTGGAAGCTGAGCGACATGGACCTTGAGTCGCGGCGTCGGTGGGTCGACTATTCGATGGCCAAGGACGTCATGTTCGAACACACCGATCGTGAAGAGAGCCCCTGGTGGGTCGTCGACGCCGATGACAAACGCCGGGCCCGCCTGAACTGCATTCGGCATCTTCTCGGTGCGTTCGAGTATGAGGATCTGACGTCAAAGCCGCTCGAAATGCCTGATCGACAGGAGAAGCCGTATACGCGGCCTCCGTTGGACGAGCAGCGCTTCGTGATTGATCACTATCGCGATTGAGGCTCAGCCTGGGCTCTGACTCCAGGCGAGAAACGTCTCCATGTCCCAGGTATTGACGACCAGGTCTCGCGGCGCCCATCCGCGCTGAGCGGTCCGCACGCCGTACTCCATCCGACCAAGCTCGCTCGTGTGATGACTATCGGTGTTGATGACGAGCTTCACGTTCTTGTCGACGGCCTTGCGCACGACGTCTGATGCGGCATCGAGTCGTTGGAGCGCGCCGTTGACCTCCAGCGCGACGTCGTATTCGACGAGGGCAGCTATCACCGCGTCGTAGTCGATCTCGATTCCAGGACGTCGACCGATGTATCGGCCCGTGAGGTGGCCGATCGAATTCACTGTCGGATCAGCGATCGCTGCGATCAACCGGTCGGTTTGTTCGGGGATCGACTGGTCGTAGTGGCTGTGCACGGAGGCCACGGTGTAATCGAACAACGCTCGGAAATCGTCGTCGTAGTCGAGGCCGCCCTTTGCACCGATGTTGAGCTCACACCCCCACAGCAGCGTCATATCGGGGTAGCTGGCTGCCACCTCAGCAATGTGGTCGCGGTGCTCGAGCATCTCCTCGGAGGTCGATCCGTTGATTGCGAGATCGACCCCGTGATCGGTTATCGCGAGATAGTCGTACCCCTGGGCCGCGGCGACCGCCACCATCTCCTCGACGGTGCTGCGGCCGTCGCCGGATTGGTCGGTGTGATAATGCAGGTCGCCTTTGATGTCGCTTCGCCGAATCAGCGCGGGAAGGCTGTCGCTTGCAGCGGCTTCGACCTCACCTTTCCCCTCGCGCATCGGCGCTGGTACGTAGTCGAGTCCCAAGGCTTCGTAGATTTCTTCTTCCGTCCGGCTGGCCAGGACTGGCCGGTCGGACGAGTCGAGCTCGTCGTTGCTCACATCCATAAGCCCATATTCGTTGAGCAACATGTTTTGATCGATGGCTCGCTGTCGAAGCTCGATGTTGTGCGCCTTCGAGCCGGTGAAATAGAGCGTCGCGGCCCCGAATTGCTCGGGCGCTACCACGCGCACGTCGACCTGTAAGCCTGACGCCGTGAGAAAAGACGTCTTGGTCTCACCGTTGACGACGATGTCGGCCACCTCGTGGTGAGCAATGACGTGAGCCATCACCACAGCCGGGTTGGTTGACGAAACGGTGATGTCGATGTCGCCAATGGTCTCCGACATGCGCCGGAGACTTCCACAGAACCGCACGTCGTCTGTCTCCGGCAAGGACTCGAGGTCTTCAACCAATCGTTCTGCAAGCGGGAGCGCGTCGGCGATCGGTGTGCGGCGGTCCTTGCCGCTCAGGCCGAGTCGCTCGATGGATTTGCTGATCTTGGCTTCGCTGGTGGCGCCAAGACCAGGGAGTGATCGCAGTTTCTCGTCGATGATTGCCTGTTTGAGTTGGTCGACGTTTTCGATCCCGAGTTCGGATCTCACGAGCATCAACGTCTTTGGTCCAAGGCCCGGGATTCGGCTGAGTTCAACGAACTCGGGCGGGTACTTGGCCCGCAGTGTTTCGAGTTTCTCGACCTTGCCGGTTTCGACGAATTCGATGATCTTGCTCGCCGTTGCTTTGCCAACACCATCGACAGAGACGAGCTCTTTCGTGGTGAGGGTTGTGAGATCTCGTCCATCGGACTCGAGGCTCAACCCAGCTTTCTCATACGCCCGCACCTTGAACGACTGCGGGCTACCCTCGTCGAGCCCAGTCAGGGTGACCAGTTCGCTGAGCATGGCAAGAACATCTCGAGAGGTCGTCATCTCTTGATCGTAGATCGCTCGCGTAGGGTCTTTGTGAGCAAGCACGGAGGGATCCATGAACGACATCGAACAACTTCTGGTCACCACGGATGGACTAGGCCTGGCCAAACATGTTGCCGACGCTGAAGTGACAGCGTCCGAGCTGCTCGAGGCATCGATCGCCCGAATCGAACGCGTCGATCCCGAGATCAATGCGGTGGTGCGACGTATGTTCAATCAGGCGCGAGTTGAAGTGGAACATCTGCCTGACGGTCCGTTCGCGGGCGTGCCATTTCTGTTGAAGGACCTCAACTGTGATGTTGCCGGTGTGCCGACCAGCCGAGGGAATCGCACCCACAACACAATCCCGATGCCACACGACAATGTGCTGGTCGAGCGATTTCGGGCAACTGGAGTCTCCATTCTTGGGAAGACGAACACGCCCGAATTCGGCCTCCAGGCGATCACCGAGCCCGAGCTGTTCGGTCCGACCCGTAACCCCTGGGATATTGAACGGACACCCGGCGGGTCGAGCGGCGGCGCTGCAGCGGCGGTGGCTGCGGGAATGGTGCCTGTCGCTGCGGCGGGCGATGGGGGAGGCTCGATTCGGATTCCGGCCTCCTATTGCGGACTATTTGGGCTGAAACCGAGTCGCGGGCGTATGCCCCTTGGGCCAGACATTGCCGAGGCGTGGTTCGGTGCAGCCCAGCCTCTCGTCGTCTCGCGAACCGTTCGTGACACGGCGGCGATGCTCGACGCGTTACATGGCATCGACGTGGGCGCGCCCTACGGCGCGCCGGATGTCGATGCGCCCTATACCAAGGTGATACGCCGCGAACCTCCATCGTTACGAATAGCCATGAGCACAGCGTCGCCGATCGGCACGGCCGTGAACGAGGAGAACAGGCTCGCCGTCGAACAGACTGCAGCATTGCTCGAATCCCTGGGCCACGACGTTGTAGAGCGCGATGCGCCAATCGACGGACACGCTCTCGCGAAGGCCTACATCACGATGTACTTCGGCGACGTCGCAGCGACTATGGCCGACATCGAACAGATTCTCGGCCGTCGGGCCACAACCGGCGACGCAGAACTTGCGACGTTGGCCCTCGCTGCAATCGGTCGAACGATTTCGGCTGGGGAATTTGCCCAAGCACTGAAACTCTGGGGACGAATCGGGCGGCAGATGGGGGCCTTCTTTGAAGAGGTCGACCTTTACCTCACTCCAACGACGGCGGCGCCGCCAGCTCTGGTCGGTGAGTTGGTCCCTTCATCGCGAGAACGACAGCAGATGTCGGCCGCGTTGACGCTTCGAGCATGGAAGGCCGTGATGAAGACTGGCCTCATCGACGACCTGGTGGAGAAGAACCTCTCACGCACACCATTCACCCAACTCGCGAACATCACGGGACTTCCGGCCATGTCGGTGCCGATGCACAGCCACAGTGACGGCATGCCGTGTGGTGTCCACTTCATTGGCCCCTACGGTCGCGAGGACCGGTTGCTCGCCCTTGCCGGGCAACTGGAACGGTCGGCTCCGTGGTTCGAGCGCCGAGCGCCGATGACCTCACCTACGATGGCGTCATGAACCTCCTCACCAATCGGTTGCTTCGACGATTCGGTCCCGCCGGTCGGTTCGCTGACGCCGTCATCGTGGGCGGTGCTGCACTCAAGTTTGCGCAACGTAAGGGGCTCGTGAACGAACAGACGGCTCGTAGATTCGGAGCTGCCGGTAGCAGCGCAGGAGCGAGCTTGTCACTCGGCGAGATGTTCTTGCTGGGTATGGCCCTGCTCCGGTTGATCAGACACTTCACGTCCAGGCGTGAACACATCACCATCATCGAGGTCTGAGTCCGAACCAGGCGTGGCGTGGCTCGACCTCTCATGGTCGGGGACTTCACGCCGATTGATTCCATATGTGTCTCAGGCGCCTTCTCCGTGGGTTGGTTTTTGTCCTGCTCGCCAGCGGGTGCGCATCAACGCCGCCAGAGTCGCTGGCCTTGGTCGTTGAGCCGTCGGCCGTGCGCGAGGCGACAGAGAGCCAAGCAGCAGCCACGCGTGGAGTTGAACTGCCGGCGGGGACCACCTCGGCAGATCTGCCCGAAGGACTCGATGCCCGTCTGGAGCTCATGACATCGTGGCTTCGAGGCTTCGAACCTGCCAAGAACTCCGGCAACAAGCCAATCGCTGTCCTCGAAGGTGGCGATGTCCATGCACACTTCCTCGTTCGAACGAGGAATGTCGTAGAAGCCGAGGGCCTCTGCGACATCTACTCGGCAGCGATCGATCTCTATGCGGGTGATGACTCGACCCAGACCCAGCTCACGCTGTCTGGCTGGGTCATGTCTGACGCCGGGGTCTTGCTCGACCCGGGTTGGGAAACCGTCAGCTGCCAGCGCTGAACTCAAGCGAGCGCGGAACCTCGTCGATAGCGCTCTGGTGGAGTTCCCTGCACCTCAACCTGTTGGCAAACATGAGCGGTCGATCGCGGAACGGCATCGAATGCTGGTGTTGCTCGCTTCGGTGTTCAATCTGTTGCCGGTCGGGTTTGGGGTTGGTCTGTTCGTGTCGAATCCACCAGTACGTCTTCTGCTCACCCTCGGCGTTACGTTCACGCTCACCTACGGGCTGACCCAGCTGTTGCGGCGACGTTTCCTCAATCTCGCACTTTCCCACGATCTGGTCCTTCGACCGACACTTCGTACCCCCGGGCACCACACCACCTCCGCTGTCCAGCAGCTGACGGGTCACGGGTTCTCGCCGGTCGAGACGGTCGTCGTCGCGACCGAAACCGGGACAACCCTGACGAGGCCAATTGTCGTGATGGCGCGCCACATCGACGGATACGTCGCACATGCGAACAGCATTGGCGCCACGGTGATGACCTTTCTCGACGATGAGACCTGGTTGGTGACCTCGACTTCGCCTGTGGTCTCCCATCCGACGTTGCGGATCCAGAAGGTCGACAAGCGCAACACGGGTGCAGCGGTCGAGCAACACAGCGACCAGCTTCGGAGGCTGATTGAGTCGGGCATCGGAGCTGCGGTGCAACCGGGCGCTCTCGACACCGTGATCCACTTCGAACGGCTAGAGCAGGAGACGCTCGCCACATTCCGTGCGAATGGTGTCGATGCACCGAGTGCGAAGGCGCTCACGAGTTCGGGCGCCTAGGCCGGTAGTGTCGGTCCTCCGCCCCCGAGAGGACCCCCGCAATGCACGTCTCGATCTTTGGCTCCGCAAACACCGTTGATGGCCTACATGCTGAGATCGAAGCGGCAGCAAACGCCGGTTTTGGCTCATATTGGACGTCACAGATCTTTGACCTTGATGCGCTGACCGCCCTGGCAGTCATCAGCAAAGATGTGCCCGAGATCCGTCTTGGAACCGCGGTGGTGCCTACCTACCCGAGGCATCCAATGATGCTCGCGCAACAGGCGCTCACGGTGAACCAGGTGAGCGGCGGCCGTCTCGAGCTTGGAATTGGCCTATCGCACAAACCTGTCGTCGAGGGCATGTGGGGTCTCGATTTTGATCGGCCGGTGAAACACATGAGCGACTACCTCAAGATCTTGATGCCGCTCCTTTCGGGCGAGGGTGTCTCACATGATGGTGAGAAGGTGACGGGGCGAGGTGCGCTGGGCGTGAAGGCCGACGCACCGCCCGTTTATGTGGCCGCTCTCGGGGAACAGATGCTGAAGCTCGCAGGCAAATATGCGGACGGCACGGTCACCTGGATGACCGGACCAGCCACGATTGCCGAGCTCACTGCGCCCACGCTTCATGCGGCCGCTGAGGCTGCTGGACGGCCCGCACCCAAGATCATCTCCGCTGTTCCCGTGTGTGTGACGACCGATGTCGAGGCTGCCCGAGAGCGGGCGGCGCGAGAGTACGTCGTCTACGGCCAATTGCCGTCGTACCGCGCGATGCTCGACCGCGAGGGGCTCGCTGGCCCCGAAGATCTTGCGCTCATCGGCACACCTGACGAAGTCGCAGCCGGCATGCAACGGTTTGCCGACGCCGGGGTCACGCTCGTGGTTGCCAATCCATTTGGCTCCCCTGACGAGATAGTGGCATCTCGCGACGCTGTCGCGGCGCTTCTCTGAGAGCCTCGCCCCACGAACCGCTCGGCTGTGCGATCCTTCGTGCATGACCGAACTGGCACCACTGTCTCCCGAACGTGGAGTTTTCGCCAACCGAACACTGAACCTGCGCGGAGTGCCCGTGGTGGGGTACGACATGGATTACACGTTGATCCACTATCACGAAGCCGAATGGGAGGGCGGCGTCTTCGCACACGCCCGACGAGCGCTCGGAGAACGAGGTCTTCCTGTCGATGATTTCACCTTCGACCCTTCGCAGTTCACTGTGGGTCTCGTGTTCGATCTCGAACTCGGCAACCTGCTGAAAGCAACACGGTTTGGGTACGTCGTACGTGCCCAGCACGGCAACCAGATTCTCAGTTTCGATCAGCAGCGGGAGGCGTACAACCGCACGATCGTCGAGCTGTCGTCGCCCCGTTTTGTGTTCATGAACACCCTTTTCGAGCTCTCACGGGCGAGTCTCTTCTGCCAGTTGGTCGCCGTCCTCGACACACGGAAGCTTCCTGGCGTTCGTAGTTACACCGACGTCTACCGCGTTATCGATGACGCGCTGACTGTCGCCCATCAAGGGGGAGCGCTGAAGGCGTCGATCGTTGCGGACAAGCAGCGTTTCGTCGACCTCGACCCGGACATGGCCGGGACCCTTCAAGAACAGCGCGCAGCAGGGAAGAAGTTGGTGCTCATCACGAACTCTGACTGGGCGTATACGCGTGAGATGATGCCGTACTGTTTCGATCGATTCATCGAGGGTGATGACACGTGGAGAAGTTTGTTTGACGTGGTCATCGTGTCGGCGAATAAACCAAGTTTCTTCACCGAGACCAACCCGATCTATCGCGTGGTTGACGAAGAAGAGTCGCTCCTGCTCCCGCACTATGGATCGCTCGAACAGGGTCATGTGTACTTCGGCGGTAATGCTCGCATGGTCGAGAGCAGCCTCGAACTCGGTGGCGGTCAGCCGCTTTACGTCGGTGACCACCTGTTTGGAGACGTCCATGTAACCAAAGATGTTCTGAGTTGGCGAACAGCGTTGATCGCTCGTGAACTCGAGTCCGAGATCCGTGACGCCATCGATTTCGCGGACAATCAAGAACAGCTCGAATCGATGATGGCGAAGAAGGTACAGATCGACCGTCAGCAGGCCACGTTGCGACTCTCGAAACTCATGGGAACCGGCGGCGACGACGTGGCCTCACAACTCAACAAGATCACCGCAGCTGCGGCTCGGCTCGACGATCAGATCAGTCCTCTTGCCCGCAGGGCAAGCGAGGTTGGCAATCCGATCTGGGGTCCGCTCATGCGTGCTGGAAACGACAAGAGCCTATTCGCTCGCCAGGTCGAGCGGTACGCCGACGTGTATACCTCACGTGTCTCGAACCTTCGCGCCGAGACACCATTCGCGTATCTTCGAGCCGCTCGGGGTTCTCTTCCGCACGACACCGCTGGACCAGACTGAGACGGTTTGAATCGGGCGGTATGCGATTTCGTCGAACTCTCGCTCTACGGTGTTCTGAGTGATTTCGGCAACCTTTGTTCTCAACCTCGCGTACTTCGTGTTGGTTTCTTCGACCCTCACTCGCCGAATCTTGCGGCTCCGCGGAGCTCTCGTCGTCGCAGGGGTCATGTTTGTGGTGTACGGAGTCATGGCCGACAACTGGACGATGATCTTTTGGAACTCCGTCACCAGTGTGTTGCATGCAGCGCAGGGGATTCGGTTCATTCAAAGTCAGCGCCACGTACATCTGAGCCCGGAGGAAACGGAGATTCGAGCAACGTGGTTCCCGAACGTCGAACCGTTCGACTTCCAATTGTTGTGGCGAATGGGTGAAACCGTCGAGTACGCAGACGGCCTTCTCACCGTGGAGGGTGAGCCACAGACGACGCTCATGCTGATTCTCGATGGTGGTGCCACGGTCGACGTTGAAGGCCGGGAGGTCGGCGTTCTGGAGTGTGGGGATTTCATCGGGGAGATGAGCTTTCTCCGGGGCACGTTTGCGACTGCGACCGTCACTCCAAAGCACAACGTCCGAGTCCGCGAGTGGGACCAGGACACGCTCCACACCCTGGACCACATCAACCCGTCGGCGGCAACGGCGGTTCGTCGCCGAATCCAGGAGAACCTCGCGGACAAGCTGATAAAGCGCTCCCGCTAGTCGCTGACGGATGAACTCGACGCCATGGTTGCGGCCGCGTCGCTGTCGCGGAGGAACATGGCCAGCACAGCACCGATCAAATAGAGCGCAGCGGTCACAAGAATCGCCTGCTGGTAGCTGTCGACCCGATTGGCTGCACTGCCGACGTCGCGGGCAAATCCGGTCGCAAGTACCGACGAGGCAATGGCAATACCGATAGCGGGAGCAAGTTGACGAGTTGTGCTGAAGATCGCCGTTGCGTGAGCGAGGCTGCGTTGCTCAATCTGGGCGTAGACCGCTGACTGGATAGGAACGAACACCAACCCCATCGCAAGTCCGCGAAGCAACATCACGCCGACCACCATGGGCACGCTGACGTCGGCATCGAATCGTGATGCGACGACTCCGGTGGCGAACGCGACCAACGAGCCTGCGACGATCAGTCTGCGCGGGCCGATTCGTTTGTAGAGAACCTTTCCGGTGATCTGCGTCATCAGGAGTACGCCAATGGGTTGCGACGCAACCGCTAGGCCAACCCGCAACGGACTGAACCCTGCTTCCTTTTGGAGGAGGAGCGGCAGGAGATAGACAAGCGCCAGGAATCCGGCATAGACGGGGATCGCCAGCAAAGTGACCGTCGCAAAGAGTCGGCCCTCGAGCAACCGTAGGGTGAGGAGTGGCTTCTTCTGTCGAAGTTCAACGACGACAAATGCGACGAGAAGTACTGTGGAGACCGTCAAGCTGAAGAGAATTTGGCGCGAGCCCCATCCGAGTTCGCCGCCTCGCGAGAGGCCATAGACGAAGAGGCCCAATCCGGCAGCGGAAAGGACGAAACCTCGCACATCGAATGCGTTTGCGTCACCTGGATCGTCGTCGTGCAACTGTCTCGCCGCAAGTCCGAAGGCGAGAATTCCAACGGGTATGTTGACGAAGAAGATCCAACGCCACGAGGTGAATTGCAGCAGTAGGCCGCCAATGATTGGGCCGAGCGCAGGACCAATCACGACGACGGTGATCACCTTCCGTGACGCGTCAGCACGTTCCGCGAGTGGGAATGCGCTGAACAACAACGCGGCTCCAATCGGCGCCATCATCCCGGCGAATCCACCCTGAATTGCACGGGCTCCGACGAGTTGGTCGAGCGATTGTGAACTCCCGCACAACACCGAGGCGAACATGAAACCGGCCAAGCAGGCGAGAAATGTGGAACGGAGGCCGAAACGATCGCCGAACCACCCTGCCGCCGGCGTCATCACCGCGAGAGCGACCGTGAACGAAAGGACTGTCCAATCCATGGCGGTCGCTTCGACATTGAACTCATCAGCCAAAGTGGGCAACGCAACATTGATGATCGTGGTATCCATGATCTGCATGAAGAGGGCAGTCATGTAGACGATCGCGACGACGTTCTTGTACTGAAGGCGCTCGATCACCGTTCGACGATAACCTATTCCACCCAATACTCTTTAGTTCATGGTTGAATCATCTGGCGCGTTCACGCGTGACTCTTCGTACATCACCGATCGAATCGTCGACGACGCTTCGGCGACATGGCCTGTCGAGCCCGACCGCTACCGTTTGGTCGCGGCAGCGGCCTGCCCGTGGGCGAATCGAACCACGGTCGTGCGACGTCTCCTCGGTCTAGAAGACGTGATCTCGCTCGGTTTTGCCGGCCCAACCCACGACTGGCGCAGCTGGCAATTCGATCTCGACCCTGACCACCTCGATCCCGTCCTCAAGATCGAACGTCTGCGTGATGCCTATCTGGCACGGTTCCCCGACTACCCCAAGGGAATCACGGTTCCGACAATCGTCGACATTCCGACGGGCCACGTCGTGACGAACGACTTCGCACAGATGACCGTCGACTTCTCGACCGAATGGACAGCGCATCATCGTGACGGCGCTCCCGACTTGTATCCCGAACATCTCCGCGACCAGATCGACGAAATCTCCGAGGGCATCTTTATCGATGTGAACAATGGGGTCTACAGGACGGGTTTCTCGAGTTCGCAGTCCGCCTATGAAGAGGCGTACCTGACGTTGTTTGCCCGGCTCGACACGCTCGAGGAGCACTTAGCGACACGGCGGTATCTCGTTGGCGACACAATCACCGAAGCCGACGTCCGGTTGTTCACCACGCTGGTCCGTTTCGACGCCGTCTATCACGGTCACTTCAAGTGCAACCGCAACAAGATCTCCGAGATGCCGGCACTGTGGGGGTATCTGCGCGATCTGTTCCAGACGCCTGGCTTTGGTGACACCGTGCACTTCGACCAGGTCAAGGAGCACTACTACGGAGTCCATAAAACGTTGAACCCCACCCAGATCACGCCGGTCGGTCCCGATTCACGACCGCTGTTGTCTGTTCACCATCGAGAGGAACTGGGGGGCCGGCCGTTCGGCGATGGCTCACCACCACCACCTCCGCTGGCAAGAGAGGCGTTCGGCGAGGTCTCCACAGGTATGGCTGCACCGACCCTCACTGCACGCTGATGTCCTTGTCCGGTGGGCTACGTTGGCACCATGATCAGCCAGAAACCCTTCGGTTCCACAGGTCACCGCAGTAGCCGCGTCATCTTTGGTGCAGCGGCGTTCTTCAAGGAGGGTTGGGGACAAGAGTGGGCCGAGGCAGTGCTCGACTCGGTGTTCGCTGCAGGTGTCAACCACCTCGATACCGCAGCGTCCTATGGCGACAGCGAGCTGATGTTGGCGCCCTGGCTGGCCCGTTCTGCCGATGGGCAAACCAATCGAAATCGGGTCTTTCTCGCGACGAAAACGGATAAACGAGACGGACCTCAAGCACGTGCCGATCTCGAGCTCTCTCTGAAGCGATTGGGGGTCGATCACGTCGATCTCATCCAATTGCA
>RCNE010001364.1_pt1 | contig 13189 bp, 9 predicted proteins | sample 2041361 | NCBI WGS metagenome assembly RCNE01 (sample SAMN09708229, study PRJNA481090) | Marine sediment metagenome, whole genome shotgun sequencing project.
GATTCCTGGAAGCGTACCCGTGACTTCCCCTATATGTGCGGGGAATTTCGCTGGACAGGTTTTGATTACCTGGGCGAAACCATGTTTGGATGGCCTGCAAAATTCTGGAATTTTGGAATCATTGATATGTGTGGCTTTACCAAGGATACCTACTACTTCTACCAGAGCCAGTGGACTGAAGAGCCCATGGTACATATTTTCCCTCATTGGAACTGGCAGGGAAAGGAGGGGATAGAAATCCCTGTAGTGGCTTACTCAAATTGAGAAAGTGTTGAACTATTCCTGAATGGAAAGTCGCTGGGTGAAAAAGAGATGGGTGATCAGATGGACCTTGTTTGGAATGTGCCCTATACACCCGGTGTACTTAAAGCAACAGGCAGGGATGGTGGAAAGGTAGTGTATGAGCAGGAGATATATACTTCCGGTAAACCTGCGAAAATAGAGTTATTGGCTGATAGGGATGTGATTCAGGCAGACGGACAGGATGTAGTTCATTTAGAGGTAAATGTGCTGGATAATAAGGGGCACTTTGTTCCTGATGCTTTAAATGATATCGAATTTAGTGTTGAAGGAGAGGGAGTTGTTATAGCCGTTGATAACGGTGATCCAATGAGCCTGGAGCCTTTCCTCGGCGACTCGCGGAAGGCCTTCAATGGCAAATGTCTTCTGATCGTAAAATCAACAAAAGAGAGTGGGAACATCACCATATCCGCATCCTCGAAGGGACTAGAAGGGGCTGAGCTTACAATAGGTTCAGAATAAGGTATAAATATCAAGAACCAGTACCTTAAGTTCAAAAATCATGCATATAAAAACCAAGCTTACGCAATTACTATTATTACTCCTGCTGCTGCTGCCGGCAACAAGCCTAATTGGCCAGGAAATCAATATTGGACATCAAGATTCAATTGAATCTGAAGTGTTAAAGGAAACCAGGAAAATATTTATCATACTTCTAAAATAAATATCTAACTATTTGATATTCAATACAAAAAAATGAAAATTATTTTCTTTGGGGAAGGGATTGAGCCTTTGTCTGAGCTCTTTTCTTAGGCATCAATTCTTTTTGATGCCTAAGAAAAAGCGAGTGGCGAAAGCCCGGTGCTACTTTTGTAGCAGCCACCACTAAAAAAAGCTTTCGTTAAATCTATTTACTAGACCCTATGAAAAAGATTAATATGTTTAGCAAAGTGTGCCTACGAGAAGAAATTCCAAACCAAACCAAAACGAATTACAAAATCGCGATACGGATAGTTCGGCGCTGCATAATAGTTTCGCTTACCAAAATTGGAATTCAAATGTTCTGCTTTCAAAAAGATTCGTGTCTGCTTCACCTTAGCGTTGATGAAAAAATCGAGTAAGGGGTAGCCTCCTAACTTTTCATCACCTTGTACGTAAAACTCACCCAAAACAGGATTGTAAGCATCCATCGTATACGCTGTAAAATATTTGAAGGTAAACCCGGTTTGAATAAACATGGCTTTCTTGAACACATCAGAGGAAAAGTATAGTGTATTTCGCGTCACCAACTGCGGCACATTTAACACATCTTTTGACTGGTTTACGTTTTGATACATAATCGTATTATTCAAGGCAAACCGACCAACTTTAACTTCTTTATTATATTTAATTTTTAAATGCTCTACACTATTCGCTTCTTGAAACGGACGTACGAAGGCATTCTCTGAACCCTCTATTGCAGTTTGGTCTGTGTCAATTGCGAAATAGGCGTAGTTATCAATAGTAGCGATATTAGCACTCAGGTTGCCCCATGTTTTTGATTCTAAATCAAACTCAAGACTGTTTACACTTTCTTTTTCAAAATTTGCCGTATTCTGCCAATTGTAATTTATATAATCGCTTTGATACAGCAAGAAGTTAAAGTTTGGCATTCTTGCCGATGAGTGAAAACTAGCTTTTATTTTGTTCTTTTCATTAAACTGGTAGCTGGCGGATGCATCAATTATGGTACCTGTTAAATCACCTGAAAGATTATACTTGAATGCTGCGTCTACTAAAAAACCACCTATTTGTTTTTGGTAGTTACCACCAAGTGCAATTTCTTCACCTTTCAATTGGTTTTCAACTCTTTGGTTTTCATCAATAAAGAGGCTATTAAAAAAGTAATTATAGTTGTAAAGACTCAAATTCGCCTGAAGACTACCTAAAGTAGCATTATAAAAATCAGCACTTACTTGATTATACATTGTTTTTAAACTGGCCTTATCGCTTATGATTGCTAATAAGCCTTCGCCAAAATATGTGTTTTGAGCTGTCTGACGAAATTGGTAGAACTTGGTTTCATAATTAAATTGATGCCCTATAGCCAAAGAAGTTTTTTCAACCTTGCTTGAATCTTTTTGCTTTTTTATCAACTTGTATTTGTGATCTAGAAAATAGCGTTTGCCTAAAATTTTGTTTGTTGCGTTACTAAATCTGATATTCACTTTTACACGATCTGTAAAATTAGGGTCATTTGACTCAAACTCGCTTTCAGCATTTGCTATACCTCCATTTTCTTGGTTAGTCATGTCTTGAGCAGCAATATGTGCTCTAATATCATATCTACCGTTTTCAGTAACATAATTGGAAGTCGCCTTAAAATTGCCCGATTCGCCTTGATTGAATTGGTATTTTCCAAAAGATCGTAGTCCCTCATAGGCTAAAGAAAAATTCAATCTTCTTGAAGTATTAAAAGTCAACAATGCATCTAACAGCTGACCTTCTTCAAAGGTAGTTTTGAAAAGCACATCGGTCATTGGGGTAGCTACATTATAATAATCGACATCTTCCATTTCAGCATAATTAAAATGTCTTGCTCTTGCGCCTAGCTTTGGGTAGCTGTTTTTGCGTTCAAACGAAACCCCCAACTTATTATAAGGTTGCCCAATATTTGAAAAAGGCATTAACTCGAAATTATCTTTTCTTAGATAGTTGTATTTATACTCCTTAAATATGGTTAAAGTGGTGTCTAAAAAAGTGGTGTCTCGAGCAAAAGAAATTATTTTATAATCTGTAATGGATGGCTTTGTAACCTCTGAAGTTTTTTCTGGTAACGTTCTGCCCCTATTAGATCGGGCAAGAGTATCTCTCTCTTTTAATAGTGCTGGATCTTTTCTTGGTACTGGCTTATCTTGTGCGAACATTACATTGCCCGTTACTACCAAAAAAAACAAAAAAAAGTATTTCATTGCAAACAATTACAAGGGCAAAGTTAATTTTTTTTGTTCGTAATTAAATGTGAAAGTTTTAGAATAAAAACTTAAGAAAAATTAAAGCTATTTATAGCGCTGAAACATTCCGTATAATTTTCAAGGAGAACATAAATTTTGATACTTTAGAAAAATTTTAAGTTCACAAGATGCTGAAAAATCAATTCTATTGTTCAAATGAGGCTGGTACTGATGAGGCAGGCAGAGGTTGTTTAGCAGGGCCGGTAACTGCGGCGGCGATAATTTTACCCTCTGATTTTGCCAACGATGTGCTCAATGATTCAAAATTATTGACTGAAAAGAAACGGCTATTGCTACGACCCATATTAGAATCTAAGGCAGTTTGTTATGGGGTTGCTCATATCAAACCTAAAAAAATTGATGAAATCAATATTCTAAATGCCTCTATTTTAGCCATGCATCATGCCATTGATCAATTGCAAATAGAACCAGCGTTTATTATAGTCGACGGCAATAGGTTCAAACCTTGGAAAAAAACTGCTTTTGAATGCATTATTAAAGGAGATGGAAAATACATGAGCATTGCAGGGGCATCAGTTCTGGCCAAAACATATCGCGATGCTTATATGGAAAAACTGCATGAAGAATACCCTATGTATAATTGGAAACAAAATAAAGGGTATCCCACCAAAGAGCATAGAGCTGCTATTCGAAAGTATGGTCTAACTAAATATCATAGAAAAAGTTTCAAACAATTACCTGAGCAGTAAAGCTTAACGTTTTAAAAATCATAACTTTGAGTAAAAGTGCATATTAATGAAATACCGAATTCTAGTCTCCTTAGCCCTAGTTTTACTAATAAACTGCACAGAAAACAATAAGGAGATTAAACCTTTGTTGGCGTACGTACCTGAGAACGCTTCTATCATAATCAAGATTACAGATCACAACTCTTTTAAAAACACCCTCAAGAATAATGATTTTTTATCTGAATTAGGTGCTACAAAAACACATCAAAAAATTCTTGATAAAGTATCATACCTTAAATATGTTAAACCCAAATCAGAAAGCCTTTTGGCATTTACCAAGGTAAGCGATAATAATTTTGAATTTTCTTATGTTACTTCAAAAACAAGTGATCTTTTTCATTTAGATAGCTTTCAAAATAAAACTGTCGAAGCCATTGAATTTGCAAACTCTACATTCGATAAGTATGTTATCGATGACATTATTTTTTACAGCCTAGAATCAGGCGATAAAATCATCATAAGTTCATCGAAATTGTTACTTCAGCAGTTAGACGGACCCATTAAACCTGTTCAATCAGAAATACTTAAAAAATTATACAACACTACTAATACGGCCAAGCCAGCTTCTTTTCTGATAAACCTAGACCGAAGCAATTCGTTGTTGAGATCAAAATTAAATAAAAAGTCAGAACTAGATCTATTTGGATTTTCAGATTGGATTTCTTTAGATCTAGATGTAAATCAAAGAAACTTACATCTTAGTGGCATTAGTATTGCGAATGATTCTACTTGGAATTTTGTTGATCTATTGGCAAATACCAAACCCACAACAAATAACACCGCTGCTTATGCCCCAGCGCTGTCAGACGCTATTTTATCTTTTACCTATGATGATTATGCAGCATTTTCAAAAAACAGAGAACTTTCTACCGGGCTTGTTTCTCCAGAAACTCCTGATCTAGATGCTGTTGAAGAAATTGGTGTCATTTATATCAATGGACAAAAAAATATTTTTCTTAACACCTTAGGATCAGAAACTATAGCCGAATACTTGAAAAAAGAAAAAAGGGGAAGTATTGAATTTCAGGGTAACGAAATTTTAGAACTTCGAAAGACTGATTTTCTAAATATTCGATTCTCGCCTTTAGTGAAAAATTTTAAAACCAGATTTTGTACAATTCTTGATAATGCCTTTATTTTTTCTGAAGACCAGCTTGCGTTGAAAATTATTATTCAGGACTACAAAGACGCCAATACCTTTCAAAAATCGGCAGTTTACAAGACCATAGAAAAGGAAATAGCCAAAGAATCAAGTATGCTCTTTATAGCAAACTCAAAAAAAATTAATCAGATATTAAAGGATGATTTTTCCGCCGATTTTGCGAGAGATATTAAAAGAGGCAAACTATCAGACTATGCTTTTGCCGCCCAAACCATTACTGACAAGAATTTCTACCACACCAATATAGTGGTGCAAAAGATTGAAGAAAAAAGCAGAACCACAGGAGTTTCAACCCTATTTTCAGTTAAATTACCTGCAGATATTACCACCAACCCTCAGTTTGTAGTCAACCACCTAAACAACAAAAAAGAAATTGTTGTTCAAGATGAGAAAAATGTGCTTTATCTAATTTCTACCAAAGGAAAAATTCTTTGGAAAAAGCAGTTAGAAAGTCAGATTCAAGGGAAAATTCATCAAGTTGACATTTTTAAAAACGGTCGATTGCAATTGGCTTTTACCACTTACAATCAATTACAGGTTCTAGATCGAAACGGCAAAGAAGTCAAGCAGTTTAGCAAAACCTTCGAAGGTGGTAATCTAAACCCGTTAGCGGTTTTCGATTATGAAAAGAAAAAGAACTATCGGTTTGTAGTCACCCAAAATGATAAAACCTTTATGTACGACAGCAAGGCAAATATTGTTGCCGGGTTTAAATTTACAAAAGCGGAACAACCAATAATTGCTGCTCCTAAACATCTGGTCATTGGCAACAAAGACTATTTAGCTTTTAAACTAAAAGATGGCACCTTGAAACTACTCAATCGTGTTGGTGATATTAGAACAAAAGTGAATGAGAAATTTGATTTTTCAGAAAATGAAATATTCGTTTACAAGAATCGGTTTACCTTGACAGATAAAAAGGGAGTGCTCTATGAAATAAGCGACAAAGGGAAAATAAATAAAACCTCGTTGGACCTTTCTAACGATCATGGCTTGTTTACTACCGAACGTACCCTTGTTACCATGAATGACAACATACTAAGTATAAAAGGAAAAAAACTAGAACTTGAAATGGGCGTGTATACGCAGCCTGAAATTTTTTACATTAATGATAAGGTATATGTTAGCGTAACAGATCTTCAAAACGAAAAAATACACCTATTTGATAGTCAAGCAAATAGTATTGCTGGTTTTCCAATCGGCGGAGCGTCTAAAATTGATCTCAACGATATTGAAAACGACAAAATTTTTGAGATTGTCTTTAAAAAGAATAACAATTCATTAATTACTTACAAAGTAAACTAATTGTCTCTTAACCATTTGCACAACATTTCTTACCAAAAGCACATTTCTAAAAGCGGATTACAGCTTTTTACACCACGTAAAGTGTTAACCTTTGTAATTTGTCTCAATCAAAGGTTGATATGTATTCACAATCAGAACGATTATTTATAAAATACATTCATCTGGAAAATTTTGTAATTTACTGAAAACTTAAATTTTAGCCATGAAAAAATTATCCCCATATATAAAATTGTTCGTCTCCGTTTTATTCATGCTGGCGTTCACTACAAATGCAAGCAGCCAAATTTTAAAAAAGCTAGGAAAAAGGGCAGAAAAAGCAGCCGAAAGAGCTGTTGAGCGGCGTGTAGAAAAAGAAACTACGGAAAAAACGGACGAAGTTCTGGACAGTATTTTGGAGCCAGGAAAAAATGGGAAGGAAAAAAAATCACCTGTTCTTAATGAAAATAAGCCATCCGATACTGAACATACAGATGTAAATTCAGGCGAAGATTCTCAAGAATCAAATACATCAACATCTTCTGAATCAAGCGTACCTAAGACGATAAAAGTTTATAGTAAATTCGATTTTGTACCTGGAGATAAATTGATATTTTTTGATGACTTTTCAAATGACTTTATTGGTGATTTTCCTAGTAAATGGAACACTAATGGAGGTGGCGATTTAGTAACTATAGAAGCCACAAGTAGCAAATGGTTAAAAATATTACCAGGATCTCGCACCTTCTACATCCCTGATATTACAGATCTACCGGAAGAGTTTACTGCTGAATTCGATATAATTTCAAACGGACTGAATAAAAAAACTTCATCACAGGCTTACCTACAAATTATGGTAAGTGATAATAATACATTTGATCGCCCAAACAATTTTGGAATGATTGAATACTCTTTTTGTCAATTTATTGCTCGAGGAATTATTATTGAGAACCATATCAACAATAAAAGGGTGATTCGAAATGAGGTACATGCCGACCTAAGAAATATAGTGATAAACAAACACCATATTTCGCTTGCAGTAAACAAACAACGATTTAGATTATGGATTAATGAGCAAAAACTAGTTGATGTGCCCCGACTACTTCCAGCCAATGTTGGTATGAAAGGAATCAAATTAAACTTAAGAGGTATAGACATTAATACCGAAAACATTTATCTGAGTAACTTTAAAGTTGCTGAAGGCGGGGTAGATCTTCGAAGAAAACTAATTTCTGAAGGCAAAATTTCAACAAATGGAATTCTATTCGACTCGGGTTCGGCAAACATTCAACCACAGTCGATGGGTATTATTCGTCAAATCTATCAGGTGTTGCAACAAGAAGTCAGTATAAAACTTAAAATCGTTGGGCATACCGATGCTGATGGAGATGACAAAATCAATCAACAGCTATCTAAAAAGCGTGCTGATGCAGTAAAGAACGCCTTGGTTTCCATCTATAAAGTTTCAGAAGAACGATTACATACGGAAGGAAAAGGTGAATCTGAACCAGTTGGTGTTAATAACACTATGGATGGAAAAGCCAAAAATCGAAGAGTTGAATTTATTAAACAATAAAAACTTAAAAATGAAAAAAACATTATTCTTTATTCTGGCAACAACATTCATTTGTATAGCGGTACGTGCCCAAAATAATTGCAGCAATTACTATCCCATGATAGAAGGCTCTTCTTTTGAATACACCAATTACAATAAAAAAGGAAAGATTGCGGGTATAACTCAATATACCATCGTGTCAGTAACTTCACAGGGTTCAGCATCTAAAGCAACTCTAGAACTTAAAATGTCTGACAAAAAGGGGAAAGAAGTTTTTAATTCGAAATATAGTTTTACTTGTGAAAATAATATCGTAAAAATTGATTTCAAATCGCTTTTTCCTGCTCAAATGATGAAACAGTATACCGAAATGGGTGTAGAAATGGACATTTCCGGTACCGATATTGAAATTCCAAGCAATCTTGAAGTGGGTCAGCAACTTGCTGATGCCAATGTAGCTATCAGCATGAACATGAGCGGCATAAAAATGAACATCACCGTTGACCAAACCAATCGAATGGTGGAAAAAAAAGAAAGTATAACGACCCCAGTAGGCACTTTTGACTGTTACATATTAACCGAAAAAACAAATTCAAAGACTATGGGAGCAAATATTGAAATGAATTCCAAAATTTGGTTAGCTGAAGGAGTGGGCATGATCAAACAAGAAACTTATAAAAAAAACGGCGATATAATGAGTACAACAGAACTTACAAAACATAGTAAATAACGCTACTTCATAGCTGCTTGAAACCTACAAATAGTTACTTACATTTATATTACAGCTGAATTCTACCACTAATCATACGATTTCTGTCAATTATAAATAAAATTTAACCAACTATACAAGTAAAAAATATTCCGCTTATAATTTTAATATCTTTATTGATAATTCATTTTCTGTCAACGAGTTAAAGCAAAAAGTCTGTGAATTAATTTTATCTTGATTTAACCATTACCTTTTTTTGAATAGGAGACTGTTCACCATAAGTCAAAATAGATATAAAATAACTAACCGCAAAAATTATGAAATTATGAAAACAAAGATTCCCGTATTACTTCTGCTTTTTTTAGGTTTATCATCATGTATAAAAGATTATCTGGGACATGGAGACGACACTAATGATAATGGATTTCTTACCGAAAAAAACTACTTCTACGCTGACGATTTGAAAACAGCCTTTTTAGAAGACAAAAGTCAAAATCTTAGCATAGAATTAAATAATTTACAAATTATTATTGATGCCGGACAAGCAGATGATGCAACAAAAATAAGATATGCTGAGGTGAAGGATGAATTACTCACTATTGATCAAAATCTCTCCAGCGTTGCGAGCTATCGAGATTTAGTTTTTAGAGGAGGAGTGCCGCCTTTACCACCATGCCCAAAACCAAGAAACTGTAACGACTGGTTGAATTTTATTTATGTAACCCCAAATCCTTCCTACGAAAAATTCCAACTTATTATTTACGATGACCAGCAAAATGTTATCGCTCAAACTGAAGGAGATCCACAACCACTTCTAGGTGTAGATGGTCAACTAAATTATCTTGATTTAATTTGGATAAACAAAGAGTTTAAAGGAGATATTTTTGTAATAGCTGTTGGTGAAATAAATGGCGATCCTGAAGAAATTTTTAGTAAGTCAAGCATACAATAGAACAATCATTTAAAGTAATAAAAAAAACCTCTTTTCGAGGTTTTTTTTATTACTCCTTTTGAAAATCAAGTTTGATTAACTTTTTCTACATTTTAATATAGTTGAGAACTTTCATATTTCTATGGTTTTGTATCTTTAATGTGTACCACTTAATTTAGGATTTTGTACAAAAAATTAGTTCTTTCATTTTTACTAATGTTTTACATCTCATTTGTAAAGAGCCAAAGTTATGACGAACAACTATCGGACTTAGAAGAGAAAGCCTTTTCTTTTTTCTATACCAATAAAGATTCAACCTATTATTTTTTTAATAGCATGTATCAATTGGCAAAAGAGAAAAAAGACCATATCACTATCATCGACAATCTAAATCAAATTTGCCAAGCGGCTGGTTATCACTATGATATTGACAAACTACAAAACACACTCATTGAATTAGATACTTTAATTACTTTACATAGCAGCATTCTTGATACGTTACCTGACAAAGGGGCATTCCACAAAAATTATTTTTTGTATAACAAAGGAAATTTTTATCATAAAATTGAAAATTATGATCAATCACAAATCTATTTTGATTCCATAGTAAAAAATATAATTAGTCAACCAGATTATGAAAAAAAGCCCGATGATTTAGGTTTTTTATCAACCTGTTATAGTTTTATAGCTCAAATCAATTCACTACAAAACAGGTTTGAAATAGCTAGTGATTATTATCAAAAAAACATTCGCCTTTATAAAAAGTTCATGACATCTGATATTGAAGGTCTTCATAAAGTTTATAATCTCTATGCCAATTCATTATATTCGGAAAAAAAGTATCAAGAAGCCAAAAAGTATTGGTTGAGCAGTCTAGTTTATGCTGAAAAGAATTATAGTGAAAACAAACGAAATAGTCTTGTATCTACTGGTTTGCTTTTATCAACGGCATATAAGGATTTAGGGCAAGTTGATAGTGCATTTTATTACCTTAAGAAGGTTGAGAAATATAAGATAAAAAATGACCCTTTCTCGGACAGGTACTTAACTGTCAGAGGAGACATTTATGCCAAAGAAAAACAATTTGACAAGGCCCAGAATTCATTTAAACAGGCCTTAGCAGTATCAATGCCAAGTGACAAACCTCGAATTCGAAAAAAAATAGGAGACCTTTATGTTGAAATGGGAGCATTCGATGATGCCCTTAAAAATTACCAACTTGGTTTAATGGAATTGACTAAAGACTTTAACTCAGATGATTTGTCAAAAAATCCTGAACCAATAGAAATCAACCAGAAGCAACTGTTTTTACAACTTCTTGGATCTAAAGCAAAAACTTTAAACAAAAACAAGCATTATGAATCTGCCACCCTACAAACGGTAGATTTGGGAGTCAAAACAATTGATATTTTAAAGCCAACCTTCAAAAATCAGTCAGACAAAATGTTACTGATTGAAGATGCATTCCCTCTTTTTGAATCTGGTATGGAGGTCGCCTTTCAAATGTTCACTAATGAAAATGATCAAACCTATATTAATAAAGCATTTCAATATGTCGAAAAGAGCAAAGCGGTTATTTTACTGGATGCTCTTTTAACAGCAAGCGCAACCAAATTTGCAAATATTCCTAATGACATGGTAGAAAAAGAGAGTCAATTGAAATCTCTTATTTCTCATCTAAAAAAGAGTGTTGAAACCACTTCTGAAGTTTCGGTTGAAAAAGCAGATGAACTATTTTCGTTACAGCAAGACTATTCCAATCTCATTAATACTTTTGAAACAATATATCCAGCCTACTACAACCTTAGGTACGATCATGAAGTGGCTACAGTTTCCTCTATTCAATCTTTGCTTTCTAAAGAAGAGCAAATGATTGCCTACTTCTATGGAAACAAAGCTATTTACACATTAGGTTTAACATCAGATTCTAGTTCAATACATAGAAACATGATAACTCCTGAATTGGAAAAACAAATTAAAAGTATCCATAAAAAATTAGGAAATCCCAAATCTGATGTTTCCGTTTTAACAACAGAAAGTTTTTCGCTTTATGAAAAGCTATTGTTACCAGTTCTAAAACAAGCAGGAAAAAGCAAGCTAATAATAATCCCTGATGGCTTGCTAAATTACATTCCCTTTGGAGCTCTGAGCACCTCAAAAAATGATGTTCGTTATTTAATGGAAGATGCAACTATTGCTTATGCCAACTCAGCTACGCTTTGGTCGCAACTTAAAGAAAGGAGAAGTGAAAACAACTCAGTACTAGCGTTTGCACCTAGTTTTGAAGGCAATACTAATCTTAACTCAAAAACAAGAAGCAACCTTTTACCGTTGCCTCATAACACCCGAGAGGTTGAGCAAATTTTGACTTCTTTTGATGGAAAATCATTTTTAAATTCTGAAGGATCTTTATCAAATTTTAATGATGAACTATCAAAACATGGCATTATTCACCTGGCTACTCATGCAATATTTAACGATGAATCTCCTGAATATTCCTATTTAGCATTTTCGCCCGAAGATGAGGAAGAGTCTGTTCTTTATGTACGAGATTTGTACAATCTAAACTTAAACGTAGGAATGGTTACTCTAAGCGCTTGCGAAAGCGGAATTGGAGAACTAAAACGTGGCGAAGGTTTCCTGAGCCTAGCTCGAGGATTTTTCTATAGCGGTGCGGCAAGTATCGCAAGTACTCTTTGGAAGGTAAATGATGCCTCATCTACCACTTTGATGGATTCTTTTTATAAAAATCTAGCAGATGGTGACCCCAAAGATTTAGCGCTTCAAAAAGGGAAAAAACAATTTTTAGAAACCAATCGTCAAAACGGACTTTCTCACCCCTATTATTGGTCTGGATTCATTATTTCCGGAAATACTGCTCCTTTAGTAACAACTACAAATAACTGGCTTTGGTTGTTGTTTGGTGTTGCTTTTGTTTCTATTGCTTGCTTTATGATATTTAAGCAAGTGAATAAACGCTAGTCCAATTCTGCCAACAACGCAATTGCCTTTTCTTTGTTATACACATACTTTTGAATATGCGCTTCTAGCATCTCAATTGCATTCAATTTGTCCTTTTCTTTCAAGTAGGTCAAAGCCAAATACCAACTAGCTTCTGCCTTAAATTCAATATGTTCTTTCTCAACTTTCTTGAATAGGTCTATTGCTTTTATATTTTCTGCTAATCCTAAATAACATTGGGCTTTGTAAAAGTCAATATATTCTTCAGGTGACTCCATTTTTTCAAAATAATCAATAGCCTCTTTATAATTTTTAGATTCATACGCTGCAAAAGCATCTCTTTCTAATGATTGATTACCATCACTTCTGGTAATCGTATAAACCGTATTGGGGTATTCTTGAAAATTACTATTATATAGATCAGAATAATTTGTAGTGAACGAATTATACCCAACATACCCTAAACCAAGCAACATTATTACTGATGCTGCAATCGACCAATTTTTAAAACCTCCTTTAGAAGCTGAAGCTTTCTTTTCTATTTCAATTTCATTTTCATTTTCAAAAGAAATAAGCTTCGTTTTTAAGTTTTCGTTTTCTTTGTTTTT
>RCNE010004433.1_pt1 | contig 13188 bp, 15 predicted proteins | sample 2041361 | NCBI WGS metagenome assembly RCNE01 (sample SAMN09708229, study PRJNA481090) | Marine sediment metagenome, whole genome shotgun sequencing project.
CGTGGTGATATCACTATTTTGGTTGATACCCCTACAGATATCATTAAGATATGAGGGTGTACTAACATAACTTATTTAGAATTTAGTTTACGTAATAGGCAGTATCCCCCAATACTTGATCAAATTCTTTATTTTTTCACTCTCCTGATATATATCATGATAAATATTCATGATTTCGAATAACTTTGAATTCCTCTTTAGGAAAGAAGAAAAATCACATCATAACAAGTTCAAACTTTTAAAAACTCAGATATGGTCAAAGACTATTCAAAGCACTACAATGATCTCACAAGGTTAATGGGAGAACTTAGGATAAAAATATCCGCTACAATAGCGGGGTTCAATAGCCTTTCATGTGCACGATGCTTAAATCAGGAGCTAGTTCAGAAGAAGTTATAGAGACCATCGAAGTAGCCATACTTATGGGTGGCGGCCCCGAACTGATTTACGGTTGTGAGGCATTAGAGGCTTTGAATCAATTTGTAGTATTGGAGAAAAATGGATAATAGAATTAAAAAATAAAACATCATGAAAGAAGTAATTTACGATTCGACCCTACATTTTGAGCACGAACTTTGGAAGTCTGAACTTGACTTTTGGAAAGATGAGTTAAAATCATTCAAGAATAGGTTAAGTGAACTGGAAACCCGCTGGACGGACAAAGAAGTACTTGCTAAATTGGAACATTACCAGAACGAATTTACCCTGCACGGTGGCGTAATCGCTGATATGCAGGAAACCATCGAGAAACACGAGGCAAATATTGCAGGGCATAGCCAAGCAGGCAACGAATCGATGGATGTTGCTATGGTTAAAAAGCACTTGGAATTCAGGCATAAAATGGAAACCCAACGGGAAACATATGCAACTCTTAAAAAGGAATTCTTCCGATTTCTTTCAAAATATATGTAAGAATACCTATCGGTTATGGCTGTTATAAAACTTCCAAAGCAAAAAGAACTCAAAAGGTATTCTACCTTGTTCAACGTCCTCGCCAAATATGGTTTTGAGGACGTTTTGGCGAACAGCGGTATCAAAAAAGTGATTCCCAAGAGCTACCTAAAAACCCATCCTGATACCGAAAAAAGATTCTCCTTTTCAAAGTACGAGCGCATTCGTATGGTTTTGGAAGAACTGGGGCCAAGCTATGTAAAACTCGGTCAAATCTTTAGTAATCGGGAAGATATGCTTCCCCCTGAATTAATCAAAGAATTAGAGAAATTACAAGATCATGTTCCCCAATTGAAAAACTTCGATGTGCAAAAAATTATTGAAGAAGAATTAGATATCACTTTGGCTGATCACTTTCAATCTCTTGATTTAGAACCATTGGCGGCGGCATCACTTGCACAAGTTCACAAAGCACAGTTACTGAATGGCGATGAAGTGGTTCTAAAGATCCAACGTCCCAACATAGAAGAGGTTATCGAATCTGATTTACTTGTGATGAAGCAAGTTGCCCGTAGTCTTGAAAAGCACAGTAGCCAGGCCAAGGCCTTTCAACCGATGCGTATTGTGGCTTCGTTTGAACGAAGTATAAGGGAAGAACTTCAATTCTTAAGAGAGATGGATAATGCAGAGCGATTTGCCAAAAACTTTGAAGGCAATGAAGTTATCCATGTACCAATTGTATACAGAGAACTATCTACGGATCTGCTTATTTGCATGGAATTTGAAGATGGGATAAAAGTATCTGAAATTGCGACGCTCAAAGCTTCAAACATTGACTCTGCGGCCGTAGCGAAAGTTGGGGTAGATTTATATATTGAACAAATTTTGGAACATGGCTTTTTTCATGCCGACCCCCATCCCGGAAATATTTTCGTGCTACCCGAAACCGGACAGATTTGTTTTTTAGATTTTGGAATGATGGGCACTATTATGCCAAACGACAAAGAAGCTCTAGGAGACCTTTTGCTGTGTTTTTTACGAAAGGATGTCAAGAAAATTGTCCCGCTACTAGAAAAGATTGCCATAAAAACCGACATTCCAGATCATAAAAAACTGGAACAAGATTTATACGAATTGGTAGAGGGAGTTAGTAATACAGCCATTCAAAACATCAAATTGGGGGTCGCGCTAACCCAGTTTAAAACTGTTTTATACGAGAACAAAGTCATCTTACCACACTATCTCTATATGTTGATTCGCGGCCTGATCATAATAGAAGGCGTGGGCCTTAAACTAGATCCCAACTTTAATATTACGGACAACCTACAGCCCTATACCGCCAAAATCACGCGAAGACGATTTAGTTTAAAACGACTTTTTAAAAAGAACCTGAACCGCTTTCAGGATATCAATGATCTTGTGGATACTCTCCCGGATGATATCAATACTATCCTTAAAAAAATAAAAGAAGGTAAATTGGTGGTGGTACACGAACATAAGGGACTCAAAGAATTTCAGACCGCAACGAGCAAGGCCGTCAACCGTTTAGTCTTTGCCGTCATTATAGCAGCCTTGTCCATCGGGTCAGCCCTTTTGGTCATGGCTAAAATGCCCCCTTTGGTCAATGGGGTTCCACTTTTGGGTGCCATCGGATTCGCGCTATCTGCCATACTGGGATTTTATATTGTCATATCTATCTTCAGAAATGATCAATTTTAAAAATTCCTTCATATTAAACTAAAAGAAATACATGGGCGAATATCAAGGGATGAACGAATTAATGGGTTCCTATATTTTAGGTGTACTAATCAGTATGGGCATTGGCCTAATTTTGGGGCTTGAAAGGGAATACGACAAACTCAAGGACGAAAAAGGGTTTGCGGGCATCCGTACGTTTCCTATTGTTGCCATCTTGGGCTTTTCCTTGGGAAACCTTACGGAAATATTTACTCCTTGGTTGTTAATTATAAGTTTGGGTGCCTTCATTTTGTTTTTGGCATTTAACCACTTTTTTCAGAAGCAGGAAGAATATGGAAAAGATCTAACCACAAATTTGGCTTTGATTGCCACTTTCGTTTTGGGCGTAATGGTTTCGGCCGAATATTATCGAGATGCCGTCGCAACAGCGGTCATTATCGTTACCCTACTTTCTCTAAAGACCAGGTTTCGTTCAGTTATCAGCAACATCACTTCCGAAGAACTCTTTGCATTCATTAAGTTCTCGATCATCGCACTTTTAATATTGCCTTTTTTACCCAACAAAACTTATGGCCCCAATGATTTATTGAATCCGTTTGAAATCGGTTCCATTATCGTAATCGTGTCCTTTTTAAACTTTATAGGCTATTTTTTGGTCAAATATGTAGGTTCGAAAAAAGGGATTTTGTTGACCGCAATACTAGGAGGTTTAATCTCAAGTACGGCAGTGACTTGGAGCTATGCCTCTAGGAGTGTGGAATCTCCAGAACTCTCCAGAAAATATGCTGCGGGAATCATTATCGCCTCGGCCATCATGTTTCCAAGACTTGCCCTCTTGGCCTATATCTTCAACAATGCCCTTTTGACCTATTTGGCAATACCCTTCGGTGTGCTGACATTGGTTTGCTTGGTCGTCTCTTTAACCTTGATAAAAAGGGATACCAATAAACCAGATACGAATATTAAATTAGGGAACCCCATGAACCTGCTTAACGCCTTTGGGTTTGGGGTCATTTACGTAGTGATTCTCTTTGCCGTTTTTTATAGCAATGAATTTTTTGGGGAGAGCGGATTGTATTTTTCCGCTTTGATCGCAGGCTTGGCAGATACCGATGCCATTACCATAAGCATGGCCAAATTTTCTTTGGATGGGGAAAAACTAAAACTCGCCTCCGCGGTCATTATAGCCGCAATCATGAGCAATATGCTAGTGAAATTGGGCATTACCGTATTTAAGGGGTCTAAAACTACTGGAAAATTTGTGGGTTATACTTTTGGGAGTATCATCCTAATCGGAATCATATATATACTTATCAGTAGAGGGTAGTTTATTTGAATCCAATATCCATAGTTCATCTAGCAGAACTACATTTAACTTACCAGTATGACCTTTGTCATTTATCTCAGTATGCAAGTCGTTTATATTTGTCTTTTAACGTAAAAAAAAACGGCTATGACTGATTTCAGAAATAGGCCCAAAGGCAACTACATTCATGAAACTGACTGGCAACAACTATATTCACTGACTGAACATTGGAAATCCGATCTTCAATTTTACAATGATGACTTAAAAATTTTGCACCATCTTATCGAAAAGTATTTTATGTGGATTTCAAAAAAAGAGAACATCGATATGGTACGGGAAATCGAAGTAGGATTACTTGAAATAGACAATAAATGTGGCAAACTACTGAATCGAGTAAATAAACATTTACATCATCTAACAGAGCTTATAGATAGTCCCTTTACATACGATTCGAATGAGTTCAGAATGGAACATGAACAACTTGAGGACGACCTGACGCATTTTGTCAAGCGCTTCAGAGAGAAAAGAAATCTTTAAGATTACTGAGTATGTAATAGAAACTGAAAAGCTGACCCAATTGTTGAAATCCTAACTGGAATACAAACCAAGTTTATGGCCATGAGCGATTTAATGACCAAACTGACGAAGATTACGGAACTGATCACTATCAAAGAAACTGATTATCCGGAACTGTACCAATTTGTGGATGAAGACCCCCATGACCATTCCTGCAACGCAGGATCCTGAAATAGATAAGGACGTCATGCAAAAATAGCGGGATGAATTGAAACAAATGCTAAGACAATATTCTAAAACGCACGGGGAAACTACTAAATAGAATACACCTTTGCGCTCCATATTAAATATTTATATTATGAAGACAAATTTTCTAAAAATAGCCTTAGTTAGCCTAATGATGGGAATGGCATTAACGAACTGCGGAGAGGCTTCCAAAAAAGATGCAAGTGAAGAGGCGCGAACCACCGAGAAAGCCAACTGGGAAATATTCAAGGCCGAATCGGAAATAGCACTAAAAAACACAGAAATTAAAATTAAGGAATTGCGGGATAAAATTGCCATTAGCAGCCAAAATGAGCAAGAAAGCCTTACAAAAGAGTTGGATTCGGTCGAGCAAAAGCATAAAAAACTTAAAGAGAAACTGGCAGAAAGAAGAAAGAAGTTTGAAGAACATTTGATAGAATTCAATGAAACCACTAATGAAAAGGAGCATAAATTCCGAAAAGAATTCAAACGTGACCTCAAGGAAATTGAGAATGCACTTTTGAAGATAGTTACACCCCCTGATAATGTAGAGGATGAATTTTAGCTACTTTTCAAAAATTGAATGACAACTCAAAAGAACATGGAATGATTGTAAGGTCTTTTATGCTGGATGAAAACCCATTGGGAGGCGTGGAACATTTAATTAATCAGTCTATTATTAAAATCTTTTCGAGGGTATAAGAGACAAGTGTCATTAATACAAACAAAATTCAACTTGATTTTTAGGGTACTGTAAACATTGACACCGCCGCCGCCAGCATCGTAAGTAGGTGTGGGACAGTGTAGTTTGCTATTGGGACTTATGCCCGGCCACGCTAACGCTCTTGTCGATTACGGGGTTTACGTTTAGTGTGATTATTCTCTGGAGCATTTGATAGGTTTTATATTGCCCTATTTTAGTTGATAGTCCTCTTTTAAATTCAAGTTATCCTCAAAATCATAGATATAGGGAACACCTGTGGGTAACTCAATTTTAGAAATTGAAACTAGATCAAAATCTTTTATCTGTGCTATCAAAGCTCTTAGGGAATTGCCATGTGCTGAGACCAGTACATTCTGCCCATCTACCAACTGAGGGGCTATACATTCAAAAAAATAATGCACCGCCCTTTTTCTGGTGTCTTTGAGAGATTCGGTCAATGGTAAAAGGGTAATATCGACGTTTTTGTATTTTGAATCGAATCTAGGATGTCGTTCATCATTAAAGGAAAGGCTTGGAGGCGGAGTGTCATAGCCCCTGCGTATTTTCCAAAAGGTATAATCGCCCACTTCCTTCTTCACTTCATCCTTACTCTTTCCCTGCCATGCGCCGTAATGCCGTTCATTCATTTGCCAATTATAATGGCAATCTATATGCATCATATCCATCGTATCCAAGATGAACCAGTTGGTAAGTATCGCCCTTTTTAAAAAAGAGGAAAAACAAATATCGACCGCTATGTTGTTTTTCTTCAGCAGTTCCCCAGCCTTTTTGGCTTCTTCGATTCCCTCGGGAGCAAGGTCAACATCCGTCCATTCCGTAAAGATGTTCTGTACGTTCCAAATGCTTTTACCGTGTCGTACCAATAGCAACTTTCCCATAGTATTTTATTTTAATCCAACTTCGTTTTTACAGGGAAGCCCTTTTTCCAGACACTCCAAATTTCCTATAGTGGTCTTTGCGATTTTCTTTAGGGTCGTATCCGTCAAAAAAGCTTGATGACTGGTAATCATGACATTCCGAAGGGTCATCAAACGGGCGATCGTATCATCTTGCAGAATATCTTCGGAGTGGTCCTCAAAAAACAATCCCTTTTCCTCTTCGTAGACATCCATTCCAAAATATCCGATGTGCCCTGACTTTAGCCCATCTATTACTTCCTGCGTATTTACCAAACCACCACGCCCCGTATTGATTAACATGACCCCATGCTTCATACGAACGATTCTTCTTTCGTTGATCATATGCTTTGTTTCTTTGGTCAGGGGCGCGTGCAATGTGATAATATCCGATTTATTGCATAGCGCGTCCAAATCAGTATAAACAACACCGAACTGGTCGATCAAAGTTTGGTCTTGGTTTATATCATAGGCCAATATGCTGCAGCCAAAGCCATGAAGAATTTTGGCGACTATGCGACCGATTTTTCCTGTGCCGATTATGCCCACCGTTTTTCCGTTCATATCGAAACCGACTAGACCGTCCAACGAAAAATCCATTTCCATTATACGGTAGTGGCTTCGTATCAATTTACGGTTTAGAGCCAATATAATTGCCACCGTAAACTCTGCAATAGTGTTCGGGGAATAGTCCGGTACCCGCACTACGTGCATACCCAATTTTTTGGCGTGGGCAACATCTACATTATTAAATCCTGAAGAGCGCAGCGCAATAAACTTTACCCCAAGGGCATGAAGCTTGTCCAAAACCGGTCCAGAAGCCAAATCCTCGGTAAAATTAGATATGGCATTATAACCTTTGGCCAATGATGGGGTATCTAAAGTGAGGTAAGTGTCTAACAACCGCAAATTATTTTTACCGTTATTGGCTTTAATCAGATAATCCTTTTCGAATTTATGGGTATTGTAAACAGCTACTTACATATCTTCAGTTCTTAAGTACGGGATAGTGTTACCAATTACCTCCACAAAGGAAGTTCGTGCCCAAGACAGGAACAATGATTTAAATCATCCATCAGTTGACTTTCGAAATGCTAGCATAAAGCTTTTTGATTTTTGATGAATCCGGGAGGATGTAAATGTTTTTAATCACTTAGGTTTGGAAGTAGATTGTGGTATTCCTTTTCCCCGTCGATAGCTATTTACAAGGGTTTCCAATTCCAAAATAAAGGGCATTTGCCCCGGAACAATTTTCATTTTGGCTCTATTATGCCAAACCAAGCCGCTATGTCGATTTCCGGAAACATCTTTTTGTTACCGGATTTTGGGGGCCATTCCATTTCAAAAGTATTGCTTTTGATTTTTGAAGCATCAAAATTTCCTTGTAACGCCCAAGTATGGATGATTTTTCCACTTTTTTGTTTTAAAGACGTTAATGGCACAAATTTCCCCTTCGCTATTAGTCCGATTTCTTCTTCCGATTCGCGAATGGCGGCATCAAAGAAATCCTCATTGGGTTCAATCTCCCCTTTGGGAATTGACCAGGCACCAACCTCCTTTTTTGCCCAATAAGGCCCACCGGTATGCACAAGCAATACTTCCAAATTTTTATTGTTGAAACGATATAATAGGATACCTGCACTGTTTCTGGGCATGGGGTTTAAAATGCTGTTCTGCTTATAATTTTCAATTACTACTTTCCGCCATTCCAAAGCCTACCTTGCTTTCTTCAGCCTTATTAATGTTCTTGATGCCTGAAATCAATGCATCTGGACTAAAGGAAATGGAGTTGATTCCGTTTTCGACCAAGAATTGGGCGAATTCTGGATAATCGCTCGGGGCCTGGCCACATAATCCGATTTTCGTATGGGTCTTGTGCGCCGAAGCAATGACCGATGCAATCATTTTTTTCACCCCTGGATCATTGATGTCGAAGATATCACTCAACAGTTCGGAATCCCTATCGACACCTAGAGTTAATTGGGTAAGGTCATTGGAACCAATGGAAAAACCATCAAAGAACGTTGCAAACTCTTCTGCTAAGATTACATTGTTCGGTATCTCGGTCATCATATAAAGTTGAAGGCCATTTTCGCCTCGTTTCAATCCGTTTTTCGCCATGAGATTTACCACCTTTTCGGCTTCCTTGAGTGTGCGACAAAAGGGAATCATAATCTTCACATTATCAAAACCCATATCTTCCCGAACCATTTTCATGGCCCTGCACTCCAGTTCAAAAGCTTCTTGGTACTTGGGATGATAGTAACGGGAGGCCCCCCTAAATCCTATCATTGGATTGGATTCCACAGGCTCAAATTCCTTACCGCCAATCAGATTAGCATATTCGTTGGATTTAAAATCGCTGGTACGCACGATGACGTCCTTGGGATAAAATGCTGCTGCTATCGTACTTACGCCTTCTGCCAATTTATGTACAAAATAATCGGCCTTATTTGGATAGTGGTGGGTCAGTTTTTCAATTTCCTTTCTCACCGAAACATCCTTTAGGGTAACAAAACGCTTTAGAGCCATGGGGTGAATCTGAATCGAGTTGTTTATTACGAATTCCAACCGCATAAGTCCAACTCCTTCGGTAGGATAGAAGGATAATTTGAAGGCTTGATTGGGATCGGCCAAAATCAACATGGGCTGCGTTTCAGGTTTTTTGAGTGCTTTGGTATCCACCTCCTTTTCGTCCCATTTTAGTTTTCCCTCATATACAATGCCTGTATCGCCACCTGCACACGAAATGGTAATTTCTTGCCCGTCTTTAATGACCTTTGTCGCATTCATACTGCCAACGATGGCCGCCACACCCACTTCACGGGCTACAATGGCCGCATGGCTGGTTCGCCCGCCCTGATCGGTGATGATTCCTGCTGCTCTTTTCATAATGGGATCCCAGTCGGGATCTGTACGTTCCGTGATTAGAATTTCGCCCGATTGCAATTTGTCCGATTCTTTTGGACTATGCAGCACCCGTGCCTTTCCGAAGGATATTTTGTTGCCCAGGCCCATTCCTCGGGTTAGTTCTTTACCTTTTTCCAAAAGGGTAAAGGTGGTAATTTTTAGTTTGTTCTTATTGGCACTCTGCACCGTTTCGGGTCGTGCCTGTACGATAAAAATTTCATTGGTCTGGCCATCCTTGGCCCATTCAATATCCATTGGCCGCTTGTAGTGATCCTCGATGATCAAAGACCATTGGGCAAGCTTGATTACTTCGGCATCTGTCAGTACAAATTGCTCCTGTTTCTCAATTTTGGTATCGAGGTTTATCGTACCACTACCGGAAGTATCATAGACCATGGTCTTTTCCTTACTTCCCAATTTTCTCGAAATAATCGGTTGGGAAAGACCTTTTTTTAAGCTCGGCTTGAATACGAAGTACTCATCGGGATTAATAGTGCCTTGAACAATATTTTCCCCAAGACCCCATATACTTGACACTAATACTACCTTGTCAAAACCGGTATCGGGGTCTAATGTAAAGTTTACGCCAGAACTTGCGAGATCAGATCGGACCATCAACTGTATTCCAATGGACAAGGCTACTTTGGTATGGTCAAAATGATTGTCTTCGCGATATTTAATGGCGCGATCCGTAAATAAGGAGGCATAGCATTTTTGGCAGGCTTTTATCAATTCTACTTTTCCTCTTATATTCAGGTAGGTTTCTTGTTGCCCTGCAAAACTGGCATTTGGTAGATCCTCTGCGGTTGCACTACTACGAACAGCTAGAGACAACTCCCCTCTATATTTTTTTGATAAGGCATCAAAACCTTCTTCTACTGATATTTTAATGGCTGCAGGAAACCCTGCTGTAAGTATTAAGTTACGAGCCTTGGCGCCGACTTCCCGTAGATTGGAAAAATCATTTGTGTTCAATTTTCCAAGTTCTTGAAATAAGTTGTCCTTGATATCTGCCTCTTCCAAAAAGTGCCAATAGGCAGAGGAGGTAGTTGCAAATCCGTCTGGTACTTGTACGCCTTTTGAAGTCAATTTTTGGAACATTTCCCCCAACGAAGCATTTTTGCCGCCTACGATAGGTACATCGTGAATTTCTATTTCGTTAAAATGTTTGATATATTTTTCCATTGCTGTTTTATTAAGGAACATTTCTATTAAGTAGCGAATGTCTTTCAATCCAATAGCATTTGAAATGACATATATCATTTCGGAGGTATTCTTATAACATTAGTTTTACTAAGTATTTTAAAAACGGTTTATAGATGCACACGATTCAAACAGATAAGAACGAAATTTCCATACTGGGAAAGGTAGTCGCTGTACGAGGTAGTGTAGTTGATATTTGGTTCAAAAGTAATTTGCCATCTATTAATACTTTGATTCATACTGGTGTAAAAAAGGAGATTGCCATTGAAGTTTTGGCTCAACTAGATAAGCATCACGTACGTGGTATTGCTTTGACACCCACACAAGGTTTGGCCCGTGGAATGGATGCTGAAACCCAAGGAAAACAACTTACCGTACCGGTGGGGAAAGAGATATTGGGCAGGATGTTCGATGTATTTGGAAATACTATTGACCATCAAGGCCCTTTACCCGAAATGGCTTGGCACAATGTGCATCAAAATCCTCCTTCTTTAGCTAACCGTTCTACAAAGTCCGAAATTTTTGAAACGGGCATCAAGGCCATTGATGTACTAGTGCCGCTAGAACATGGCGGTAACGCTGGTCTGTTTGGGGGGGCAGGGGTAGGTAAAACCGTTTTACTGACGGAAATGATTCACAATATGGTGGGGTATCATAAAGGTGTAAGCCTTTTTTGTGGTATCGGGGAACGTTGTCGAGAAGGCCATGAGCTTTACCATGATATGAAAGCGGCCGATGTGTTGAAGAATATGGTCATGATGTTCGGTCAGATGAACGAACCTCCCGGCGCACGTTTTCGGGTAGGCCATGCGGCCTTGACCATGGCCGAATATTTTCGTGATGAGGAGCATCGTGATGTGTTGCTGTTGATTGATAATATTTTTCGGTTCATTCAGGCGGGGATGGAAGTGTCCGGTCTTATGGGGCAAATGCCATCTAGATTGGGGTATCAGCCCACCTTGGGCACAGAACTTTCGAAACTGGAAGAGCGAATTGCAAATACGGATACTGGGGCGATTACGTCCATTCAAGCTGTATATGTTCCGGCGGACGATTTAACCGATCCTGCCGCCGTTCATGCTTTTTCACATCTATCGGCATCCATCGTACTTTCCCGAAAACGGGCAAGTGAGGGACTTTACCCGGCAATCGACTTGTTACAGTCTAGCTCGAAAATGGCAACTCCTGGCATCATCGGCGAAAGACATTATGCCCTTGTACACGAAATACGGCAAACGCTGGCACAGTATGAGGAACTTAAGGATATCATCGGAATGCTAGGCTTGGAACAACTTTCAGTAACCGACCGTAATATCGTAAATCGCGCAAGGCGTTTAGAACGTTTTTTTACACAACCTTTTTATACAACAGAACAGTTTAGTGACATGAAAGGGAAAAGCGTCCGTTTGGAGGATGCCCTGAACGGTTGCGAACGCATTCTGAAAGACGAATTTAAGGACTTGCCCGAGAGCGCATTTTATATGGTAGGAAGTATACAGGAGACAATAGATAAAGGAAACAGCGAATTAAAGAAAGTAAAAGAAGTTGTTCAAGAAGTTGCGAAAACCTAATGGCGCTATTAAAAAGAAGATAAAAGGCTATGGATTTAAAAGTTCTGCTTCCATTCAAGGTTTTTTTAGATATAACCGACGTCAATCGAATAGTGGTAGATACGAACAATGGTTCGTATGGTTTTTTACCGCAACGTTTGGATTGTGTTTCGGCACTTGTACCGGGAATATTAACGTATGAAACGGAATTAGGAGGTGTCCATTATGTAGCTATTGATGGTGGCGTCTTTATAAAAACGGGAAATAAAGTACAGATATCGGTTAGAAATGCCATTGGGGGAGCTGATTTAGGACAACTTCGTGCGTCTATTGAAACGGAATTCAAAAACCTCGATGAAAAAGAACGGAATGTACGCGTTGCCGTTGCCAAATTGGAAAGTGAATTTATTCAAAGTATCAAAAGACTGCGGGAGGAATAACACAGCAATATGGATACTAATAAGGAACAGTTCAGTAAAGAAGTTGAAACGAAGGAGAACCGGAAATTAAGGACGCTTCGGGAAAAAAAACGTAGTGTATGGGCAGGTTTGGGAACATTCGGAATGGTTGGTTGGTCCGTTGCGGTTCCCACGGTACTTGGCGCTGCGCTAGGAATTTGGTTGGATAAAAATTATCCCGAACCCATATCGTGGACCTTGACATTTTTGGTCGCTGGTCTATTTCTTGGATGTTTTATTGCATGGCAATGGGTTACGAAGGAAAATAAAATGATGCATCAAGATAAAGAGGAAAAAAATGAATGATTTTATATTTAAATTTTTGGTATTCATCACGGGTCTGGCTTTAGGAGTCCTATTTTTTGGTGGACTTTGGCTTACCGTAAAAAAAGCATTGTTATCTAAAAAGCCCGCATTATGGTATTTAGGAAGTCTGGTTTTAAGGGTTGGCATTACCATGTTGGGCTTTTATTACATAGCGATGGGCAACTGGAGCAATATGCTTATTTGTCTGTTAGGATTTGTAATTGCCCGTTTTATAGTCCTAAGTTTTACCAAAATAAATGACGCAAAAAAGGTGGAAATAAAAGAGAAAATCTAATATGGAGCTTAGTCCGGATGAAATGATTTTTTGGGAGCATGGTTTTATTACCATCAACCTTACACTTGTCACTACTTGGGTATTGATGATAGTATTGGTAGTGGTCGCTTTTTTAATAACCCGTAGGCTTAAGACCGATATTCAAATTTCACGTTGGCAATGTTTTTTAGAGATGTTGGTCACCGGAAT
>RCNE010001365.1_pt1 | contig 13186 bp, 11 predicted proteins | sample 2041361 | NCBI WGS metagenome assembly RCNE01 (sample SAMN09708229, study PRJNA481090) | Marine sediment metagenome, whole genome shotgun sequencing project.
CGTTATATGCATACTACTGTAGAAATGGTTCATAGAGACGATGTTGAAAACGTTATTAAATTAATTTATGAGACATTACTTAAAATAAAAGACGGAGAAACGTTTAGCTATTTTAAGTAAAAAATGATTATTTTAAGACTTGTAAATAGAGTCGGTATTTTTAATATCAACTCTATTTACAAGTCTATTTCATTCATTTAAAAAACGCATCACTTCTAATGGGTAAAAGTTTTATACATATAAATAAACGCCCATTACACAAACAAACATTTGTGATTCTAATCATCAGTTTGTTTGCTTCTTCCTTTACTAGTTACGCACAAATTCAAAAAGAGTTTTCACCTCGATTTAATGACATGATAAATGGCGATTTTACAATGATTGCCAATAATATATTATCGCGAACAGCAACGGAAGACTACAATGGTGAAAGTGATAATCATAGCTTTACAGACAATGTTTATGTTGATATTGACAACGATAACTCTACATTTAATTCAAGTAGTGCCAATTTTGTTAATCCACAGCCACAATTAGGGTGCGTAACCATAAAGAAAGCCTATTTATATTGGGCAGCAGCAGATAAAGAAAATGAAGCTGGAGAAGACAACCAACCCAATTGGAATTTTAATGACATCAAGTTAATGTTACCTAGTGAAAATAGCTATGAAACATTAACCGCGGACGAAGTGCTTTACAGAGGTCGAGACACGCATTTTAGTAATGACCCATATGTCTGTTTCAAAGATATTACCAGTTTAGTACTAAATCTAGATAGCCCTTTTGGTAAATACCAAGTTGCAAATATTGAAGCTAAAACCGGATTTTTATTTCAACATTCTGAAGGAAATACTGGAACTTCTGGAGGCTGGCAAATTGTTTACATTTATGAAAGTCCAGAATTGACATCAAAAAACGTAAGTGTGTTTGATGGATATGCACATATTACAAGAGATTTCAATAATTATGATATCGGTTTTTCTGGTTTCCGAACAGTTCCAAGTGGTCCGGTAAATGTAAATACATTAATTGGTGCTCTTGAAGGTGATAGAAGTTTAATTGGTGATCGGTTTCAAATACAAAATATTGCAAATGAGTATGTAGATTTAACAGCACCTTTAAGAGATTCAAACAATTTTTTTAATAGTAAAATCACTTTAGAAAACACAAATTTTATAGATAGAAACCCTGCCAGTTTAAACACCTTAGGTTTTGACGCTGCTGTATTCCAACTTAATAATACAGATAATAGTATAATTGACAACAACCAATCTTCTGCATCTATAAGACTTGCCTCCAATCAAGAAACCTATAGTCTTTTTTTAATAGGATTAGCTGTTGAAGTTTGGGCACCTAGCTTATACCCTATTTCGATTAATTCAAATGCCACAGAAAATATTACTAATGCGAGTGCTATAGTAACATTTGGTTTTAATTTTTCTAATACAGGAAATGATAATGCTGTTAATGTTACTCTTTCTGAAACTATGCCAACAAACGTAGAATTTATTTCTGCCAATGGTCTACCTGATGGAGTGACATACACCTATGATGCGGATACAAGGCTTTTACAGTTTTTTGTTGAAGATGGTTTAGTAGACATAGGAGACCCTGCATTAAATATTCAATTCGAATTAATGATTAAAAATGTATGTTATTTTCTTGAAGACAACTGTAATTTAACATTCAATCTTCAATTTACATCCACATATAGTGGCGCAGAAAACTTAAACACTTTTATAACTTATAGTTCAAATGAATTGGATGATTGCCAACTCGGAAACCCTTTACCAACATTTATAAATCAACCTATTGTAGAATGGGAAACACCTATTAAAAGTTTAGATAGAACACTGGCTATTGATAATCCAAATGATTTAACGGATGCTCAAGCGTTAGTTCCTGTTACCGATAAATGTAATTTTGACCTCATTAAAACTTCTGGGGATTTTATTCAAAATAGTGATTGTGATTATACCGGAACCTATACCAACACTTGGGATTTTACTGATGCCTGCGGTCGCACCATTGAAGATTATGTTCAAGTTATAACAGTGCCCTCAAATCAATCTTTTGATGGAAGTAACATAACCATCTCAAAAGTAGTAACACCAAACCAAGACCAATGGAACGAATATTTTACGATAAATGAAATAAAAGATTGCGGCTTCATAATTGATTTGAAAATATTTAATCGCTGGGGGGCACTAATTTATCAATCAGATAACTATCAAAACAATTGGAATGGAACTTCCAATAGCAGTTCTATTGGTGGGTCAAACCAAGTTACTACTGGAACTTATTTTTATATAATAAACCTATTTAATAGTGGATTAAAACCTATTGTAGGAACAATTTATTTGGGAACAAAATAGGAAACTTTAATTTTAAAGCATGGAATATATAGACATCGTTACAAAAGAGGGCAAACCGACAGGGAAATCAGAATTAAAGTCAGTGATACACACAAAAGGATATTATCATCAAACGGCTCATATTTGGTTTTATACAACGGAGGGAGATATTTTATTATCACAACGTTCAGCGAACAAAACAATTTGTCCATTACTATGGGATGTATCTGTTGCAGGACATATTGATGCTGGTGAAACTGTTAAACAAGCAGCCATAAGAGAAACTAAAGAAGAAATTGGATTAACTATTTCTGAAAAAGATTTACATGAAATTGGTGTTTTTGAATGTTTTCAAACCTATGAAAGTGGTATTATAGATAATGAATTTCACAATACATTTATAGCTAAATTAAATGTTATACTCCCAGAATTAATTCCACAGGAAGAAGAAGTCGAAGCATTAAAGCTAGTATCTGCTTATGATTTTAGTGAACTCATTGATAATATTGAAAATAACAACAATCATTTAGTGCCTTCAAATAAATCGTATTACGAAACGGTCTTTCAGCACATAATCAAAACCATAACATAAATTCTTTTAATTATCTTTCTTAAATGAATTTACTACTCGTAGCAGTTACACCAGTTTTCATAATCATTTTATATATCTATTTTAAAGATAAATACGAAAAGGAATCTAAAAGATTACTCCTTTACAGTTTTCTATTGGGTGCAATTGTAAGCATCATTATTACATCCATTCTCTATTATGTTTTTGATCTCATTTTACCAATACCAAATAAAACAAGTATTCTTCAACAATTCATAAAGGCATTTTTTATAGTTGGTTTAATAGAAGAATTTAGCAAATACATCATTATTAGATATTTTGCACAACCTAAAAAAGGTTTTAACGAGCCTTTTGATGGAATTGTTTATGCTGTTATGGTTTCCATGGGTTTTGCAGCTACCGAAAATATATTTTACGTTCTAGAAGGTGGTTATCAAGTTGCTTTAGCAAGGGCTTTTACAGCAGTTCCTGCCCATGCTACTTTTGGTGTTTTAATGGGCTATTTTATGGGGAAAGCAAAATTTTCAAACAACAAAATAGTTTTAAACTTATGTGGATTATTACTCGCCATTATATTTCATGGCGCTTATGATTTCTTCCTATTTATAGATTTTGTCCCAGGTATTTGGGTTGGCGCCATAATGTCTTTATTAATAGGAATTATTTTATCTAGAAAAGCTATTAAAAAGCATCAACAAGATTCTCAATTTAAAACTTAAAATTATACTTATTTATTTTTTAAAAGTGTTTTTATTTGGTTGAATCTCTTTTATAAAATCCTTATATTTACTACTAGTAATTTTTCAAACTATGAATAAAAATTTTAAGGTTAAGGCAAATAATACTATTGATTTTGAAGTTAGTAAAGATGCTATTTCAAACATGGATGCACTTCAAGTTTCAGAAGGTAAATATCATATTCTACAGGGAAGTAAATCGTATAAAGCTGAAATAACTGAAGCTAATTTTAATAAAAAATCATATCAAGTAAAAGTTAACAATAACAATTATAGCGTAAACATTTCTAGCGAATTAGATTCGCTTATTAAAGATATGGGGTTTGCTATTGGAACAACAAAACAAGTCAATTCTATAAAAGCGCCAATGCCTGGTTTAATTTTAGAAATTAATGTTGAAGTCGGTCAAGAAGTTAATGAAGATGATCCGTTATTAATTCTTGAAGCTATGAAAATGGAAAACAGTATTACATCGCCTGGAGTTGGTGTTATTAAATCCATTTCGGCTAAAAAAGGTGATGCTGTTGAAAAAAATCAACTTTTAATTGAGTTCGAATAATATGAAAAAACTACTTGTAGCTAATAGAGGAGAAATTGCCATTAGAGTTATGAAAACGGCTCAAAAAATGGGTATTAAAACGGTAGCAGTTTTTTCAACTGCCGATCGTAATGCACCACATGTAAGATTTGCAGACGAAGCTGTTTGTATTGGTGAGCCACCTTCTAATCAATCCTATTTAAAAGGTGATAAAATTATTGAAGTTGCGAAACAATTAGATGTTGATGCTATCCATCCGGGATATGGTTTTTTAAGTGAGAATGCTTCTTTTGCTGAATTATGCGAAGAAAATAATATCATTTTTATTGGTCCGCGTTCAAAAGCCATTAAAATTATGGGAAACAAACTCGCTGCGAAAGAAGCAGTGAAAGCCTGCAATATCCCTATGGTTCCTGGTATTGACGACGCTATTACTGATGTAAAAAAAGCAAAAAATATCGCGAAAACCATTGGATTTCCTATACTCATAAAAGCTTCTGCAGGTGGCGGCGGAAAAGGCATGCGTGTTGTTGAAAAAGAAAGTGATTTAGAATCTCAAATGAATCGTGCTATTAGTGAAGCTACTTCTGCTTTTGGCGATGGGTCTGTATTTATAGAAAAATATGTCACCTCACCTCGTCATATCGAAATACAAGTGATGGCAGATAGCCACGGCAATGTTTTACATTTCTTTGAGCGTGAATGCAGTATTCAACGTCGTCATCAAAAAGTTATTGAAGAAGCACCTTCATGTGTTTTAACACCCGAAATGAGAAACAAAATGGGTGAAGCAGCTATAAAAGTGGCAAAATCTTGCGATTATTTAGGAGCTGGAACTGTTGAATTTTTATTGGATGCTGACCACAATTTTTATTTCCTTGAAATGAATACCCGCTTGCAAGTGGAACATCCTGTTTCAGAATTAATTTCTGGTGTTGATTTGGTTGAACTTCAAATAAAAGTAGCTCGTGGTGAAGCACTTCAAATAAAACAAGCCGATTTAAAAATTAACGGACATGCTTTAGAATTACGTGTTTATGCTGAAGATCCTTTAAATGATTTTTTACCTAGTGTAGGGCATTTAGATGTTTATAAATTACCTGAAGGTGAAGGTATTCGTGTTGATAATGGTTTTGAAGAAGGCATGGATATTCCTATTTATTATGACCCCATGCTTTCAAAATTAATCACTTACGGAAAAACTCGAGAAGAAGCTATTCAACTCATGATTAAGGCTATTGAAAACTATAAAGTGAAAGGCATAGAAACCACACTGCCCTTTGGCAAATATGTATGTGAACATGAAGCTTTTCGTTCTGGAAATTTTGATACACATTTCGTGAAAAACTATTATTCACCAGAAGCTTTGAAAGCTGAAACCGAAAACGAAGCTAAAATTGCCGCTTTAATAGCAGTGAAACAATATATAGAAGACCAGAAGTTACTGAGATTGCCTGTAAAGTAAACAGTATTCAGTTGCCAATTTACAATATCACATAATACAACAACAAACAACTCAACAACATCCGACAATACATGGATTCAAAACAAAATAAAATAAACAAACTAAACGAACACATTGCCTTAGCACATTTAGGAGGCGGGCAAAAACGTATAGACAAGCAACATGCAAAGAAAAAATTAACAGCAAGAGAACGCGTTAATTATTTAATGGATGAAGGATCTTTTGAAGAAACTGGCATTATGGTAACCCATAGAGCGACCGATTTCGGAATGGAAAATGAGATATATTTTGGTGATGGTGTAATAACAGGTTATGGCACTGTAAATGGTAAGTTGGTTTATGTTTACGCACAAGACTTTACAGTTTTTGGTGGCGCATTGTCTGAAACTCATGCCGAAAAAATCTGTAAAATTATGGATATGGCTGTAAAGGTTGGCGCGCCCATTATAGGGCTAAATGACTCTGGCGGTGCTCGAATTCAAGAAGGTGTAAAATCTTTGGGTGGGTACGCTGATATATTTTATAGAAACGTACAGGCCTCAGGCGTAATTCCTCAAATTTCGGCTATTATGGGACCTTGTGCTGGTGGTGCTGTTTATTCTCCCGCTATGACCGATTTTACTTTGATGGTAGAAAACACGAGTTATATGTTTGTAACAGGACCTAATGTTGTAAAAACAGTAACTAATGAAGAAGTAAGCAGTGAAGCTTTAGGTGGTGCATCAACACACGCTACAAAATCTGGAGTAGCTCATAAAACGTCTGCTAATGATATTGAATGTTTAGAAGATGTAAAAAAACTTTTGAGTTATCTGCCACAAAACAACACTGAAAAACCAGAATCTATAACCTTTAAACCAGAAGAAGAGCTAAGAGAGGTTTTGTCTGATGTTGTTCCAGATAATCCGAACAAGCCCTACGATATGCATGCTGTCATATCTGGAATAATTGATTCTGATTCATTTTATGAAATCCACAAAGATCATGCAGAGAATATAATTGTTGGTTTTGCTAGATTAGGCGGAAGAAGTATTGGAATTATAGCCAATCAACCCATGTTTTTAGCAGGCGTTTTGGATGTAAATAGTTCTAAAAAAGCTGCTCGCTTTACACGCTTTTGTGATTGTTTCAATATTCCATTATTGGTTTTAGTTGATGTCCCTGGGTTTTTACCAGGTACCGACCAAGAATGGAATGGTATTATAGTTCATGGTGCTAAACTGTTATATGCGTTAAGTGAAGCCACAGTGCCAAGAGTAACCGTTATTACAAGAAAAGCTTATGGCGGCGCTTATGATGTTATGAATTCAAAACATATTGGTGCCGATTTAAATTACGCATGGCCAGGAGCAGAAATTGCTGTTATGGGTGCAAAAGGTGCCAGTGAAATTATTTTTAGAAAAGAAATTGCTGCCTCTGATAATCCTGTAGAAAAACTGGCTGAAAAAGAAGTCGAATATGCAGATAAATTTGCAAATCCTTACAGAGCAGCAAGACGTGGTTTTATTGATGAAGTTATTCTGCCAAAAAACACAAGACGAAAACTTTTAAAGGCTTTTTCTATGCTTGAGGATAAAAAAGTAGATTCTCCAAAACGAAAGCACGGAAATATTCCTCTATAAAAAAAGGAGTCTAAAAATTAGACTCCTCGTTTTACCTCAATTTATTACCATTTAAACTTGTTTAAATAACTAAAATTAATTTGAAATACAACCAACCCAGTATATCAAATAATAATCTTAATTAAACCTTAAAAACAAAACAAATAAATATGGTCAATTAAAGAATTGATAATAGCTGAGCCAAATATCGTTAAACTCTAACGAGTTCACGCAATAATTCACTACGCATTTATTACTCAAGAGTATAAAACATTAAAAAATACTCTAATTTTCGGCCTTAGAGATTAAAGTATCAGAAAAAGTATTTTGCAAATGTTCAAGAAGCGTTTTTTCTTTTTTGACAAGCTTTATTTTTTTTGATATTCGGTAACGTCTACTTTCAACAGACCTAATAGTTGTGTTTAGAAACACTGCTATTTCTTTATTTGTAAATCCCATAAACAAGTAATAGCATATAATAATTTCAGATTTATTAAGCTGAGGGTAACGCTCTTCTATTTTTTTAAAAAATTCAATATTAAGCTCGTTAACTAAATCTAAATGGTTTTCACTTTTGTCTAACAACGTTGAAGAATTAATATGCAAGTTTTTATATAAATCTTTAATTTTTTCTTTTTGATCTATAATACTTTCCGTTCTGGATATTTGTTTGACTTCTTTCTTCAAATTTTTAATATACTCTTCTAAACCAAACACCTTTACTGCTAGTTGATCATTATTAGATTTTAAGTATGATAAACTATGCTTAGTTTCATGGCTATAAATAGCTAATTTGTTTTTTTGTTTCCGATAGTAAACAAAGCTTAATACACTTAGGAGCAATAAAAGAATAACTAAAAATCCAGCCAAAACACTATTAAAAGTTTTCTTTTCGTTTTGTACTATTAATTCAGATTCAGCTTTAAGTAAGGAATCATTTACCTCAAAGCTAGCTTCAATAGTCCTATCAAACATTTGGTTTTGCAATAACATTAAAGAATCAATGTAAACCTTTGATTCATCTATATTACCCATATATTTATTCAAGTCTGCATACAATCTATAATAATCTTTTAAGGCATCTTCCGCCATATATTCAGTCGATTTCGAAGACTGGGTTAAATAAATACGTGTAGAGTCTATTTGTTTTTCTTCAAAAAAAACATCCGCAAAACAGCCATTTATTGCCGCTTCAAAAGAAAAGTAGTTAAACTCTACTATTGTTGGGTTGTCTTTTAACGCTTTAAATGCATCAAAATACTTGTGTGCACTCTTAAAATCATTTAAATAAATATAATTTGAAGTCAGCATGTATAGTGCAAACATATAATAGTAAGCATCTTCATTTATACTTCTATAGGTTTCAAGCTCACCTAACAAGAGGTTATTGCATGCTATATATTCCCCATCAAGAAACTTGGCATAAGCCTCAACCTGTTCTACTTCAATAGCACCATATTCATAATCGCACTTTTTGTAGTATGCTCTCGCCTTATCTAAATATTTATATGCAGAAACATCTTTTTCTATATAGTATAAATTTGAAAACAGACCAATACATGCTTCACCAGCCACACAAAAATTGTTTTCTTTTTCAGCATATTTAATTGCTAAAATAACACATTGGTGATATTTTGTGTACTCATTAAAACCATCGTGAATAAGCGCTCTTAATGAATAATAATCTGAAACTCTTCCTGGTATATTTTCTTCAATAGGTTTAGGAATGGCTTCAAGAAAGGATAATGCTTTTTCAGAACTATGATCAATATGAATATCAGCTGAATCAATAAGACGATAGTAATCATTACTTGCCTGACCAAAAGTAAATAGACCAAAAGCAAAAAAACACAAGCATAAGCTTATTATTTTGAGACAGAAATTAATTTTAAGCATTGAATAATTACTCTATTATTTTCATAATAACAGAGTAAAAATATATAAATTATAATAGAATACGTAAAGGATTACAATTAAATTTTAAAAGTAGATATGAAATGGTCTTTGACCTAAAAAAATTATAGTTTAAACAATACAGAAAACTCAGCATTAGAAGTATTATGTCCTCCGTTTGGTTGTTTCAATTCAAGATTAGAAGTATGCCTAACAGAATATCTAAAATCAAATTGTAGTTTATTTATTTCGTAAGATAAACCTAAACCAAAAATATCTGAAAATGCAAAACCTTTGGCTAATCGTTCTGTAGGTTTATCTGAAAACATTGGTCCTACGCTAGCAACTGCATAAGTACTAATGCCATTATAAATTTTATATCTTACAATGAAACCGCAGTTTAAAACGTATTCTTTAATAGTTCGTTTCTGCATATAAAACTCGTTTAGTTCCTGATAATTCTCTGCATCACTAGGCTTAACATAATACTTATTTAAAAGTTGATGTTGAATAACATTGTAACTAGGCTCCAAATTAATTTCAAAAGCCCATTTTTGTTTGTCTTTAAATCTATAATTTATTTGAACTTTGTAAAAATCTACCTCGTGTGTATAGTCTTTAGCGTTAAACGGAAATTTGTTTTGTGAACCAGTACCATACGTAAAACCTAACTTTAAATTTTCTTTTTTAATTTGAGCATTTCCAACAAAAGAATTAAAAATTAAAACCAAGGCCACAAAAAAAGGAATCGTAAATTTTTGCTTCATTAAAAAATTATTTAGATTTAATAACTTGAGCATTATACATAAAAGATTCTCGCCAACGCTCAAAACGGTTATCAAACGTTGTTGAAAACAATAAATATTGGCACTTTCCTATGCTTTCAGGTGTTCGTGTTATTTCTGCCAAATTGTTGTTTGCGAACAAGAATTCGGCATCTTCAATAATAAACATTTGCAACTTATTCAAATTTATTCCGTTAAGAAAATAGAGTTTATTTAAACGCTTAGGAGTTGCTATAACAATATCTACGCCGTCATAAATTTCATTACGTTGCGCATCGATGCTTTTTTCATCATAAGCACAATACACTCGTAAATCCGTACCTTTTAAAAACGTATTAAATTCTAATTCTAGATCTAAAGCGGCTTGCTTATCTTTTACAAAAATCAAGGCTCTAGGAGCATCCTGGAAAGCTTCTCCTTTTAGTTTTTGAACTACGCTAAGTATTATACTAGTTGTTTTCCCAGCCCCTTTAGGTGCTATACAAAACATACTTGCTCCACTTTTTATTTTTGATATAATTGATTTTTGGAAAGCTAATGGCTCATTAAAACCTTTGTTTTCAAGCGTGTCTTTTAAAGATTGAATGAGTTTTTTAAATGGCATAAATTTGAGTTTCTTAAACGAGAGCAAATATAGTATTAAAAACGGCTTACCAAAACCGTATAAAATAATAAGGCACTCATCTCTGAGTGCCTTTGTTATAAGTATAATTCAATCTTTTAACTAAAACTCTAAATCTACTACTAAATCAAATTCATCATAAATGGCTTTATCTTTTAAACCATCAAAGAAACTTGTTGAACCATATTTTACATCGTATTTAGTTCTATCAACCTTCAAAGAAGCTGTTGCTTTGCTTCCATAAATGGAAATAGTAAAAACTATTGGGTTTATTTTTCCTTTAATTGTTAAATCTCCTGAAACCTCATAAGCATTTTTACCTGAAGCAGTTACATCTTTAAATACTAAAGTAGCTGTTGGGTGATTTTCAACCCCAAAAAAATCATCAGATTTTAAATGGCCCTCAAGTTTTCCTTTATATTCTCCTTCTAAATCAGTTGAATTTATAGTGGTCATATCTATTACAAATTCACCACCAGTTAATTTTTCGTCTTCAAAAGTCAATGAACCAGATTGAATAGCTATATTACCTTCATGAGAACCGGTTACTTTATAACCTTTCCATACTACTTCGCTTTTATCGATTTTTATTTCTTTTTTATTCCCTCCAATAGTAGTGAAAGAAAGTGCAGTAAAAATTACTAATGTTACTATTGCTAAATTTTTAATTGTGTTTTTCATTTTTATATTAATTATTATTATACTGCAAATATCTAACGGATTAGTGATTAAAAAAATAAGATAGATTATAAAATAATGTTAAACTAGATTAACATCTACTCATTAAAGGTCAGTTGGCTTTTAATTTTGCTCAAAAATTCTTTTGTGATTCCAAGATATGAAGCTATCATATACTGTGGAATACGCTGTTCTATTTTTGGGTATTGATTTTTAAAGTATAGGTATCTATCTTTTGCTGAAAGGCTAAAGTTTCTAACCAATCGTTTTTGTGAAGCTACAAAGGCCCGCTCTATTATTAGCCTAAAAAAGCGTTCTAATTTTGGAATTTCACTGTATAAATCTTCAATATCATCATAAGAAAACATGATGAATTCTGTGTTTTCTATACACTGTACATTAAAATCGGCCGGAGTTTGGGTAATAAAACTCCCCATATCAGAGGCCCACCAATCTTCAATTGCAAACATTACAATATGCTCCTGCCCTTCTTCATCTACGAAAAATGTTTTTGTACACCCCGAAATTACAAAACATTCATATTTACAAACATCTCCTTGTTGTACTATGTATTGTCCTTTTAAATATTTTCTATAGGTGACTTTTGAAATTAGAAACCCCTCCTCCTCAAGTGTTAAACTAACATGTTTATTTATGTAATCTAAAAGGGGTTGATTTTTCATTTATATGTATTTCTAAAGTATCAAATTTAACGATAATAACATTGTATTATTAAATGATGAACAAATTATTCCCGTATTTAAATAAGTTACTTTTACGCCATGCAAAAACCCCAACATTTTAAATTAGAATTTGTAGCATTAATGGCTTCATTAATGTCTATTGTAGCACTATCTATTGATGCATTATTACCCGCTTTACCTGAGATTGGAAGCTTTTTAGGAGTAGTAAATACAACAGACAATCAATTATTGATTACCATGATTTTTCTTGGTTTGGGTTTTGGCCAACTTATTTTCGGACCATTATCTGATAGCTTTGGTAGAAAACCTATTGTATATATTGGATTTGTAGTTTTTATTATTGCTAGCATCATTTGTATTAATACCAAAAATTTTGAAATCATGATTTTAGGTAGAATATTGCAAGGTATTGGATTATCATCTCCAAGAAGTTTAGCACTCTCCATGATAAGAGACTCCTACAGTGGTGATTATATGGCGAAAATAGTATCGATTGTTGTCATGTTTTTTATTCTAGTACCTGTTGTCGCACCAACTTTGGGGCAATTTTTAATGTACTATTTTGATTGGCAGTCAATTTTTTACTTTAATCTTCTTTTTGGGGTATTTATTATGTTATGGTTTTGGAAAAGGCAACCTGAAACATTACCAAAAGAAAAGCGTATTAAATTTTCAAGTCATCTTTTTATTGATGGTACAAAAGAATTCTTTAAATATAAAGAAGCGGTTGCTTTTACGTTTGTATCGGGTTTTATTACTGGATCATTTTTGGTTTATTTAAGTACTTCGCAACAGATTTTTGAAACACAGTATAATCTAGCAGATTTATTTCCTTATATTTTTGCAAGTTTAGCCATATCAGTAGGGTTAGCCACTTACTTAAACAGTAGATTAGTCGTTAAATATGGCATGATGCGGATTGCATACGTTGCTTCTATAGCCTATACATTAATCTCACTTTTATACGTGATTATATTTTGGAGTGGAAATAACCCTAGTATTGGTGTGTTGATAGGCTTTTTTGCATTACAGTTTTTTGCAGTTGGTTTTCTCTTTGGAAACCTAAGAGCTATAGCTATGCAGCCTCTTGGTCATATTGCTGGTATTGGAGCTGCACTAAACGGATTTATTTCTACAGTAATGGCTGTGCCTGTTGCAAATTATATAGGTGGTTTTGTAACTGATTCTGTATTGCCGTTATTTATTGGGTTTTCTATATTTGGAGTCATGTCCGTATT
>RCNE010001366.1_pt1 | contig 13186 bp, 6 predicted proteins | sample 2041361 | NCBI WGS metagenome assembly RCNE01 (sample SAMN09708229, study PRJNA481090) | Marine sediment metagenome, whole genome shotgun sequencing project.
GTTTGCGCGTGCAGGTTACCATCAGACAAGCTGGTTGCGGACTTTAACTCACTAAATGAAACTGAATCACCCGGCACGAGCGCGGCCAGGATGCCTAGCCGACACGGTGCGCTGATCATTTTGTCGAATTGATATTTCATCGCATATTTAACTCTATTTTGCAAAGTATCGTGTATAGAACAAGTACGTGTCAAGTATTACAGGTGTAATTAACTTTATTTTGTAAAGTTTATGTCATAACACCAGCCCGTTTCGTGCTTTGAAAGCATTCGACAATACAGTGAAATTACTATACCGCCCCCTTCCCCGCTGCTATCTTTGATTTTGATTCGGTTTTTCACCAAGCACGCGGGATTTGTGGCAAAATGCGGCCTGTTTTAACGAAGGCTTGGCAAACTGAATGGCAACTATCACCCGGATGGGGTCCCTGGTCTCATCCTTTCTCTTTTTGTTATCACCAAACCTTCTTCTGGCGAATGACGAATCCCTTGATGATCTGTACGAGACCAATGCCCTGGAGCATGTGCAGGTCACCGCGACACGCTCCAATAAACAGGATATTGATATCTCAGCTGCGGTGACCGTCATTGAAGAGGACGCAGTGCTTAAACTGGCGCCAGATGTGATTGCCGAAATGCTGCGTGGTCAACCCGGTGCTTTTTTCCAGCAGACGACACCCGGCCAGGGAATTCCTATCATCCGTGGACTCAAGGGTTCACAGGTTCTGCATCTGGTCGACGGCATGCGTCTGAACAATGCGTTCTTCCGCAACGCCCCCAATCAATACCTCGGACTGGTGGATTCATATGCGACCGATCGAATGGAGGTGGTCCGGGGCTCACAGGGTACACTCTATGGAGCTGATGCAATGGGTGGTGTGGTAAACATTCTGACACCTGAGCCCGGTTTTAGTGAAGCTCAATGGCAGCAGGAAACCAGGTTGTACGGCAGCTATGACAGCGTGGACAACGGTTGGGTACTCAACGCGCGTACAACCGGTGGCAAGCAAGGATGGGGGTTTACCGGTGGCGCGACTTACCAGGATCATTCAACACGTACATCGGGTACCGGCGAAAAACTGGTTCCCTCGGCATACAAGTCAAAAGCTGCCGATCTGAAGTTTGTTATCGATAGCAGTGAACGCACCAGCCTGATGCTGGCTGCACAGGTGATGGAGCAGCCATCGACGCCGCGTTACGATGAAATGGTGCCCGGTTATGGCCAGCAGGAACCTTCATCTGAACAATATCTCTTCAAGCCAAACCGGCGAAGTTTCATTCATGCACGATTCCGTTACGACGGACAGAGTAACTGGTTTGACCAGGTTGAAGCCCATCTGGCCCGCCAGGTCATCACCGATAACAGATTAACGCAGGATTATGGCAGCCCGGTCATAGTCACTGAACATAACCGCAGCACACTGGATGGTGTGACACTGCAGTTTAATTCAAATTTCGATTCCGGTATCTCGCTGGTTTGGGGGGCGGAGTACTACACCGATGATGTTGACTCCAGGCGGTTCAGACAGCTTGAAGATGCAGACTCAAGGATCGAAGTACGCAGTCGTTTCCCGGACGGATCCAGCATGGACAGTACAGCTGTCTACTTTTCCGGTGAATGGCTTAACACGGATAAACTAAATCTGAACGCAGGCTTGCGTTATAGCTGGTTCGATATCAACTTACCCACGAATGAAAACTACGATGACGTGAGGCTTAAGCCCTCTGCCCTGACCGGTGATATTCATGTAGTCTATGCGCTCAACCCCGGCTTTAAGCTGGTGGCCAATCTCGGACGCGGCTTCCGCCCGCCCAACATATTTGACCTGGCCGCACTCGGGCCCCGTCCCGGCAATCGTTTCAATATAGCCAACACGGATCTTGATCCTGAAACCGTCTGGAGCTACGACCTGGGTTTTAAAACGGAGTCCGATTCCCTCGAGTTGGAAGTGTTCGCCTTTTATCTCGACTACTCCGACAAGATCACATCGGTATTTACCGGTGACACAACCGAGGACGGTCGCCTCATCGTGCGTAGCGAAAATCGTAACCACGTTGAACTTTATGGTCTTGAGGCAGGTCTCCAATGGGCCCTCACGGATGATCTGCGCCTGTTTGCGGTTGTTAACTATACCCACGGTGAAGAGTCTGACGAAATGGACACGAGTTTCCCTGCCGACCGCATCCCGCCCATCAACGGACAACTGGGGGTGGAGTATTTCTTTAATGAAAACTGGCGTATCGAACCCTATGTCATGTTCGCCGGTAACCAGGACCGTTTAAGCCCCCGTGACGTGGGAGACCCGCGTATCAATCCACTGGGTACGGCCGGATGGGGTACCCTGAATGTTGTGCTGGACTGGCAGGCAACCGAATCGCTGCAACTGGGTCTGCGACTGGAAAACCTCGGGGACAAGGCCTATCGTGAGCACGCATCGGGTATTGATGCCGCAGGGCGCAATATTGGTCTATGGGTGAATTATTTATTCCGGTAAACCACGTACGCATACAAGCATGACAGTCCGTCTATGAAAAACTTTTCCAAACGCTTGGGATTCTGGATGCTACTACCGCTTTCCGCCGTGCAGGGTTTGTGGCTGCGGCGCACTGCCATACGTCTGCCCGAGGCCACCGGCGCCAGGACGGGTGTCTGTGGTCACGGTGCGGAACTCCGCCTGCTGGCGCTGGGCGATTCGATCATCGCCGGAGTCGGCACCGGTAGCATGGAGCATTCACTGCCGGTTCAATTTGCAAACGCCCTGGCCTCCGTCAGGAGGTGCAGAGTGCAATGGCGCGTTATGGGTGCAAATGGTGCGGACATATCGGATTTGAGACATAGCATAAAGCTGCTTTCTCACCAACAGCAGGTCGACGTGATATTGATTTCGATTGGTGTCAACGATGTTACCGGCCTGAGCAGCACCCGTCGCTGGCGATTACAGGTCAATCAACTGGTATCGGAACTGGGTGTGAAGTGGCCGCAGGCCAGGGTCATATTCGTCGGACTGCCACCCATGGGTCAGTTTCCATTACCACCACAACCGCTACGTTTCACACTGGGACAGCGCGCCGCAACACTGGATGCAATTGCTGCAGGCATCATTTCCCGGCAGGTTCGCATGCTCCACATTCCCACCGATATCAATCCACTCCAACAGGAATTCTGCGAGGATGGATTTCATCCTTCGGCAGAATCTTGCGCCGACTGGTCTTCGGTGCTTGCACAAAGATTTGAAACTGATAACTTAGACAGGTCAGGGTCAGACACGGGGTTAAAATGAACCGCAATTCTCAATCCGGTAAGGCTATCGCACAAACGATACTTGATGGATTTGACAGACATTACTTCCTGTTCAGAAGGTTTGGATATGAAGCGAAGTTCTGCTTTGAACATGCCGACTGGTCACGCGCCGCCGAGGGTAGAAAAGAACGTATTCTTGGATATGAAGCACGTGTAACCGAAACCGTTAACGCCCTCAACACCCAGTTTCCGGGAGTTGCTGAAAATGCCAGCTTGTGGCCTGAAATCAAAGCTGCCTACATCACTTTATTGCTGAATCACCTGCAGGCAGAATGTGCTGAAACATTCTATAATTCAGTGGTTTGTAGAGTTCTACATCGAAATTACTATAATAACGAGAACATATTCTGGCGTCCGGTTATTAGTACCGAACATCTGCATGGCACAAGCCCTTCTTATCAAAGCTACTATCCACACAGCCAGGGTCTGCGCCGGTGCCTGCTTAAAATCGTCACAGGTTTTGAGCTCAGTAACAAATTTCAAAACCTTCGAAGGGATATACGGCGGCTTGAGAAGGCCATCAAGAAGCACCAGGGGAAAAACTGGAAGCCGCAACCCAACTATCAGATCCAGGTACTGAATACCCTGTTTTTCCGCAGCAAAGCAGCGTATATCGTCTGCCGTGTCATCAATGGCGACCGCACTCAGGCCCTGGTTATTCCACTGCTTCAGGATCCTGGAAGGCAAATCTATGTTGATACCGCGCTGTTGCGCCGCAAGGATGTCACCATCGTCTTCAGTTTTTCCCGTGCCTATTTCATGGTTGATATGGAGGTGCCCTCAACCTATGTGAGGTTCCTGCTCTCCATCATGCCCGGTAAATCGTCCGTCGACCTTTACGCTATGCTGGGTTTGCAAAAACAGGCCAAAACTCTGTTCTACCGCGAGCTGCAATACCATCTGAAACACTCCCAGGATAACTTCCAGATAGCACCGGGTGTACCTGGCATGGTGATGCTGGTATTTACCCTGCCGTCTTTCCAGTTTGTATTCAAACTTATCAAGGACCGCTTTGATCCACCCAAGACCTCCTCGCAAGAGGATGTCCGTCAAAAATACCAACTGGTTAAATATCACGACCGTGTCGGCAGACTGGCGGATACGCTGGAGTATTCAAACGTTGCGATATCGCTGGACAGGATTGACCCCGGGTTGCTACAGGAACTGCGTAACCGTGCAGCCGGCTCGATCGAGGAAACGGGTGACCAACTCGTCATAGAACACATTTACATCGAACGGCGTATGGAACCGCTGGATCAATACCTGGCCGAGCTTACCGGTTCGAAACGACGCCGCGCAATACGGGATTTCGGCCAGTCAATCCGCGACCTTGTTGGCGCCAATATCTTCCCGGGGGATATGCTCAAGAAAAATTTTGGCGTAACCCGGAATGAACGGGTGGTATTTTATGACTATGATGAAATTTGCTATATAACCGACTGTAATTTCCGTCGCATCCCCCCGGCACGCAGTTACGAAGACGAAATTTCAGATACACCCTGGTATTCCATTGGACAAAACGATGTTTTCCCCGAGTCCTTTGCACCCTTTTTCTTTTCCGACGCCAGCGATTTGGCCCTGTTCAAAAAGGACCATGCAGATTTGTTGACCGCCGCGTGGTGGAACCGGATGAAGGACACCATACTCGCCGGTGAGCTGACAGATGTGTTCCCCTACCCCGTCAAACGCCGTTTCTCAGTTCACTATGGAAGCTAGTGTAGTGTCAACCCTGTAACGTAGGATCAGCGAGTACACCAGGACTTTTCGCCATTTTTGCCAACTGTTGGGTGTCCGCACCAGACTTCACCGGACAGTCTTACACCGCAACCCTGCTGAAACCACTGAAATGGCGACAAGGCGTAGCCTTGCCTGTCTGGCCCGCATATTGCATCTATACTAATGATGTTAACCAACACGCTTAACACAGTTGACCCATGAAGTTACGTGCTAACTGTGTTAGTGTTGTAGTTAGATAACACACCGGGATTAAACCTATGATATTTCGAGTGAGAAACTGGTCATTACCCACCGGGTTGTCCATATCATTGATGGTGTCTGTACTTCTCCTGCAGGGATGTATGGATAGAGTCAACGGCGAAGAAGACAAGGACGAGACTGAGGCCGCACTGGCGATTCCCGTGGAAGCCGTAATGGTTTCAAGTGACGACATGGCGGCGTTCTACACGGGAACGGCAACGCTTGAAGCCGATGAGCAGGCAGTTGTCGTTTCTCAAATCACCGGTGTTGTATTGAAGGTCAATGCCGAGGAAGCTGATTTTGTGAACACCGGGCAAGTCCTGGCCGTGGTTGAGACAGACCGTTACGCACTTGAGGTTGAACGCACCAACGCCTCATTGAAACGGCTGCAGACCGACTTTCAGCGCAAGAAAGAGTTATTCGCCAAGAAATTGGTCAGCACCGAGGACTTCGAGCGTACCAGTGCGGAATACGAGGCACAGAAAGCAGCCTATGCGCTGGCAAAACTCGACCTTGCATATACCAGCATCAAGGCACCGATCTCAGGTTTCATTTCGGAACGCATGGTTCGTGTGGGTAATCTTGTTCAATTGCATCAACCGGTCTATAACATCACCAGTTACGATCCCTTGCTGGCCGTTTTGCACGTTCCGGAGCGCGAACTTCGTGTTTTGAGCAAGGGCCTTCAGGTCTCAATGTCGGTGGACGCCTGGCCTGAAGAGTCCTTTGTCGGTGAAGTAATTCGCATCTCTCCGGTCATCGATACGAATACGGGTACCTTCCGCGTGACGGCCGAAATCAAAGATCATGGCCAGATGCTGAAACCCGGTCTGTTTGGCAGGGTTGAAATCCTTTACGACATGCATAAGAACGTGCCGGTTATTCCACGTAACGCGGTTATCACCGAGGACGAACTGAGCCATGTTTTCGTCATCAATGAAGAAAACGACGTCAATCGCCGTGCCATTCAATTGGGTTATGAAGCCAATGGCCTGGTTGAAGTCTCAGAGGGATTAAAAACAGGTGAGACGGTGGTCACGGCTGGCAAAGGCAGTTTGAGTGATGGTGCGCGCGTGGAGGTGGTGGGCAAGGACCCGGTTCCGTCCACATGAATCCCGATCCTGTCAAAGCGGTTGGTTCGATGAAGTTGATCGAAGTCGCCACACGCAGACGTGTCGCCATTTCAATGCTGGCAGTCACCCTGGTTTTGTTCGGGCTGATCGCCCTTAAAGACCTGAAGGTCAACCTGCTGCCCGATCTCTCCTACCCGACGTTGACGGTTCGAACCGAATACAGGGGTGCCGCGCCCGAAGAAATCGAAACACTGCTTACACGCCCGGTCGAGGAGGCAGTCGGTGTTGTCAAGAATGTGCTCAGCGTAAAATCAGTATCCCGCGCCGGCCAGTCCGATGTCATTCTTGAATTTGCCTGGGGTACAGATATGGACCGAGCGGGTCTTGATGTCCGTGAAAAACTTGAGGTACTGCAATTGCCGCTGGAAGCCAGCCGCCCGCTGCTGCTGAGATTCAATCCGGCGACCGACCCCATCATGCGATTCGGACTAACCTCTTCAGTATCGGATGAAGCTTCACTCAAGGCCCTGCGCCGTTTTGCCGAAGAGGAAATCAAGAAACTGATTGAACCTGTGGAGGGTGTTGCGGCAGTCAAAATCAGCGGCGGTCTTGAGGATGAAATCCAGATCGAAATTGATCAGCGGAAAATGGCACAGCTCAATCTTTCGCTTGAAGAACTGAGCAGCCGACTGGCGGCTGAAAACGTGAATGTTTCAGCAGGCCGACTGGAAGAAGGGACGCAACGTTACCTGGTCCGTACCATCAATCAGTTTGCCACCGTTGAGGAGTTTGGCGACCTGATTCTCAAACCGGGTACCACCCGCCCGATTTACCTGCGCGATTTCGCAAGGGTCCGGGCAGGCTTCAGCGAACGTGAAGCCATTATAAGAATGAACGGCCAGGAGGCCGTAGAGGTGGCGATTTACAAGGAAGGAGATGCCAACACCGTCAGTGTCGCAAAGGGCATCAAAATCCGTGTTCAGGAATTGTCGGAAGAACTGCCTAAGAACATGGAGATTGAAACGGTGGATGATCAATCCATATTTATTGACCGCGCCATAAGCGAAGTGATCAAGGCAGCCCTCCTCGGTGGTTTGTTAGCCATATTGGTAATCTTTGTCTTTCTGCGCAATTTCTGGTTTACACTGACCATAGCGCTCTCCATTCCGGTTTCGATTATCGCCACCTTCTTCCTGATGGGACAGGCCGGTATTTCCCTCAATATCATGTCACTGGGCGGCATCGCACTCGCCACCGGTTTGCTGGTGGATAATGCCATCGTGGTACTGGAAAACATTTCACGCCACCGGACCGCAGGTGAGGGACTCGTTAGCGCGGCGATAAAGGGCGCAAGCGAGGTTGGCGGTGCTGTCATTGCCGCGACCCTGACCACCATTGCCGTGTTCCTGCCACTGGCCTTCGTCGAGGGAATTGCGGGTCAGCTATTCCGGGACCAGGCCCTGACCGTAACCTTTGCACTGGCCATCTCCCTCGGTGTTGCAGTCACCCTGATACCCATGATGGCTTCGGTTCGTGGCCAGCAATCAATGGGCGCCACCGGTATAAGCAAACGGGTGGGGCTTTGGTTTGCTTCCGTCTACGAATACCTGCTTGATCATGCGCTTTCCCACCGTTTCCTTACCCTGTTTGTAGCAACGGTTTTGCTTTTTCTCTCGGTGTTGCTGTTACAGCGTACCGGCACCGAACTGGTACCCCAACTGGAGCAGGGCCGGTTCAATATCACACTCGAGGCGGCGCCAGGCACACCGCTGGAAGAAACCGACAGAATCGAAGGTGAGCTGCAACAGATGGCGGCTGCGGACCCCAGTGTGAATTATGTTTACGGTGTGGCCGGTTCCGGTAACCGGATTGACGCCAACCCGACAGAAAGCGGAGAAAACATCGCCCGGATGCTGGTGGTAATGAAACCGGAGGCGGGTATGGATGACCAGCAAAGGGTCATTGGCAATCTCAGGACCAGGGTCGGCGATATCGCCGGTCTGGATGCAAACTTTTCGTCACCCGAGTTACTGAGTTTTGACAAGCCACTTGAAATTGAGATCCAGGGTTACGATCTGGATTCCCTGCGACTCGCCAGTGATGAGGTCTTGAGGCGCCTGAGAAAATCCAGATCTTTTGCAGACGTGGAATCCAGCCTCGAACGCGGGCACCCGGAAATTCAGATTTACTTTGATCAGGAACGGGCCGCTGCTCTCGGACTGACCGTGAAGCAACTATCTGACCAGGTGGTTGGCAAAATTCGCGGCAGGGTAGCCACCCGCTTCAGTTGGCGTGATCGCAAGATTGACGTGCTGGTTCGTGTATCTGAGGCTGAACGGCAGTCCATCGCGGCCGTGCGTCAACTCATAATCAACCCCGAAAGTGAGTTTCCAGTGCCCTTGTCCTCGGTCGCCGAAATCCGGGTCGCAGAAGGCCCGGCGGAAATTCGCCGGGGTGACCAGGAGCGTATGGCACTCATCCAGGCCAACCTAGCCGACGGTGACCTCGGTAGTGCGGTCCTGGAGGTTGAGTCCCTTTTGGCCGATATGAAACTGCCGTATGGCCTGACGATGTTTATCAAGGGGCAAAGCGAGGAAATGGCGGCATCTTTCAAGTCCCTCCTGTTTGCACTGGGTCTGGCCGTTATTCTTGTATACCTGGTCATGGCTTCCCAATTTGAGTCGCTGGTGCATCCTTTCGTTATTCTTTTTTCAATACCGCTGGCCGCTGTTGGTGTTGCACTGGCCCTTTGGCTGACCGACACACGGCTCAGTGTTATTGTATTTATTGGCTTGATCATGCTGGCCGGGATCGTGGTTAATAATGCGATTGTATTACTCGACTTGATCAACCAGTTGCGGGAACGTGGCATGGAACGTATCGCGGCGATTAAGGAGGGTGCGAAACTGCGGTTGCGCCCGATCATGATGACCACACTGACAACGGTACTGGGCTTGCTACCCATGGCGCTGGGAATCGGTCAGGGTGCCGAGATGCGCACACCCATGGCCATCACTGTCATTGGTGGTTTGCTGACCTCAACCCTGTTAACCCTTCTTGTCGTCCCGGTGATGTATTCGCTTCTGGATCGCCGCCGCGATGTGACTACGACTCCGCAAACCGCTGATACGGCAGGGGAGGTTTGATCCATGGTACCTGCCCGCTTTGCAATGGACCGGCCTGTCACGATCATCATGATATTTGTTTCGATGATCGCCGTGGGCCTTGTATCCAGTCGTCTGTTGCCACTGGAGTATTTTCCAGGTGTTGATATCCCTTTCATTATTCTGGATATGCCTTACCAGGGCTCGACACCGGAAGAAGTGGAGCGGGAGATCACACGTCCGGCAGAGGAGGTCATTGCCACGTTGAGCGGTATCAAGCGACTCGAATCCACCTCTTCATCCAACGGATCACGGCTTGAGATTCAATTCGAGTGGGGTGCCGATGTGGCAGTCATGGCGGTTGAAGCGAGGGAAAGAATGGAGGCGATCCGGGACCAATTGCCTGCCGACCTGCGCCGGATTAATGTTTTGAAATTCAATTTTACCGATCAGCCGGTACTGACATTACGCATTTCAAGTGAGCGTGACCTGTCCACGGCCTATGACATGTTGATCCGCAACCTGGTGCGTCCGCTGGAGAGAATCCCTGGTGTGGCGAGAGTTGACTTCCAGGGTATTGAGCCACGCGAGATTCGCATCGAGTTAATCGCCGACCGGGTCGTATCGCATGGTATTGACCTGAACCAGTTACAGGCACAGCTAAGGCAGGTTAATTTCTCTGACTCAGCCGGTCTGATCAGCGATAGCGAAACCCGCTACAGGGTCAACCCCCGTGGTGAATTCCGCTCGATCGATGAAATCAGACAGCTGGTCATATCCGAGGACGGACTCCGCCTGTCTGACGTGGCCGAGATCAAGTACGACTCCAAACGCCGTGACTATGCCCGCCACCTGGACCGAAAATACGCCATTGGAATCAGTATTTTCAAGGAAAGCGGGGCCAACCTGGTCGATGTCGGTGAACGGGCATTGGCGGAAGTGGATCGTATCGGCAAGACCCCGGAAATGCGGGGTATCAGCCTGTTCTTTCTGGAAAACCAGGCCGATGGTGTAACGGAATCTTTAAGCGAATTACTCAAGGCAGGCATACTCGGCGCCTTTCTTTCATTGTTTGTGCTTTATTTCTTCCTGCGTAGCGTGTCGACAACATTGATGGTCTCACTGGCCATTCCAGTGGCGATTACGATCACGTTGGGGGTTATGTATTTTCTGGGTATCTCACTGAACATCCTGTCGATGATGGGCCTGATGCTGGCCGTGGGTATGCTGGTAGATAATGCGGTAGTCGTCAGTGAAAGCATCCACACCGAACATGAGAAGACACCCGGTGACGCCAGGGGTTCTGCGTTGCGTGGTGTCAGCGCGGTGGGTCTGGCAGTGGCTGCCGGAACCCTGACCAGTGCAGCAGTTTTCCTGCCTATCATTTTTGGTGAGCAGGACCAGATTTCCATTTTTCTGACGCACGTGGCAACCGCCATCGTGGTTTCACTGGTTATTTCCCTTTTGATTGCACAGACGATCATTCCTCTCGCAGCATCACGACTGGACCGGCCCTCAAGTAAGAAACAGAATGCTGCAGTTGATTTATTACGGAATCACTACGTCCGCCTGTTGCATTGGAATATGCGCCACCGCTGGCTGGCAGCAAGCATGGTGATCCTGACCCTGCTCTCGGCGGCCATTCCCATGACCATCGTTGAAACTGACATGTTTCCACAGAATTCGGCCCGCAGGTTGTACATGCCTTACCACCTCAACGGTCATTACCCCCTTGCCAAGCTCAAGGAATCTGTTGACCGGATAGAGGAGTATCTCTATGCCAACCAGGAGCGTTTTGAAATCCGGGCCGTTTACTCATACTACTCTGAACAGGCTGAAAACACGGCTTCAATGATACTGTTGACCGATGACAAGAATTCCAAACGTTCATCACAGGAAATATCCAGTGAGATCCTGGAGGGCATGCCAAAAATTGCGATTGGCCGTCCAAGTTTTGATTTTCAACGTTCTGGTGGCGGCGAAAAACTTAGCATCACGCTGACCGGGACATCCAGCGATGTTTTGCGGGAAATTTCAGAAGATGCGGTTCGCATACTGTCATCGGTTGAAGGCCTGACGGGCGTGGTCTCTGCGGCAGCCGCAGGTGACCAGGAAGTCCAGGTACGTGTAGACCGTGAACGGGCCAACCAACTTGGCTTCTCGACCCTGGAAGTCGCCCAGGTCGTGGCCATTGCCATTCGCGGTATCGACTTACGGGAGTTCAAGGGTGAGGAAGGCGAAATCCCGGTTCGTTTGCAGTTCCGTGAACAGGACCGTCAGCAACTGGACGATCTGCGCGATATCAAGCTCAGGAATTCAGAGGGCGTATCCATACCCCTGACGTCGCTGGTCGACTTTGTCGAAAGCACGGGACCAACCGAGATCCGGCGTCTCGACCGAAAAACCGGTTTGTCAATCACGGCCCAACTGGACGACATTACATCAGAAAAAGCCATGGAACTGATAAAGGAGAACATGGAACTGATGGCAATGCCCAGTGGCTATGACTGGCACTTCGGTGGTGGATTCACGGATGACCAGGAAGCCATGCAGAAAATGCTGTTTAATATCCTGCTGGCCATCGCCATCATCTATATCGTGCTTGCCGCCCAGTTTGAATCACTGATTTACCCGTTGGGTATGATCTGCACCATCATGTTTTCCGTGATTGGCGTCTACTGGTTTTTCCTGCTGACCGGAACCACCTTCACGCTGATGGCCATGATCGGTATCCTGATCCTGATCGGTGTGGTGGTAAACAATGGCATTGTGCTGATCGATCATGTCAATCAACTGCGTCTGCAGGGACTAGACCGGGACGAGGCGCTGATCAGGGCCTGCCGTGAACGAATGCGGCCTATCCTGATGACGGTTGGAACCACTGTGCTTGGTTTGACACCCCTGTGTATCGGTACCACACAAATCGGTGGAAATGGTCCACCCTATTACCCGATGGCGCGCGCCATTGTCGGTGGCTTACTGTTTTCCACTTTTGCCAGCCTGGTTTTACTACCCACGATTTATACCTGGCTGGATGTTATCCGGCATTGGCCACGCCGGTTTTTCTCATGGCTCGGCCGGCGTCTACGCGCCTTGATCAGGCGGCAGCCAAAGCCTGCTCCAGATCAGCAATAATATCCTCGATATCCTCGATACCGATACACAGACGGATCATGTCCGGTGTCACACCGGCCGCCTCCAGTTCCGCACCCGCCAGTTGACGATGCGTAGTCGATGCCGGGTGTGCTGCCAGGGACTTCACATCGCCGATGTTCACCAGGCGCAGGAACATCTCCAGCGCATCATAAAATTTCACACCTGCATCAAATCCACCCTTGATACCAAAAGTCAGCAACGCTGACGGTTTACCATTGGTGTACTTTTGTGCCAGGTCATAATAGGGTGATTCGGGAAGACCGGCGAAATTAACCCAGCTGACCTTTGCGTGGTTTTTCAGATAGTTGGCCACCGCAAGGGCATTATCGCAATGACGCTGCATCCTCAACGGCAAGGTCTGTATTCCCTGCAGAATCAGGAAAGCATTCATCGGACTCAGTGCGGAACCGGTGTTACGCAAAGGTACGGTTCGCGCCCGTGCGATATAGGCCGCCGGACCCATGGCCTCGGTGTACACGACCCCATGATAAGACGCTTCGGGCTCATTCAACATATGGAATTTTTCGGGATATTTTTCCCACGGAAACTGACCGCCATCGACAATCACACCACCGA
>RCNE010001368.1_pt1 | contig 13178 bp, 4 predicted proteins | sample 2041361 | NCBI WGS metagenome assembly RCNE01 (sample SAMN09708229, study PRJNA481090) | Marine sediment metagenome, whole genome shotgun sequencing project.
TGAGAAATGATACCAAAAGTTCTACGACGTAATATTTCTTGTTGAAAACTCATTTCAAAAATTTGGACAAAAATAAGCTAAATAAAACAGTGTTTTAGTACAAAATTCAAGCGTTTGACTTTAGCATTTAATAACCAAAAAACCTATAGTTATAGGTTTACCTGTATTAGAGAGCCAACTGCGGTAGGTCGATTTTATTTGCTAGTAGTCGATTTATTGAATTATAAATAATCTTTTGTTTGAAAATTCTCGTAGGTAATATGGTGTTAAAATACCATGTGATATACGTTTTAACGAATAATTATGTTTTTGAAAGATATTTGATAGTGAATGTTTTCAAAAGAATTTGAAGATTAAAATATAAGGTATACCTTGCATTGTATATTAAAGTTGTCCCAAACTTCTTACGCATAAAACCTTGATATTATGGGGATTAGTAAATCTTAAATTACTGACATTTATGGAATTTATTACAACTAATGTTTTACAAATAATTAAGAGCAAAAACGCAAAAATATATACCCTATTAGGGTTATTTTTATTTTCGCTTTCTTCTGCATTTGCGAACAACCCGGTCTTTGCTACTGTAGACGATGACATGATGTACATGGATGATTGTACGCCATTGACTCAGTTAGAAATACTGGCATCAGATTTCGGTTTTCCGAACGGAGTTATTGACGGAAGCCTTTCGGCAGCTAACGTAGATTTAAGTGCTAAATGGGGTCTGCCTGCTGGTAGTGTCTTGGTTAGTGTTACAGGGGCAAGTACTAAAAGTTTTGGAGGTCTTTTTGAAGTAAACGATGGTGTGCCAGTTACCTTTTCTTTTTCGGGGACTGTACCCGTAATGTCGGTGGTGGAGCATTCACCTTCGGTTGATGCCTTACATAGAGACGGAATAATTGCCTTAGATAATGTGGATTATGTACTTACTAACGCATCTTTACCTACAGGTTTGATTTCAAACAGTGTTACCAATAACTATTTTGTAGAGAACACTACTTCCACAACGATCAATGGCGTTAGTAGATATGTATGGGAATCTCAAGATACAGTAACGCAAGTACAGTTTTATACTACTTCAGATAGATTAATAAATGGAATTCGATTACGATTAATTCCAATGGATTGTAATGATACGGATGGTGATGGCGTACCAGATTCTACGGATTTAGATGATGATAACGATGGCATTTTAGATACGGTAGAAGATCCAAATTTAGATGGAGATAATGACCCACTAACGGATCCTTTAGATACAGATAATGATGGTATTCCGAATCACTTAGACATAGATGCAGATGATGATGGAATTCCTGATAATGTTGAAGGACAAACTACGGCAGGTTATATCGCTCCAAATGATGATGATGCAGCAACATATGCTTTGAATGATGGATTGAATAGCGCTTATTTACCTGACGGAATTACGCCAAACAATCATGATGGCGAAGACACTCCTGACTATATTGATTTAGATAGCGACAATGATACGGTGCCAGATAATAATGAAGGCAATGACTTCAATTTTGATGGTGTACCAGATCAAACCTATTTAGGTACAGATGCTGATGGCGACGGTTTAGACGATGGTTATGAAGGAAGTGATATCAATGATGGTTTTGATGTGAATGATGAGATTAATGACCCTGCCAACGATCTACCAGATACTGATGGTACAGAAGATGTAAATTATAGAGATATTGATGATGACGGAGACGGTATCGACACGCCAGATGAAGATGCTGATGGCGATGGCGACCCAACCAATGATGATACTGATGGTGATGGAACCCCTGACTATTTAGATCCAATTGATGATACTCCAGACGACGAGGACATTGAAGTAAATCAAATGCTTACGCCAAACGGTGATGGAAAGAATGACTTTTTATTTATTCGTGGGATTGATAAAGTACAAAGCAGCACCTTACGAATTTTTAATAGATGGGGTATCGCTGTATATGAAGGGGAAGATTATAACAACCAGAATAATGTATTCGATGGCCGTTCTAAAGGAAGGTCTACGGTAAGCACAGACAACTATCTGCCATCTGGTATTTATTTTTATATCTTTGATTATACTACGATAGGTGGCGAAAAAGTGACAGATAGCGAATACCTATATATAAGTAAATAATTATACCCTAAGCATGATCTTAAAAAAGAAACTCCTACTACCGTTTTTGTTGCTTTTATTAGTGACAGTAGAGGAAATAGAGGCGCAACAAGACGCGCAGTATACGCAATACATGTATAATACGATAAGCGTTAACCCGGCCTATGCTGGGTCTAGGGGGCAATTCAGCGCAGCTGCCCTTTATCGTTCTCAATGGGTAGGTCTTGAAGGGGCGCCAGAAACCTTTACACTTAATCTTCATTCGCCAATTCGAAATAGTAATTTGGGTTATGGAGTCTCTGTTGTAAAAGATGATATTGGTGATGGTGTAGTTTCTGAAACTTATTTAGATGCTGTTATTTCGTATTCCGTAGATGTTTCTTTAAATGGTAAATTGTCTTTTGGGCTCAAAGCAGGGGGTAATTTTTTGAATCTTGACTTTAGTGGTTTGCGAAATTTTGACGCTGAGCCTGTTAATGTTGATAATATTGAAAATAGGTTTTCTCCTAATGTGGGATTAGGGATATATTATCATACTGATAAGTTTTATGCTGGTTTATCTGCACCAAACTTGCTTCGAACAGAGCATTTTGATAACTCCCAATCAGCAGCGAATTCGGTTCAGTTTTTATCTCAAGAACGAATCAATTTTTACCTAATTACGGGTTATGTATTTGATTTAGGTGGAAATCTTAAATTTAAGCCGGCAATTTTGACCAAAGTAGTTGGCGGAGCTCCACTTCAAGTTGATCTTTCTACAAGTTTTCTTTTTAATGATAAATTTTCTATCGGAGCTGCATATCGATGGGATGCTGCTGTAAGTGCCCTAGCTGGGTTTCAAATAACAGATCAATTGATGTTGGGTCTTGCTTATGATAAGGAAACAACAGCATTAGGCGGTACGCAATTCAATGACGGATCTTTTGAAGTTTTCTTAAGATATGAGTTAGTTAAGTCTTTCAAAAAATTAGTATCTCCTCGTTTCTTTTAAAAATTGCTAATAATGATAAAAAAAATACTTTTATTTCTCATATTTCTGACATTTTCATTTGGTACTACGACGTTTGCTCAAGAGGACAATAGATTAGTGATTAAAGCAAATGAAAATTACGAAAATTACTCTTTTAGCCCTGCCATTGATATCTATAAAAGGATTTTAGATAAGGGTTATGTTTCGGCCGATTTGTTGAAAAAATTGGGTAATTCTTATTACTTCAACGCTAAATATGAGGACGCCTCAAAGATATTCAAAAGATTGGTTGACGAGTACCCTTCTGAAACAACACCAGGGGATTATTTTAGATATGCACAAACTTTAAAATCACTTGGTGATTACGAGAATTCTAATGCCGCGATGAACCAGTTTATTGAAGCAACTGGTGATGATGCCAGAGCTTCTGCTTTTAAGAGTGAGAAAGATTATCTTGAAGATATAGAGAATAATTCAGGCAGATATAAACTGAGTCCATTTGAGTATAATTCTCCTTATTCCGATTTTGCGCCTTCTTTCTATAACGACGGAGTTATTTTTTCTTCGGATAGAGATACGGGTAACCTTGCTAGATACCGTTCCACTTGGAATGCAAAAGACTTTTTAGATCTTTATAAAGTAAATGTTGACAGTTCATCAATAAACTCAGTAGCCAAGTTTGGGGATAAGATAAATACACGATTGCATGAATCTACATCAATAATTACTAAGGATGGTAAAACACTTTATTTCACTAGAAATAATTTTAGCGACGGTAAGTACGTAAAAGATGAAAAAGGTGTTATTCGGCTTAAAATTTTTAGAGCTCAACTTGTCAATGGTGTTTGGTCGAACGCAGAAGAGTTATCTTTTAACAACGATTCATATTCAGTTGCTCATCCTGCTTTAAGCCCTGATCATAAAATATTATATTTTGCCTCTGATATGCCTGGCACACTTGGTGAATCAGATATTTTTAAAGTTTCAATAAATGATGATGGAAGTTTTGGAAAGCCAGTTAATTTAGGCGATAATATTAATACAGAGGCAAGAGAAACATTTCCTTTTGTAACAAGTGGCGATGTATTGTATCTGTCTTCAGATGGGCATCCAGGCCTTGGTGGACTTGATATTTTTGCAACAAAAATAGCTGATGAAAAGTTTGATGGAATTGTAGCCAACGTGGGTGAGCCAGTTAATAGTAAAATGGACGATTTCACCTTTGTTTTTAAAGAAGACACAAGAACAGGTTATTTTGCTTCAAATAGAGCTGGTGGTCAAGGTGCTGATGATATCTATGCGCTAATAGAAACCACGCCACTTGTATTAGATTGTAATCAAGAGATTACTGGCACCGTTCGCGATAAAATCACTAATGACGTTCTAGTAGGTGCTACTGTCAAGGTTATTGACGAAAACAATGAAGAGATCTTATCTGCAATCACAGATTCTGAAGGTAATTACACCTTATCAATCGATTGTAATAAAGGTAATTTTGTTAGGGCCATGACACAAGGTTATGTACCTGCAGAGGAATATCTAGAAAAATCTGATTCAAAACCTAAAATTATTGATTTCTATTTAGAAAGAGATAAAGTAACCGCCGGCTTTGGTGATGATTTAGCAAAACTACTGCAGTTAAGTACTATATACTTTGATTTTGATAAGTATAACATTCGAAAAGATTCTGAAATAGAGGTTCAGAAAGTAATTGCTGCTATGGAGAAATACCCAAGTTTGAAAATCAAAGTGAACTCGCATACTGATAGTAGGGGAAGGGATTCTTATAATCTAATGCTTTCACAAAAAAGAGCAGAATCTACAGCAAATTATATGATAATAAATGGTATTGCCAAAGAACGTCTTCAAGGAGAAGGCTTTGGGGAAACCAAATTAATGAACAAATGCTCAAACGGGGTAAAATGTTCAGCAACAGATCACGAATTCAATCGACGATCTGAGTTTATAATTTTAGAGTGATTTTTTGATTATGATATAAAATCAAAGGCGACTAAAACTTTTAGTCGCCTATCTTTTGCGACAAATTGTAGGCATTCCTACATTTTACAACGTTTTAGAGGCTAAACAGCAGTTTTTAAGTAGTTTAATAGTATAATTTCCTGCTTCACAACAAATTTTAGGTTGGGCCGCTGTTTCCGTCTAGTTTTGAGGATATTGTAAAATTCCCGAATGTTACCTAAAAAATCACAATGGATAAAGAATTTATCCATTAAAGTTTTCTTACTTCTTTCGGCTTCTGTTTGGAGTCAAGCTACCATTACCATCGAGGTAAGCTGGGGCTCTTGGTCCTCTGAGAATAGGGTGACTTTTAGAGATCCATCAAATAATCAAATAGGGGCATCCATTTGTAATCCGGCAGCCTGTTATAATGGCTCTGGAAATAATGCTTATAACAACCTAGGCAGTCCTGCAAGTTATCCTGCTGTTCCTTATGGTAACAACTATGATATCCGATTACAAGATACCTATGGAGACGGATGGAACGGCACCTCTTATGTAAGGGTATACCAAGATGGCGTCTTACTAGTAGATTCTGATCTGACCAGTGGTTCTTCAACAGTCATTTCATTTAACATTCAACCCTTACCAACTTCAATTATAATTAACGACGTAACGGTTAACGAAGATGATGGTACTGCAATTTTCACGGTAACGCATAGCGGTGGCCCATCATCAGGATCTTACATTGTAAATTATCAAACGGTCGATGGTAGTGCTATAGCAGGTATTCATTATTCATCAAGCACTGGCGCGCTTAATTTCAATGGTACTACTGGTGATACCGAACAAATCACAGTTCCTATCATAGATAACACCCTTTATGATGGTGATAAGGGTTTTTCAATTCAATTTACATCGGTTTCCGATGGTTCAGTTGATATTTCAGATCTGGCTACGGGAACAATTGTAGATGACGAAATAGTTCTTGGTGACACACCGTTAACCTTGATTGAGGAGTTGGATGGCTATATAGATTATGCTTCTACTGGGGGTAGTCTGCGAGATCAAAATAACGGAACCAATGCTTGCTCTACAGTAACAAGTTCGTCCAATACCCTTACTTCTACAATACCTGCGGGTGCTACTGTTGAAAAGGCGATTCTTTACTGGACAAATTCAGGAGCAATGGATCCAATCGTAACCTTTGAAGGCACACAGATTAATGCGGAATTGATATACCGTACGACTATTATTGGATTAGAATTTCACAATCATTCGGCCGACGTAACAACAATGTTACAGGCAATGCCTGATCCAACTAGCAATACATTTGATTTTTCCGGACTAACTATTGATTCTTCTGGTAGTTATTGTACAAGTGCAGTTACCCTAGGCGGATGGGCATTAATGGTTTTTTACAGTGCTCCAGGTTTGTCTGCATCTACAATCAATCTTTACCAAGGGTTTGATGGAAGTCAAAATGCTACGACAAGCTTTGGACTTTCTGGGTTTTATGCAATCGGTTCTACAGGGGCCAAGACAACGATATTGTCATGGGAAGGAGACCAGACGCTGGCAAATAATGAATCATTACAATTTAATACCCCGTTAACGGGTAATAATACACTAACCGGAGATGGTGATAATACAACGGGTACCAATCCGTTCAATTCAACGATATATGATAATGTAGGTATCCCAAACACCAATGATGCCACACAGTATGGATTGGATTTAGATACCTATAATGTGTCTGCGTTAATCCTCCCTGGGGAAACGGCAGCAACTACAACAGTAAATGTTGGGCAAGATTTTGTGGCGATGAATGCTGTAATACTTAAAGTTCCATCCAATATTATTGTAGGGGTAGTTTATGAAGATATAAATTATGGTGGCGGTATCGGTCGAGATCAAGCTACTTCTGGCGGTGTTGGTCTACCAAATACTACAGTAGAATTATATGATAATCTTGGGGCGCTCGTCTTTACAACTACCACTGATGCTACTGGACAATATACTTTTGCAGGTATGGCAAACGGATCCTATACAGCTCGTGTGGTCAATGGTTCGGTGCGTTCTACAAGGCCTAATGGTAGTTCGTGTGGGAGTTGTATACCTGTTCAGACCTTTAAGTCAGATTATGTAGGTAGTTTAATAATACCAAACGTGAATTTGGTTGGAGGGAACACACCTTCCGCGACCGATCCAGGAGTAGGAACATTCCCTGGGGCTCAATCTACCGCAACGATAACAATTGCTAATGAAGGTGCTGTAGGGATTGACTTTGGATTTAACTTTAATACGATTGTAAACACCAACGAAGATGGCCAAGGGTCTTTGGAACAATTTATTGTGAATTCCAACAGCTTAGATGCAACTACTTTAGATATCGAAGCCAATTCTATTTTTGACCCAGGAATAGGAGAAGATACCTCGATTTTTATGATTCCACCTACGGGTGATGCTTTAGGTAGAACGCCGGATTCTAATTACAACGCGGGAGGCTATTTTGAAATCTCGGTATTGGCTTCAGCCACTTTTACAGACATTACAGGCCTACAAACAAATATCGACGGTAGAACTCAGACAGCATATTCAGGCAATTCCAATGCAGGTTCAGTTGGAGCTGGTGGTACCTCAGTTGGTGTTGGCGCTAATGTACTACCGAATTATGCCTTACCCGAGATTCAAGTTTATCGCGAAAACGGAGATGTATTGACAATCCAAGGAACCAATGTCGTCATTAGAAATACCGCTGTGTATGCTAATAATAGGTCCGGTATTATAATAGGTGGTGGATCAGCAACATTGAGAAACAATATAATTGGTGTCGGTGCCGACGGAATTACTAATGCCAAAATAACGCACGGGGTTGAAGTTATCGGTGGATCCTTACTGGCAGACTCCAATTATCTAACAATGAATAACAATGCGGGAATTTGGGTAAATGGAGGAATATCAACGGTCGTGCAAAACAATCATTTAACCAGTAATGGTTTCGCTGCCTGTGATGATAATATTTTACTTGAAAGTGGTTCTGGAATAAACATACAGCAGAATTTAATAGAAAATGCCTCCTCTTTGGGTATTGATGGTGACGGAATTTCAGGCAATGTGGTCATATCGGAAAACACCATCACCAATTCAGGTCAAGATGGTGGAAATTGTAGCGGGAATATAGAAAATGCAGGTATTTTGCTGGATGGCAATAATTCTTCAATTTCAAACAATATAATTACTTCTAATGGAGGCCCTGGAATTGTGCTGGCAGGCGGAAATACCTCGGGAAACTTAATTTCGCAAAATTCTATATTCGCAAATGGTACAGCAACACCTTCACTAGGAATTGATATTGACCTATCTGATAATTTAGGAGATGATGTGACTTTAAATGACTCAGGTGACTCTGACAATGGTCCTAACGGAGCTATTAACTTTCCGATAATATCATCAGGTTATTATACGGCAACTAATATGGTAATTGAAGGTTGGGCTAGACCTGGAGCCACGATAGAGGTATTTTTGACAGATGTGAATGAGGGAAGTGCGACTGCAGGTGACAATGAACTAGGGCTTTCAACCGATTACGGTGAGGGCCAAACATATTTGACGACTGTCGTGGAAGGTAGTGGATCTGATACTGCTTCTGGAACATCCGTTTATACCGATAATGACGCAAATACTGATAATACGAATAAGTTTAAATTTAGCATTCCTTTACCACCGGGTGTCAATCTTGGCAGCTTAATTACAGCAACTGCAACTATTTCCAACTCGACTTCCGAGTTTTCACCTATGAGTATTTTAAAGGCTTACACGATTATCACCAATCGCAGAATAACTTATAGGGTAAACAAAAATTAAAGGTGGCAGCATGATGCTAACATTCCTCTAAACCTTATCAAAATGCAGGTAACTACGATATAAAAGTCTGACATTGAACTCGTATTTTATAAAATTTTCTTTTAAAAACAACTTCTTTTTAAGGGTTTACAGTTATAAATCACAGGTTCACAACAATTATTTTCCTCGATAGTCAATGATGTTAACTTTGCGTCATAGAAAGAAGGTTAGCCTAATTTTAAGAAAAAGTAGTTCCCGTCCCAATACTTTTAACCAATATCCAAATGCATTTAAACCTACGGCTCAAAGCCATGCTTTTTTTATTTTTAGGGTCATGCATTTTCATAAATGCACAAACTACCATCACATCTCAAGTTTCTACAGGTAATGACGATGCGGAAGAGCGGGTTTCAAATGGAAATATGAGCCTTACCAGCTCCGATTTAGAATTGACAAGCGACGGCGGAACAAACCAATTAGTAGGAGTACGTTTTCAAAATATCAATATTCCACAAGGAACAACAATTTTAAGCGCCAGTATTCAATTTACGACTGATGAAACTAACTCAGGTAGCACATCGGTTACCATTAGAGGTCAAGACATCGATAATTCGGGTACTTTCTCTACTTCAAATAGTGATATTTCAAATAGAACTTTAACGACTGCATCTGCTGCTTGGAGTAACATTCCCGCTTGGAATACGGTAGGTCAAGCAGGTGTTAACCAACAAACCCCTGACCTAACCAGTATTGTTCAAGAAATCGTAGATAGAGGAGGTTGGACTAGTGGTAATTCTATGACCTTTGTTATAAATGGATCGGGCGAACGCACGGCAGAATCTTATAATGGTAGCTCTGCACAAGCTCCTACCTTGACCATAGTGGCCAATTTCACACCTGCTCCATTGCCCACATTGCCGGTAATCATACCAAACCCGAATAGGGGTCTCCCTTATATCTATTTTATTGCTGATAACAGGTCGGAATTATATTCGGTGGCACCAGACCCAACAGCATTACCACTTCCAGCACCCACGGTAGTCAACACTACTTTTGGAGGTTCGCCTATTACTTTTGATGGTGAGGGTGGAGGTTATAGATCTACTGATCGCTTGGTATATGTCTTTATGGGTGCTGAACCTACCACAAACTCAGACCTGTATTCAATAGATCCAACTACAGGTATCGCGACTTTAGTAAAGTCTAACATGGTGCCAGGTCACGTGGAAGGAGCTGAATTTTATTTTAATAATTCTACAGGCGAAGAGGTAATGGTTGTAGTTTATCAAAATGGAACCAGCGGGGGAGCGGATAGAATAATGGCATTCAGCCCAAATGCAATTGGTTCTAATCCGGCATGGTCACCGTATGCTGGCTATCCAGTTATCTTAAATGGAGCGCTGACACAAGCAGATGGTATTTCATGGGATCCCGATACTGCAGAGTTTTACGTTCAGAACGATAATAATGTGGACTACTATTCTGTAAATATAACTACTGGTGCGACAGTTTTAGCTTTTACGACGTCCTCAGCAATAGACGGAGAAGGGATTACCTATGCAAGTGATGGAACAAACTATATTGAAGATGAGAATACTGTTGGTTTAGGACGAACCATTTTTATTGTGGATACGTCTACTGGTAATTTGATTCCTGCAGCCCAACTTGGTAGTACAGGGGATGTTGAGTCTATTATGGGGAATCTTGGTACACGAAACGATGCTGGCGATGCACCCTCCTCCTATGGATATGCTGCCCATTTACTGCCTGTTCTGACTTCGACGCCTTTATCCATTTATATGGGATCGGTATACCCAGATAGTGAAGACCCTTTTGTCAATTTTAGTACAGGGTTTAGCGATGATAACACAGGCGATGATGAAGACGGAGTAACTAGTAGTGGAATAGATTTAAGTGGTCAGTTTCTTACTGTTGGTCAAACAAAAACAATTGATATAAGTACTAATGGTTCAGGGGTTTTAAATGCTTGGATTGATTTTAATAGAGATGGAGATTTTGATGATTCCGGCGAGCAGATAGCAACCGATACTGCTCCTTCAGGAGGAATTATAACGCTAAGTGTTGCAGTTTCGCTTACTGCAACCCCCGGAACATCGTATGCCCGATTTCGGTTTTCATCCGAAACTGGTTTGGGTCCGGGTAATACGGAAGCTTCTGATGGCGAAGTAGAAGATTATCAAGTTATAATTTATAATCCAACCACATGCCCGCCTGGAGAGACTTTAGTGGAGACCTTCAGTATTTCGAATGTGTACGCTACTTCGGTTATATTAGATGATGGTATAGGAAATGAAACCAACGCCTTGGGCAATGATGATACCACTTTAGCAAGATTCAAGGATGATGACGATGAATTGGTCTTAGAAATGGATGAATTAGTCAACAGCGGCGACAATACCACAATAAATGGTCCCGATGGTGATGATTTTGATATTTGGGTATCATCAAGTGCGACGGGCCCTTGGACGAAAGTAGGTAATAATGTTGATTTAGATTTTACATTTACATCACCAATTGACTGGCTCTATATCCGATTTAAACAGGCAACAGATGGCCCGAATAAATACATAAGTTATGTTGATGCCAGCAAAACTACAACAACATCAAGTTGTGAACCCGACATAGATGGAGACGCAGTACCTGACCAATCAGATCTTGATAACGATAATGACGGAATACCCGATCTAGACGAGGCGGCTGGTAATATGCCGTATGGTGATGAAGATGGTGATGGAATATTGAACGGAGTTGATACCACCGATAATGGCGATGCAGGAGATGGTTCTACAACCAATTATGCCGATGCAAATAGTGATGGTGTTCCTGATATTTATGATACGGACCTTGATGGAATTCCAAATCATTTGGATCTAGATGCTGATAATGATGGAATTTTTGATGCAGTAGAAGCCGGTCATGGACAATCTCATACGAATGGTATTCTCAATAGTGTATTTGGTGCTAATGGTTTGGCGAATAACGTCGAAACAAGCTCTGAAAGTGGAATACTGAATTATTCAATTTCAAATACCGATGGTATAGATTCTGAGGATTATTTGGATTTGGATAGTGATGCTGACGGTCTTCCAGATAATGTTGAAGCACAAACTACTTTGGGGTATACACCTCCGAGTGGAAACGACACCGATACTAATGGTGTTGATGATGCGTACGATTCCAATGGTACTGTTATTATCCCAACAAACACCGACGGTACAGATGCCGTAGATTACCTAGATACTGATTCAGATAATGAAGGTGGTAACGATACAACAGAATCGGGCTTGACCCTGGCAGGGGTAGATACTGATGGTGATGGATTGGATAATGCAACTGATGCCACAACTGGTTATTCCGATCCAGGCGGTACCATTGATAACCCTTTAACCGCTACAGTAACTTTATTAGATTTGGATAACGACGCTACTACTGGAGGTGATGTGGATTTTAGAGATGCATTGGATGATAGACCTGATAATGATGGAGACGGAATAGTAGATTTTGATGATCATGATGATGATAACGATGGTATTTTAGATACCGACGAAGGTTGTGGTAATTTAATTATTAATGGAAATTTTGAAGTTCAAGATTTTACAGATGTAATCACTTTTCCAAATGGTTTTACTGCTGCTAAAGGGACATTTATTGGGTCAACTTATAATACAAATACGCTGTACGGTTGGGACTATACACAAAATATAGATGGTTGGGTTGGAGGAGCCACATCAGGTGCAAATACATTTGCAGAGGCTTACAGTAGAGGTCAATATTTAGATATTATTGGAAATAATTCAGCTTCAATTCCTAGTGGCGAAAATAGTATTCTGTCACAGACTATTCCGACCATAGTTGGACAGAGTTATACTTTAGGTTTTTATTGGGGTGAAGATGTAGGACATGGTGCTGGTGATACCGTTGAAATGGATATATGGGTTAGGAATGCAGTATCAAATGCGGTAATTCAGTCTCAAAATTTAACCACTACGGCCACGGGAAATGTTGGAGGAGTTATCGGACCTAAGAATTGGTTTGCATATAGTCTAAGTTTTACCGCTACCAGTTTACAAACTACAATTGAGTTTCAGTCAACCCCTGATGGTACGTCCAATGGAACTGCATTAGATTATGTGAGTGTGTTCAGAGATGGCCCTTGTCAAGATACTGATAACGATGGCGTAATTGATGCTTTTGATTTAGATAGTGATAATGATGGTATTTTTGATGCCGTTGAAGCCGGTCATAACCAACCACATACTAATG
>RCNE010001369.1_pt1 | contig 13177 bp, 12 predicted proteins | sample 2041361 | NCBI WGS metagenome assembly RCNE01 (sample SAMN09708229, study PRJNA481090) | Marine sediment metagenome, whole genome shotgun sequencing project.
CGGCCGATCTCCTGTGCGTACGACTCTAACGACTTTGGCGGGTTGTAGTGATAAACGTAGCGAATGTTTGACTTGTCGATTCCCATTCCGAACGCGATCGTGGCAACGACAATGCCGTCGTCCGAGTCGATGAACTTTTGCTGCACGTCGGCGCGTTCGTCTGGCTCCATCCCAGCGTGGTAGTGAGTTGCGGCAAGGCCGTCATCCGCTAGTTTCTGGGAAACCTGTTCGGCGGTCTTTTGCAGCGTCACGTAGACCAGCGTTGAACCTCGCGGACGCGTCTGTAAACGATCTAATAGGGTGCTGTACTGATCAGTCGAACTGATCACGCTACTGCGGAGATGCAGGTTCGATCGATGAAATTCGGTGCAGATCGCGTCGTCTGGTTCAACATTTCGCTGCTGCGTATTCCAAGCACTTCGTGGTTGCTGGGCCAGAACGGTGTATCGTTGAAAAGTAGAATTGTTACAGAGCTGAAGTTGGGCCATTTGAAGCGAACGGCAGTAACGTCCGATACTGCGGCCATCTGGACGATTGGTGGCGAAAAACCGCTTTGAGCACCATTTATTAATGCTGCAGCCCGTCCCGATGAAACCGAAGCAGAAGAAGCGGATATTGTGCCCAAGTAGACTGGGTATTCGTGAAAATGGCGGTCTATTTGTCACGTCAAAAGAACCTGTACGAACGATCTGCTCCAGTCAGTATTGGATTTCGCCCGTTACCGCAGCGCATTCCGACCGGTGAAGCCGCGTATTGGGTGCGCCGACCTCAAGAGCTTGCTACCGCCTGCTTGCCGCGCACATCAAGTAACCAATTGCTGAATTGGCTTACCGGCTTGGATGGCTCTTCGCCTTTTGGCACGATCAGATGGTACGCAAAGGATGTTTCAAAGTTTCGCCCAAAGGGATTGACCAGAACCCCGCTTTCCAATTCGTCCTGTACCAACCAAGAAGCAAACAGCGACACGCCTAATCCATTTATCGTCGAGCTGAGTTGAAAGTGCCGATCTTCCAACATCATTTGTGTCTGCGCAAAACTTGCCTTCACTGAGTTCATCGCCAGCCATTCTTCCCACATCCGGCTGTCATCCACATGCAGCAGGTTACATTGATGCAGATCCTTGGGCTGACTGATGGGATGAGCGGCCAAATATGAGGGACTGCAAACCACCGCGAGTTTTTCCGACCAAAGACGGTGAACGTCAAAACCATTCCAATTGCCTTTGCCCCATTGGATACCAAGGTCCGCAAAGCTGGCTGGATTGTGCATTTGTGCAAAACTGTTGTTGTGGTTGTGCATCGATAACTGCAAGTCAGGATACTGCTCCATCAAGCTGCCCAAACGCGACGACAGCCAGCGGCTTGAAAACATCGGCAACAATGCAATTTTAACGGAACCAGCTTGATTGGCGACCCGTTCCAACCCCGTCTGTATCATGTTCAGGCCTTTCTCAACATGGCCCGCCAGCACTGTGCCTTCCTCCGTCAATGCCAAACCTTGCTTGCTGCGGCGAAACAGGGAGTACCCCAGATCAGTTTCCAATTTTTTGATATGATAGCTCACAGCGCTTTGGCTGATGTTCAGTAATTGCGCGGCACGGGTTACGTTTCCAGTTTCAGAAGCTATATTAAATACTTGAATAGACTTGATATTTCGAATATTACCAGCCATCGTGTTTTCCTGCAAAATTTGATTCATCAAACTATATCAATCTAAAAATTAGATACAAAGGCTAAATCTTTGAATTTTGCGCAGTCCTGCGGTCTCGTTAGCGTGAGGTAACCGCAAACCAAATGTGGAGGGAGATTCCATGACTGCGCCTGTTCTCAAGGTGGACACATTGTGCAAATCGTTCGGCGGCGTTCACGCTATCCGCGATTTGTCGTTCGAAGTGCGCGAGGCCGAGATCCTCGGTCTGATCGGCCCCAACGGGTCTGGCAAATCGACAACCGTGAACAGCCTTGCTGGCATATTTGCGATTACATCTGGCAAAATCATGATGGGTGACGTGCAAATCGACACCTTGCCTGAATATGCGCGAGTTGCGCAGGGGCTTGCTCGCACCTTTCAGACAGCCAGCACCTTTGGCGAATTTACTGTGCGCGAACAGATTCTGCTGGGCAGCAACGTCACACGGAAATCACACCCATTATCATCGGTCTTTGGTATTGGCCGCAAGGCAGGCGAAGATGCCGCTTTGGAAAAACGCGTTGCCCATATTCTTGAGATTACCGGCCTGAAACCTGTTGAGAACGACCGTGTCGGCACGATCAGCTCTGCGCAGCAACGGTTCTTAATGATTGCAACGGCATTGGCCTCAAACCCCAAAGTTATTTTACTCGACGAACCAGCTGCCGGTCTTGTCTCGCATGAGCGCAAGACATTGAGCGACCTCATCAAATCCATCCGTTCGCTTGGTGTGTCGGTGCTGGTCATCGAACATCACATGGCGCTGATCATGGACGTCAGTGACCGCATCGTCGTGTTGAACTTTGGCCAAAAGATCGCTGAAGGCACACCGGATGAAATTCGCAGTAATCCCGTTGTTATTGACGCTTACCTTGGCGAGGCGGCTTAGGATGCTGACGGTTTCAAATCTCCGCGTCAGCTATGGCCCGATTGAAGTCATTCATGGCATCGATATCGAAGTGGGTGAGGGCGAATGCGTTGCCCTGATCGGGGCCAATGGCGCGGGCAAATCCTCAACCCTCAAGGCAATTTGTGGGCTGGTTCCGGCAAATACGGGCACAATCACATTTGAAGGACGCGACATCACCAATCAAAGTGGTCATGCGATCGTAAAAGCAGGCATCACTATGTGCCCCGAAGGCCGCCAGGTATTTCCTCATATGACCACGCTCCAGAACTTGCGCATGGGGGCCTACACCCGCACCGATCCCGATCAAGCAAGTGATATCGAAGAGATGATGGATATGTTCCCAATCCTGCGAGACAGGGCGACACAGGCGGCGGGAACACTGTCAGGTGGAGAGCAGGAGATGTTGGCCATTGGTCGCGCGTTGATGGCCCGACCCAAGCTGTGCATCTTTGACGAACCGTCACTTGGCCTTGCGCCCAAGATCGTGGCGGAGGTCGGTGCAACCATCAAGCGGATCAAAGAGATGGGTAAAACTATCCTATTGGTCGAACAGAACTCTGCCATGGCACTGCGCCTGGCGGATCGCGCCTATCTGTTCGAAGCCGGAGAGATCGTGCTGAGCGGGACAGGCGCGGAACTGCAATCACATCCAGATGTTGCGAAGGCGTATCTGGGCCACTGAACTTAACGTTTCTGGGAGGAGACACACATGAAATTGACAGCAATCACAGCTGCATTTGCACTGACGGCCACCGCCGCTTTTGCCGCAGATAAGACTCTTGATATTGGGGTCAGCGATGCGCTGACTGGAGGCGGAGCCGTCTACGGTCTGCCACAAGCCAACGCGGTCAACCTTGCCGCCAAAGAGATTAACGCATCCGGTGGCATTAAGGTGGGCGACGATACCTATATGCTGAACGTTATTGCTTATGATGATAAGGCGAACCCGACTGAGGCATCTAACGCTGTGCGCAAGCTGATCGATCGCGATGGTGTGAAGTACATCCTTGGGTTCTGCTGTTCCGGTGCCACGGGTGCTGTTGCGTCGTTTATTGCGGACGAAGATGCGGTGATGCTGGTTGGCAATGCGGCTGAGCGTTCGATCACGACCCGCGAAATTCCAAACCTCACGCGCACCCGTCCGCCTGCGGATTACACCGGTGCTGCTGCTGGCACATTTGTCGCCGAAAAGGGTCACAAGCGGGTGGCTGTTCTGGGTGCCCTCGATGTGGGTTTTTACGCAAGCTATGTAGATGCGTTTGAGAAAGAGCTGAACAAAGCGGGCGGCGAGATTGTGAGCCGCGAAGCATTCGGCCTCAAAGACCGCGACATGTCCCCACAGCTGACGAAAATTCGTGGGCAAGAGCCTGATGCGATCCTTGTTGTTGGCTATGTCGAACCCGCAGCGTTCATCTACCGCCAAGCGGTTGAGCTGGGCATCGACGTGCCGCGCTACGGCTTCACCTCGGGCAGCGAAGAGCAGTTCTTGCGCGTTGCCACATCCGAGCAGATGGAAGGTGTCTGGGACCTGCGCCCGACAGAGTTGACGTTGCTGTCAGCCTCTGACAACGGCAAAGCGTATCACGCAAACTACTCGGCGGAATTTGGCATCGCGCCTTCGCCAAGCTCGCCATACGCCTACGACCAGACCTATGCGTTGAAAGATGCGCTTGAGGCGGCAGGCACGGTGGAAGACACCAAAGCTGTAGCCGCTGCTCTGCGCGAGCTGTCTGTGCCTGATGAAGTTGTGATGCAATACCTTCCTGTCGACGGAAAAATGTTTGACGTGAACGGTCAAGCTTACACTTCAAACGGTGCGTTCCAATGGCAGAGTGGCAACTGGGTCTTCGTGCAGGATTTGCCATCTGACGCGGCGGCATATTCTGCTTTCCTCAGCACAATCGACTGATCTCTCCCTGATGGGGCGTGGGCCTTGTGCCTGCGTCCCCTTTTTTCTTCCCTCTTATTCGCAGGACCGGACATGGTTGAGGTCATCCAACAAATTATCAACGGCGTAGCCATCGGCGGTGTCTATGTGTTGATTGCACTCGGGCTAACCACAGTGTTTGGCATCCTTGGAATTGCTCATTTCGCCCATGGCTCTGTGTCAATGTTCGGCGGCTATCTGACGTTCTTTTTCGTCACGGGATGGGGCTTTCCACTGTTGCTTGCGATCCTTGTCTCGTTGCTTGTCGGCATGGTCCTTGGTGTGCTGATTGAGCTGCTCGCCTACAGGCCTGTCCGTGATGCTAACCACATCAACGCTTTCATTGTTGCCCTTGGTCTGACGATGATGGTCGAAGGTTTGAATCTGGAATTTTTTGGCCATGAACAGGTTGTCATTCCTACCAACCTCAGCCGCGTTTTTAACATCGGGGGTGTCACAATCCCTGAACTCAGGCTTTATGTGATCATCGCAGCAGCCCTGCTTGTTCTCGCTATGACTCTGTTTGTCGAGAAGACCAAAACCGGTCAAGCCATTCGCGCCGTGGCCGAAAATCGTGATGCAGCCATCCTAATGGGTGTGAACGTTAACACGATCCCTCTTGTTGTCTTTGCGATCTCCACGGCACTGGGTGTTTGCGCGGGCGTTATGGTTGGCTCTTTGTTCGCCATTGCGCCGGGCATAGGTGAAGGACTGGTTGTCAAAGGCTTTGCCGTGTTGATCCTTGGTGGCCTCGGCTCCATTCCCGGCGCCGTCGTCGGCGGTCTTGTACTGGGCATTACCGAAGCGCTTGCCGCTGGGTTCATCTCATCCGCCTACAAAGACGTGATCGCCTTTGTGGTGATGATCAGCGTCCTTCTGTTCCGTCCCCAAGGCTTGATGGGGAAAGCATCATGACCCGCAATCGTACGTTCATTTTCTATGCATTGGCATTGATCGGGTTTATCCTGCTGCCCCAATTGATTGCGGTGAAGTATTATCTGCATCTTAGTATATTGGCACTGATTTGGGTGATTGCTGCACAAGGCCAGAATCTAATCCAAGGGTACACTGGCTACGTGTCCATCGTTCAAGCTGGCTTCATGGGTATCGGTGCATATTCGACGGCATTGATGGGCATCCACTTTGATTTACCAGTTTGGTTGACCATTACACTTGCGCCGTTCATCACCGCCTTCTTTGCGCTGCTCACAGGCTATCCCAGCTTGCGCGTCAAAGGGCATTACTTCGCCATTGTGACACTGGCCTTCAACATGGTTATTTTCATTGTTTTGATGAACTTCCATGAATTGACACAGGGCGAAGCAGGCATAACAGACATCCCAAAGCCCGGCGGCGAAGATGGTTTGTTCAATTGGCGCAACCGCGAGACCTACTATTACTTCGTTCTCATCATAGCTGTCGTGATGACCGCCCTTGCCGCCCTCATTGTCCGTTCACGCATCGGTCAAACACTGATCGCCATCCGCCAGAACGAAGACCTTGTTGGGGCCATCGGGATGGCTGCGTGGAAATACAAACTATTCGCTTTTGTTGTCTCAGCTATGTTTGGCGGTTTGGCAGGTGCGATCTATGCCCACTATCAAAGCTTTATAAACCCAGAAATCTTTGGTGTGGCGCAATCTCTTGATGCGATCCTTGCAGTGATTATTGGCGGATCGGGCACTATTGCAGGACCCGTTATCGGCGCGTTCTTTGTGGTGTTCTTGCCGGAATATTTGCGCTTTGCAGATAGTTTTCGACTGATCCTTTACGGGCTCGTCCTTGTCCTTGCCACGATTTTCATGCCGCGTGGGATTGTGGGCGTGACAACCGATCTGCTGGCCAAATGGGGACGGGGCAGGAAATGACACAAGTCTTTCTGGATCGGGTTGCGGATTTTGCCGCTGAACAAGTTACCCCTGCCGCATCTGGTTGGTCGATGGGGCGCAGTCCCGATGCAGCACTCTATGAAATGGCAGGACAGATCGGCATTTCAGGGATGCAAGTGCCGCAGTTATCTGGCGGGCAGGGCATGGATTTTACGACCCGCGCCGCTGCGTGCCACATTTTGGCAGGGTCCGATTTCGGCTTTGCGATGTCATTGGTCAACACGCATAACATCGCACTGCGGCTCACTGAAATAGCCTCTGATGCCCTTTGCCAACGCTACGTTCCAGACCTGTTGAGCGGCAAGATGAGCGCCTGCACAGCGCTTACCGAACCCGGAACAGGAAGTGATTTTGCAGCCGTAACAACGCTGGCGAGCAAGACCGACACAGGCTGGATACTGAACGGTGAAAAGACTTGGATCATCAACGGACGGCATGCGGGTCTGTCCATCGTCTATGCCCAATGCAGCACCATCGGTGACGCAGGCGGGATCGGAGCTTTTCTGGTGGACCTGAGTGCCGACGGCGTGACCCGCCACCCCATTGATGCAGGGTTTTCCCAAACCAGCATGGGCACGGGCGGTTTTACCTTGCAAGATGTGGAGGTTGACGATGATGCATTGCTGATCGCACCTGGCAAGGCATTCAAAGCTATCCTGACTGAAATCAATGGCGCACGCACTTATGTAGCCGCCATGTGTAATGGTATGGTGGCCCGCGCGATCCACGAGGTCACAATATACGGCGGAGACCGCTACAGCTTTGGTAAACCACTGAACGCGATCGCAAGTTGGCAGGCGGCATTATCAGCGGCGAAAGATGCGTTGATCACTTCGGAAAACTTGACTGCGCAGGCCGTAGCGCTGGTCGACACGGGCTGTGACGCACAACTGGCAGCAGCGGTGGCCAAAATTGAGGCTGTGACCTGTGCGCAAAGACATTTGCCTGAATTGCTGCATCTCATGGGTGCCGAAGGTCTGCGGCCTGAACATCCTTTTACCCGTCATATCGCCGGCTCACAGATCGCGGGCTTCACCGACGGGGCCACCAATATTCTCAAAGACAGAGTGGCACGATTGACTGCTCAGAAAGGGCCGTAAACCATGCGTGTATTCCAAATTGAAGGGGATTGGGGGTTTGATAACCTCAAACTTTCAGAGCGGCCCGACCCTGTTTGTGGGCCTGATCAAGTGGTGGTCAAAATGCGGTATGCCTCACTGAATGCACGTGATTTGATCGTACCTGACCGCGGCTATGGGCGTGCGACGGGCGAACTGCCTTTGATCCCTGTCTCTGACGGTGTTGGCGAAGTGGTCGAGGTTGGCGCAGGCGTCACCCGTGTCGCTGTCGGTGACCGTGTCTGCCCCACGTATTTCCAGAACTGGACCAGCGGGGAACCAACACCAGAGCGGTTTTCCTCAGCTTTGGGCGGTCCACTTGATGGTGTCATGGCGGATCTTGTTTGCCTGTCAGCAGCAGGTGTGGCCAAAGTTCCCGACTATCTTAGCGACGCCGAAGCTGCCACTCTGCCCTGCGCTGCCCTGACCGCATGGAGCGCGGTTGTCACCCATGGTCGAACCGGTGCTGGCGACAAGGTATTGGTACAAGGCACGGGAAGCGTTGCACTTTTCGCTATGGCCTTTGCCAAGATGCAAGGTGCGCATGTAACTGTCATATCCTCCAGCGATGATAAACTGGCAAAGGTTACCCAAATGGGCGCTGATGCCACAATCAACTATCGCACAACTGAGGATTGGGCACGTGCCAGCCGTCCCATCACTGCTGATCGGGGCGGTTATGACAATATTATAGAATTGGGTGGGGCCAAGACCCTGCCGCTGTCCCTACGTGCGGTGCGTCCGGGTGGGACATTGTCGATGATTGGCGTATTGTCTGGTTTGAACATTGAGGCATCGCTTGGCCCAATCGTTGCTCGTCAAGTTCGCTTGCAAGGCGTCACAGTAGGGCACCGTGACGGGTTTGAAGCGATGCTACGTGCAATGGCTCAGCATCAGGTGCGGCCTGTCTTGGGCAAGACCTTTGCCTTTGAGGACCTTAGAAATGCTATGGATCATTTGCGTGCAGGTGATCACTTTGGCAAAACCCTGATTCAGTTTTGATCTTGATGCCAGCAGGTCCATACTCATACCAACCCCGCGCTCACCCTGCCGAAAAGCCAGCATTTATCATGTCTGCGACGCGAGAGGTTGTTACGTTTGGTCAGCTGGAAAGGCGCGCGAACCAAGGGGCGCATTTGCTGCGCGCGCATGGCATTAATCAAGGCGATCATATCGCGATCTTGATGGAGAACCGGCGCGAAATGTTGGAAGTCTGCTTTGCCGCAGATCGCGCAGGGGTATACTATACGACCATAAGCACGCATCTGAACAAAGATGAAATTGGGTATATTCTGGCTGATTGTGATGCTCGGTTCTTAATCGCAAGTGATCGCTTTCTGGGAATCCTTCCCGACTTGGCGACTGTCCAAAACGACCAATGCCAGGTCATGGTTGTCGGGGAGGAATCGAGTGCTTTTCCCAGCTGGACCCAAGAAATAGCAAGGCACAAAACAACCCAGATCCCCGATGAGGCGCAAGGCCTTGATATGCTATATTCTTCTGGCACAACGGGCCGCCCAAAAGGCATCAAATGGCCCTTGGAGTATGCCTTACCGGGGGCGCGCACAATGTTGGTTGATCTGCTGAACGACTTGTTCGGATATGGGCCTGAGACGTGCTACCTTTGTCCCGCGCCGCTTTATCATGCGGCACCGCTCAGGCATGCCATGGTAACGATCAAGATGGGCGGCACCGCCGTGATCATGGATCGGTTTGATGCGGAAACGTCATTGCGCCTGATTGATTACTACAAGATTACGCACAGCCAATGGGTGCCGACAATGTTTGTCCGCTTGCTCAAGCTTCCTGTGACGATGCGTAAACGGTATGACCTGTCCTCAATGCAGATGGTGGTTCATGCGGCAGCCCCCTGTCCGATTGAAATTAAGCGCGAAATGCTGACGTGGTGGGGTGACATTATTCACGAATATTACGCCGGAACTGAAAATAATGGATTTTCTGCAATCACCAGTGCGGAATGGCGTGCGCATCCTGGATCTGTTGGTTGCGCAAAACTGGGCGTGGTACACATTTGCGATGCGGATGGTCACGAAGTTCCGGCGGGGACCGAAGGTGAAATCTACTATGAGAACGGCCAGCAGTTCGCGTACCATAACGACCCTGAAAAAACCCGCGCTTGTACCAACGCACAGGGTTGGACAACATTGGGCGATATTGGCAGGTTGGATGGCGATGGGTATCTGTATTTGACGGACCGAAAGTCTTTCTTGATCATATCTGGCGGGGTGAACATTTATCCTCAAGAAACTGAAGATACTCTGCTGAACCATCCCGCAGTCCTTGATGCCGCCGTCATCGGTATTCCGCACGAGGATTTTGGCGAAGCGGTTCATGCTGTTGTTCAATTGCTTCCGGAGTATGAAAACACGCAAGGGTTGGATGAAACATTGATGGCGTTTTGTCGTTCCAAGTTGTCCGCCTTGAAGTGTCCACGTAGCATCGAGTTTCGAAGCATTTTGCCGCGATCCGCAACTGGAAAATTGTACAAGCGTGTATTGAGATCTGAGTATTGGGATAAAAAATAGATCTCGAACAGTGTTTCGGCAGAGAAGCCTTGGTTTTACTTTTATCCATAGGCGATAGATTGGGCTGCAGGTCTGGTTCGCACAGTTAATACTTCTCGTCTTGAACACGATGCGTCTTAAGTTGACCTTGAAAAATCTGCTGTGAATACACACTATGTTCGCAGATCTGACCCAGCACTATTTTCTCTCCGCAGCGCAGCGAATGGCCGCTTCGGGGGAGCTGCGCCGCAGCGTAGAGAGCTTACGTGAACGGCAGCTATGGACCGAGAGAGCCCGACCCATCTGCTCGGTGCCCCTGACTTTACAAACTCCTATTCCTGCGGCCTTATGTATCAAACGGACCAAGCGGGTGTGAGTGATGATTAGGACTCCACAACCTCATCTTGATACGCCAATGCTCCGTCATGATTTGGTTCATCACGACATTTTTGGAAAAGCCTCCCATTTATAGGGGGCTTGATAGGTCTTTGATAGATGTGTCGCAACATTGACAGAACTTATTGCCAATTTCTGGGAAGTGGCCCTTCACGTGCAGGGCAGAAGCACCACAAACCAATGGCTGTTGGATTGAATCGACCCTACAAGGAGGTAACGGAAACTCAGACAAGCCTCAAAGCTGCTGCAAAACAGGAAAAGTGCCCATGGTAGAGCCAGAGACATTTACGTTCCTTGCAGATCTTGCATCGAACAACCGCAAAGCCTGGATGGATGCGCACCGCGAAGAACGCGATGACGCCATGCGCAATTTTACAGGCATTGCAACGACGCTTCATGACTATGCGGATCGGTTTGACCATAACGTGGCCGACGCGAGGATCAAACCCAAGCAAAGTTATTCCAAGTTCTTTCAAGACCCGCGTCATCGCGTAGGGCCAGGCCTATACCGCACGGATGTTGACGTGTTTGCCAACGCCGGTAACCCTGCTGAAGACGTCGGATATTACCTCCATATCGAGCCCGGGAATTGCCATGCTGGGGCGGGGCTTTGGCATCCCTCAAAGGAAGTGCTTGCAGACCTGCGCTCTCGTCTGATCGACGATCCACGGGGCCTTGACGACCTCGTGGCCGATCCTGAGTTCAAGGAGGCGTTTCCGGAAGGAATTGTCACACGAACCGTGCTGGATAATGTGCCAGATGATCTTAGCGGTAACGATCAAACATCGCACTATTTGAAAATGGTAGGAATGGGGTGCCGCAAAGACCTGCCAGATGCGCTTTTACTGGGAGACGATGTAATAGATCAGTTGGTTGAGATTTTTCGGGCAGCCAGCCCACTGGTTCGGTTCTTCGACTGACTGTTCGAGTGAATAGGCTGTCATTTCATCGGCTCTATACTTTGAAACAAAATGACAGTTTCAGTCCATTACCAACCTTCGTGCAGGGCGCAGCTAACGGCAGGAATGAGCCCAAAGTGACAGTCGTTGCCGTCGTAATAAGCCGTAATAACATGTATAGTTCGACTTACAGCGGGCCACCTGGGCGAGTCTACTTGCTTTGGGGGGGCGTAATTGAAATAATATTGCTCAAGTGCACCAACTGAATGAATTCATTGCAATGAAACAGTCCAAAGCAGGGGGATGTTTTGGACTATCTGCTGGGTAGGTCGCTGTGGTTATCTTCTTAGTTCGTTGCCACGTTGAGGGTCTGTCGCGTCCTGCGACCGGCCCTGAGTGGAGTTCACAAATATCGGGACAACCTTATAATCCATCAGGAGCAACGCCATGCCAGTAAAGAACTGATTTGCCGAACTGTTGCTAGAAATTACAAGATGGCGACGCGACCTGCGCGAAAACCCGGAAATCCTTTTCGAGACCCACCGCAGCAGTGCTATCGTGGCAGAAAAACTGCAAAGCTTCGGCTGTGACGAGGTGGCGACTGGGATTGGCCGCACGGGTGTGGTCGCAGTTCACTTAGCGCTCACACGATCAAACATCAGTGCAGGACCGGAGTCGCAATCAATGTACCTCAGGCGCCCATGCAAAATTGCGACAGCTGGCTGGGTCAGCCCGTCGCCTGCCATTTCACAAAGAACAATGTCATCCTTAGCCGCAACCGATTGCCCCTGCATAAGCAGCATCAGTGATTTTCCTGAATAGCGCGTCGCGATCTCTTGTGGCCCGTCCTTGGCCGCATTTGGTACCGACATGCACTACAACAAACGCGGTCCGGTTTTTCTCTTTTCGGGTTGGCTCTTGAGGAAGCAAAAAAAATGGTGCTGGGGTCCTCATTGGGCATAGCATTTTGGATGAACCGCTTCTCGAGCGAGGGGAGCTTGTAGCCGCTTTCGAAGATAGAGTGGCACTCAATCATAAACTTTGACTTCGCGTTAGCGAGAAGGCAGTAAGCGATCCAGTAATTTTCAAGATTGTTAGCGCACTGAAGAGCGCAGGCAGCCACATTGATTTAATAAACTCGTGATCGGTGCAATGTCGGTAATCGGCGCTTCCGAACTAAAAGGCCGTTGCGATGATCCCCCGCTTGTTAATATGCTGAAGAAGAGACCGCGCTTGGTCGCTGCTGTAGCGCTTGCATACTGGGTGGCGCGCCGACTGTGGGCGTTGATGGTGACAGAGAAGAATTACGAAATTCGAGCTGCCGCGTGAGTTAACGGCACCGGATAGCGGCAGGACTGAGAGGAGATCGGAAAGTTGCGGAGCACGGATCAAGAGATTGACTCGGAACACCCAGAATAAGCGCGTGGCCATGTATAGGCCGCAAAACTGATTGGAACCCGGATCGCGTATCTCCATAAAAGCCCGCCGCTATATGTCGCGGCAACTATGAGGCCGGACACCTGACCGCACCTCATCAGTAGTTCCAAGACGGACCGATACTCAAATCAGGCCCGGGGCATCCACCCCCGCTTAGATTGAATCATCGTTTCTAAAGCTAATTGCGCATTCAGACAGGTTAGCTAAATGCAATTCATTGTTAACAAATATCCCCAACAAGTTCGCGACAGAAGCTATTGTTTGGGTTCGAAAGAGGGTTTCCGCGCTTGTGGAGCAAATCAATGCTTCAGTTAGCTCGTAACTTGACGTACTCCCCAGGTGCATCTTCCAAGGTTTCGCGGTCGTTGTCTCCTGGATGACGCGCTG
>RCNE010001370.1_pt1 | contig 13171 bp, 9 predicted proteins | sample 2041361 | NCBI WGS metagenome assembly RCNE01 (sample SAMN09708229, study PRJNA481090) | Marine sediment metagenome, whole genome shotgun sequencing project.
AAGCAGAAGGTATGACCTGGCATGATGTGGTGAGAACTACCAATTATTTAAGAGATATAGAAAGAGATTATGGTGAATTCAATAAGATAAGAACGTCTTTCTATCAATGGTTACAGCTTGACCCGCTTCCGGCCGCTACTGGAATTCAGGCTAGATTATGCTGGGAAACTTTATTGGTTGAAATTGAAGTATATGCCATTTGTAAATCAATTTAAATAAAAATAATATGCAAGCTATATGCAGGTTTTGGATCTGTTTTCTTGGCGTCTTGATTTTTCAATTTGGAGGATTATTGGCACAGGAAAAAGATTTGAAATATGGGAAAACCCCTGATAAACTATTTCCATATCAGAAATTTCAACAAGCTTATAAGTACCACTTTATTGAGCCTGTTCAATTCTATGGAGCGGGAAGAGATAAAGTGGCACCTGATGACCTTGAGGAGGTTCGGATTGGTTTTCTTGGTCCCTTAGAAGGTTCTACACTGGTGCCCCTTGGGCAACAAATGCTCAATGGTGCAACGCTGGCTTTGGAACAGGCCAATGCTAAAGGAGGATATAAGGGATTGCCTTATTCTCTGATGGTTCACAATGATGTGGGGCTTTGGGGAGCAGCGGCTAATGAAGTGGTAAAAATGGATGAGGAAAAAGTATGGGCCTGGCTGGGTTCAATAGATGATATCGTTTCACATGTTGCTTTACGGGCAACCCTTAAGATGGAGATCATGATGGTCAATACAGGTGATCCGGATCCAACATTTACTGAAACAAATATTCCCTGGGCCATTCGTGTGATCAGTGATGATCGGCAAAGTGGCTATGCACTGGCAACTCATATTTTTGAGGAGAAGAAACATCAACGTGTAGCGGTGATCAGAACCAACACGCGCTATGGACGAGTTGGAATAATGGAATATTCAGGAGCAGCAGTAAGGCTGGGATATCCCATGATGATCGAAGAGCGATTTAACGATGGAGAAACCGATTTTTCCATGCAGCTGGAAAATATCAAAAGAGTATCACCCGATGCCATACTTATTTGGGCGAATGCTAAGGAATCAGCTTTAATTCTAAAGCAAATTAGAAAAATGGGTATGACCCAACCTATATATGCTTCCGACCGGATCGTTTCGAATGAATTTCTGGAGATCGCAGGAGATCTGGCAGAAGGGGTTATCAGTACTTGTCCATATAATCCCAAGTCAGCAAGTAAAAAATTGGAGATCTTCAAAAAGGATTATGTAGAAAGATTTGATATAGAACCAGATGTGTTTGCGGCCCATGCCTATGATGGGATGAATCTAATAGTTGAAGCGACCCGAAAGGTTGGCTTGAATAGGGTACTGATCAGAGATGTATTGACAGATCTGAAGACCTTTCAGGGATACCAGGGCGTGACGGGTAAGATTGTTTTAGATGAAAGCTGGAATGATATAGGAGCTATATGGATGGCTGAAATAAAGAACGGTCAATTTGAATTCAGTCCAAGTCCTGAGCTGGGTGAAAGAGCTCATACAGGAAAAATGGTGGGCTACTGAGCAACTTTTTCTGTAGGTTAAATGATTATAATTGAAAGATCTAAGCAATATAAAAGTTCTAGTCTCTTTCCTTGTTCTGTTTGTCATAACCAGTATGGTTATAAACGCTCAAAATGGGGTTGACAAGGAGGCCTATATCTCGCTCGGGCTCCTGGTGAACAAACAGAACGCAGCAACGGCAGGATGCAGCGCTGAACTGGCGGTAAAGGAAATCAATGATCTTGGGGGTATAAATGGGAAACCTTTAAAACTGATCATTCGTTCTGTAGAGGGTTCCTGGGGTGCAGGATCGAGAGAAGTGGTTGATTTGGTGTTTAAAGAAAAAGTCACGGCTATTCTTGGCTCTATTGATGGCAGGAACTCCCACTTAGCGGAACAGGTCATTGCGAAAACTCAAGTTTTGTACCTCTCGGCTTGGGCTAGTGACCCCAGCCTTTCAAAGGCTTATGTTCCCTGGTATTTTTCATTGGTACCCACTGACGATCAACAGGCCATTTTGTTTCTTGAAGAACTGAGGGTAAAAAAAAGAGTCGAAAAAATACTTGTGGTTCATGATCAGAGTTATGACGCTGCACAAGCTTTAAAAAGTATACGCAATGCTTCCAATGAAATGGATGGTCTCAGTATATCGGCGATTAGTTATGAGTCTTCTGGATCAAAAGACCTGCTGACAAGAATTGAAAATAACAGTTTGGAAGCCGTGATCCTTCTGGGAAGAAATATCCCTGTATCAGCTATTCTAAATCAACTTATAGCATCCAGAATAACCATACCTGTTTATGCTAACTTATCAGCACAGGCATCTCAGGATTTTGCCCAAAGCGAAATGCAATTTACCAATCAATTGAATGTGATTCATTCAAGGGATCGGTCAAGCCCTGATTATAAGAGATACCACAAGAACTTTGTTAGTGAGTGCAAAGAAAAACCCGGACCCATAGCTATCTATGCATTCGATGGAATAATGATCATCTCAGAAGCCTTGAAACAGGCAGGGGATCTTCCTGAAAGTTTGCAGAAAAGTATGTCGAAAATCAATTATCAGGGGCTTACAGGTGCCGTCCAATTTGATTCTCGGGGACGATTAAAAAACACAGGGGAACTCCTGATAATAAAGGAATAATTCGCCTGCTCTGCTGAAAATAATTCAAACAAATAGTTATTTATTACTTAACTTTGAACCAATGAAGAACATTGCCGTTTCATGTCTGCTACTATTGATGTTTGTTAGTTTCTTTGGCTGTAAAGAGTCTGAGGCTGACAAGCGAAAAAAAGCAATAGAAATGATGACTACCCAGACCCTAGGGCTGGCATATCTCGAAGAATTTAAACTTGAAGAAGCTGAAAACGAATTTCTTAAGATGATCGAATTGGCTCCGGATGATAAATTAGGCTACGCGAATCTGGGTCTGGTATATCTGCGGATGGGAAAATATAAAGAAGCAGAAGAGCAGCTATTTAAAGCCGGAAAGGTAGATCCCAATGATGCCGATGTGAAATTATTGTTATCAACGGTTTATCAAATGGACGGAAGGCGGGAGGAAGCGATAAAAGTATTGCAGAAGGCCGAGGAAACCGAACCAGGACATGTTAAAATTCTTTATGATCTCGCTGAATTGTACTCAGCCGAAACCGGAGAGCTAGCTGAGCAAAACCGAAAGACTTACCTACAACAACTTGTTGAATATGCTCCGGATAATTTGGTCCCTCAGTTGCAACTCACAGAAGTCTTGATCATAGATGCTGCTGCTGATAAGGCTATTGAGCGCTTGCAAATCATTCAAAAACAGTTCCCTGAATTTCCAAAGGAGGCCAAGGAATACTATGTGCAAACCATAGAATTGTTGCAAAAACCGGATACTGACAAGGCGCTTATTAGCTTTACCATATTTCATAATTATATGAAGGTTTCTTTTGCCTACCAATCTGGTATTAACGATTTGAAGGGACCTGGAGGTTCTCTAATTGGATTTCCACTCATCACATATAACCGGCAGGTGAGCAATGAGTCCTTGGATGACAGATCTGTTTTGGAGGTCATAAAATTCAAGGATGTTACAACTGAAGTAGGGCTGCAGGTCTCAGCATCGCAGGAATTGGAAGAGAAAGAGTATAAAAATACGGCGCATATACGAACTGCCGATTACAACGGGGATGGCAAAACTGATATATATATTGGGAGTTTTGATCCTATAAAGAAATCATATGAACATTATCTCTTTTCCAATTCTCCTGGTGGTTTTCAGAATGTTGCTGACCAAGTGGGGTTGGAGCACACAGGAAAGGAAACCGGAGCAATATTTGCTGATGTTGACAATGACGGTTTTCTCGATCTATATGTGAATCTTGAGAATACATCTTTGTTATACCGGAATGCTGACAAAGGTATCTTTGAAGACAAAACTGAAGCGTCAAAAATATATGGTACGGGTGTGAATAAGGTATTATTTTTTGATATGGACCAGGATGGAGATCTTGATCTTTTTCAGGCTGCCGCGGAAGGCAACAAGGTATTTCGAAATAATGGAGATGGTTCATTTGAAGAAATGGGAAATGAGACAGGACTTTCTAATGAAGGAACGAAAAATAATTTGGATGCTGCATTTGGTGATTTTGATGATGACGGGGATATTGATCTGATCACTATCAATAAAAACGGAACGAACCTTATTTATACTAATCAGCGTCAGGGCAAGTTTGAAGTATTGCACAATTCGGGACTTGGATCAGAAACAGGAAGTAGTTCTATTGCAGTAGCAGACTATAATAATGATGGTTTTCTGGACGTGTTTATAGGCTCCCTCGAGGGAGAAAAAAGTAGACTTTACAGGAATTCGGGTGAGGGGAAATTTGAAACAATTTCAGATATGACATTGATGTTTATGGGAATTGAAGGCCTAAAGATACGTGATGTTGAATTCTTAGATTTTGACAATGATGGATTTCAGGATGTGTTGCTTCTGGGAGAATCAATAGAAAAAGATGGCTCAGGTCTGCAATTGTATCACAATGATGGCTCAGGTGGTTTTAAGAATATTTCAGAAATTCTGCCTCAGCAAAGATACGACGGTATTCAGCTTGCTGTGCCTGATTTTGACGGTGATGGTGATAGGGATATACTACTGGCACTTTCTAATGGAGGAGTCAAATTATTGAGAAATGATGGGGGTAACATGAACCATTATGTCAATATGAAGCTTGTTGGTTTAAGAACGGGTAGTGCCAAAAATAATTATTTTGGTATAGGTGCGAAGGTTGAGATGCGTGCCGGAGATTTGTATCAAAGTATGGTCGTTACCGATCCTGACATTTATTTTGGACTTGGAAACAGATCAAAAGCTGATATCATCAGGATTATTTGGACCAATGGGGTGCCCCAAAATATTTTACTACCCGATTCGGATCAAGCCTTGATCGAATCGCAGACTTTGAAAGGATCGTGTCCTTTTTTGTATACTTGGAACGGAAAAGAATATGAGTTCGTAAAAGATATCACCTGGAGGAGTGCTCTGGGTATGCCTTTGGGCATTATGGGAGGAACTACCAAATATGCCTTTGCTGCCGCTTCGGATGACTATATAAAGATCGAAGCACATCAATTAGTGGCAAAAGAGGGAGTATACTCGATTCAAATTACCTCCGAATTGTGGGAGACCATATATATGGATCAAATTGAATTAGTGGCTGTGGATCATCCGAAAGAAGTGGACATTTTTGTTCCCGAACAGTTTGGCCCACCACCATTTCCCGGGATGCAATTGTTTCAGGTAGATAAGAAACATGCACCTATATCGGCTACAGATGAGCTTGGTCGGGATATGCTTCCAATGATCCTGGCAAATGACGCTCAATATATCTCTAATTTGGAACCTGGTAAATTTCAGGGTATAACAAAAATGCATGATTTGATTCTAGATCCGGGAGATGCGGGGCAATTGGAAAACTTACATTTATTTTTAAGAGGATGGATCTTTCCAACAGATGCCAGTATTAATGTGGCCCTGTCTCAGTCGGATAAACTGAAGCTGGAGTTTCCAGTCATACAAGTGATCAACCAGAAAGGTAACTGGCAACATATCGATACTGATATTAGTTTTCCAATGGGTAAAGACAAAACAGTCATTGTTGATCTAAAGGGTAAATATTTAAGTAAAGACCGTCGTTTGCGAATACGTACAAATATGGAGATCTATTGGGATGAAATTTTCTTTGCAGATACAGATGTTGGCCGCAATTTGGTCACCAATGTGATACAAGCAAAAAGCGCTGACCTTCATTACAGAGGATTTTCAAAAATGTATCGAAAGGGCGGTAGATACGGACCTCACTGGTTTGATTATTCAGAAGTAGAACACGCGACAAAATGGCGCGATCTCAAGGGGCAGTATACGCGGTATGGAGATGTGATGCCTTTGCTTGAAGTTTCAGATAATCAGTATGTTATTTCTAATGCCGGAGATGAAACCTCAATCAATTTTGATGCAACAAGTCTTCCGGCTCTAAAAGAGGGTTGGACGAGAGATTTTCTTATACACAGCGTAGGTTGGGTGAAAGACGGAGATTTCAATACGGCAGATGGACATACGGTTGAGCCACTTCCGTATCATGGAATGGTATCCTATCCGCCATCTGAGCGAGATGTTTATCCAGAGGACTCTATACTGAAAAAGTATCATGAAGTTTATAATACCAGGATGGTAAGCCATAAGGCTTTTCAGAATTCAATAAAACCCAATTAAGTGAAGAATAAATTACCCTTGTTTTACAGCCTATTTCTTTTAGGATTTCCAGCCTTGCTGCTGGCGCAGCAGAATGTCATGTTTACAGACGTAGCAGCGGCATCAGGAATTGATTTCAAATATACTTTTGGTGATTATAACTATGAGAACATACTTGAAAGTAGTGGTTCTGGAATTACAGTTTTTGATTTTAACAATGATGAATTGATGGATGTCTTTATGATGAGCGGGACTTATCTTGAAGGAATTTCAGATGAGGGTGGTAAAGAATTTAAGAACAGTCGCGATAAATTGTATAAAAATAATGGTGACGGCACCTTTACTGAAATTGGAAAACAAGCCGGCCTAAATGATCTGCAGTGGAGTATGGCTGCAGGAGCCATAGATCTTGATCAGGATGGTTTTGAAGACCTCTATTTACTTAACTATGGTTCTAATGTGTTTTACCACAATAATGGAGATGGAACTTTTAAAGACATCACTGTAAAATTAGGTCTTGCCGGACCTGAAAAACTAAATGGGTTTACCAAATGGAGCATTGGTGTATCTTTTTGGGATTATAATCTGGATGGGCGATTAGACGCTATGGTTGGAAATTTTCTTGCCTTTGATCCTTTATATGTATCCACCCAAACTCCGGGAATGATGCCTCATCCATCTGAGTATAAGGGGCAGGCCTCCCTTTTGTATGAACAGCAGGTTGATGGAAGTTTTAAGGAAGCGACCGAAAGGAATGGATTGTTTTATCCTGATTCTAAATGTATGGGACTCACCATAGTTGACTATGATGATGATGGGGATATGGATATTTTTCAGGCCAACGATCACCAGTTTAATTTTTTGTTCAGAAACGATGGAGGCACCTATAAGGAAGTGGGTGTTGCCAGTGGTGTTGCCGCGAATAGTAAAGGACAGGAAACCGGTTCTATGCACGCTACTTTAGGAGATGTGGATGGAGATGGTTTATTGGATGTTTTTGTATCTGATTTGAAATATGGAGCCCTTTATCACAATAAAGGAAACGGCTTGTTTGAAGATATTACAGAGTTAAGTGGCATTGCAGGTCCGATGGCAGGTAAAGGTGGCTGGGGAGCCGCGTTGTTTGACTATGATAACGATGGAGACTTGGACCTGATTACAGCCAACGGAACAGCTGAAGAATTGATCTTACAACACCCCTTGCTTCTTGAAAATGATGGCAAGGGAAATTTTAAAGATGTAGGTAAAATGCATGGAGCTTATTTTTCTACTAAAAGATCAGGGCGAGGGTTAGTTGTTTGGGACTATGATAATGATGGTGATTTGGATATCAGTATCTCACATGTAGATTTGATCGCTACCGCCTCTTTACTTAGAAATGACGGAGGAAATGAAAATAACTGGCTTGGTTTAAGCCTTAAAGGAGAGCAAGGCCTCGCCTCTGGGATAGGAGCCAAAATAACGGTTCGAACTGGAGCTAAAATCCAGGTTTTGGTCAATCAATGGACGAGTGGTTATCTTTCAAACAAAGAGCCTCGCGTTCATGTCGGATTAGGTGATCATGCAATTATCGATGAGTTAAAGATACAATGGCCGGATGGTTCGGAGGAAGTTTTTGAAAAAATACAAGGAAATCAATACCTGAATTTCACCAAAGGGAAAGGATATAAATAGAAGTTTTAAACGCTTATTTTAGCTATTTAACGCTATTATAAAACGATCGAATAGTACATTAGCAATCGATTATTAAGAATAACACAATAAGATTAAACATTTATCATGAACAGTCAATATATAAGCAAAGTAGTGGATTTGACGGATCCAAAGAAAAATATCATTTATAACATGAGTCATGAAGAGGCAGTGACTATTCTGAATTCTGGTGATTTGGAGGCTGTTCGAAAGATTGACGGGCAGTTTTGTCTGATATCCGTTGAGGGTAAAACGATAAGAATGGCGCGTTCTATAGGCAGACCGATCAGGTATTTTATTGCCAAACAAGCCGTTGGGCCACAGTTGATCATAGCCGAACGAATTGATGTGATTTATAATCATCTTGTGAAAGAGGGATTGGATGATCAGTTTCACCCTTCCTATACCAGGATGGCTCCTGCTCATTATGTGACCAGGATAGAACTACTAGGTTGCCCTGATCCAAATCCTATTTACGAAAGATTCTTCGCTCCGAAGCGCAACACCTATAAGCCTGATGATATTGAGCAGATTGGAAAAGACTATATCGGTGCAGTGTATGCCGAGATTAAAAAATGGCTGCAATTTAGAGCGACTAAAGGACCTATAGGGGTCACTTTTTCAGCCGGAATAGACAGTGGTTCTATTTTTGTTTTACTCTATCATGCTTTAAAAGAATTGGGAGAAAGCCCATCTCGTTTAAAAGCCTTTACCTTGTCTGTTGAGGGTGAGGGAGAGGATCTTTTACAGGCACGAAAATTTTTGCGCGCCTTGGATCTTGAATTATTTCTTGAACCTATTGAATTGGATTATCAATCGTTGAATTGGAAGGAAGCAATTGATGTGGTTGAAGATTATAAACCTCTGGATATACAGTCGGCTACTATGAATTTATCTCTACTTCAAAGCATCAGGTCGAGGTATCCGGAATGGAGGTATATTATTGATGGAGATGGTGGAGATGAAAACCTTAAAGACTATCCTATCGAAGACAATCCTGAACTGACCATTCGAAGTGTTCTGAATAATTTGATGTTATATCATGAAGGTTGGGGGGTTGATTCAATTAAACATTCCTTAACCTATTCAGGTGGTTTGAGCCGGGGTTATATGCGTACTTTTTCCCCTGCTGATCTTTTAGAATTTGAAGGGTTTAGTCCTTATACCCTCCCTAATGTGATTGAGATTTCTGAAGGAATTCCTTATATCGATCTTACCGACTGGGATCATCAAAGATTATATGACCTGAAGGGTCAGATCGTGGCAGCAGGTGTCAAGGCAGTTACAGGAATGGATATGCCTGTTTTTGAAAAACGTCGCTTTCAGCACGGAGCAGCCTCAACTGACAATTTTAAAAAGCATTTTCCGGAAAAGGATATTACCTATAGAAAGGAATTCCTATCAAAGTATGAGTAAAGAGAATGAGAGATTACTGAACAGTAACTGGATTGTATCCAACAGACCTGAGCGAAATAAAATTGATCCATATCGTCCATATGCCTGGTTGGTAGAAAAGGAAAGAGCTGCTTCAGGAGAAATGAAGGATACGGGTATTGTTTTTCTTAGCAATAAAGAATGTTCTTTTCGATGCTTGATGTGTGACCTTTGGAAGAATACAATAGAGGATTCAGTAGCCATAGGTGCCGTCCCTGAGCAGATCAAATGGGCCTTGGAAAAAATGCCTGATGTAAAGCAGATCAAACTATACAATAGTGGTAGTTTTTTTGATGAAAAGGCGATACCTGTTCAAGACCATGCAGCTATAGCTTCTTTGGTATCCGGTTTTGACACTGTCGTTGTTGAAGCGCATCCCAAACTAATCAATTCAAGCTGTCTGAATTTTAACGATATGCTTGATGCTGAGCTTGAAGTGGCCATCGGATTGGAGACTGTTCATCCCGATATTTTGAGAAAGCTGAACAAACAAATGACTGTCGATGATTTTGTAAAGGCGGTAAAATTTTTGGATCAGCATCAGATAAAGACCCGTGCCTTTATTCTGTTAAGACCTCCTTTTATGAGTGAAGAAGAAGGTGTTTATTGGGCAAAAAAATCACTCGAACTCGCTTTTGAAGTGGGAGTTGATTGTTGTACCCTTATCCCCGTAAGGCCCGGAAACGGCGCTATGGATGTTTTGATGAAACAGGGTGATTTTGAAAAACCTTCACTGAATTCTCTCGAAGAAGTCCTTGATTATGGCATATCCCTGAGTGCCGGTCGTGTATTTGCCGACACCTGGGATCTTGAACTTTTTTCTAATTGTCCGAAATGTTTCCATCAGAGATTGAATCGTCTGGTCAACATCAACCATAGCCAGTCACTGATTTCAAGAGTGACTTGCACTTGTATAAAATCTACATCTGATTGATTAGTTAAAAGAATTTCGTCATTTAGCTACTTACATATATTTTGACATAAAACGGAAAAAATCCTTTTTCAGGTTGTTATAGAGATTCCTCTCTGTTTCCATTACTTCTCTTAATGTTAGATGTTGGCTAACGAACATTTTATTTAGCACATCTTCATTTTTTTCATAATGCTCTGCCATGTTCTTTTCATGCATAGCAATTTGATTCTCAATGGAATCAAATTCTTCTTCCTGGATCATAAATTGATTTTGAAATTTTTCAATTTCAGCCAATACGTCTTGATCAGTCCATCTCATAACAAGCTCTTCTAATCTTATATGAAAGGACTTTAATTCATCTTTCCAAAAGTTGAGTTCTCGTTCCCAGTTTTCATGTTCAAAATGTAGATCGACATTGTAAATAAGTTCTTTTTTCATAATAAACTGTTTTATTTAATTCATATAATTTCCTTTGATAGCGCCAAATTTTTTTACGACACAGTGAAACTGCAATTGTTTTTGATCAGTTTACAGGATATCACATATGATTAACTTGAATCTACCTGACTATAAAGTTAAGTGTAAGAAATAGGGTACGCATTAACCAAAATCAATGAATTGATTAACCGTGGTCAATAGAATGCTTAAAATAATGAGGATGGTTGAAAAAAACTTAATTTAAGGAATAAGTAAACTGTAGATTTAGGCCGTAGTCGTCATTGGAAGCATCTGCATTTTGCGGTTGACTGTCATAAGTGTAATAAAAATTAAAACCAACTTTAAAATTATTACTAAAAATACTCACTTTTGGGTTCAAATTAAGGGTAAGCCTGCTTCTGTTAGTAGTAAGGTAAGGAAGGTAGCTAATATCCGCATCTATCCAGACTTTTGCACCCGTTAGTTTATAAACCTTCCATTTTAATTGGAAAAGCCCAGCCAGATCATCTGTGGTCTCCCCATCACCAACAGGAATTTCTTTAGATGCATTAATTCCGGCGGCGACATATAAACGATTCCATTCATTATAAGCCAAATCTTTAATTCCTGCTGCGGTTAAATTCCATCTTAAGTCTGTACCCAGTTGGAGGTTTGAACTTGCTCCAACAGCAAAGTCGACAGACCAACCCTTGTTTAAAGTTCTTTGCCAGGCTAATGAAATATCCGATTTGCTCGCACTCAAAGTGTCACCCTGATAGGTGTCATTCGTATCCCAAACCAGGCTATAGCCACTGTTTCTCTTTCTGTAATCAATATTTCCTGAGAAAACTAGGGTTGCTACATTACTTCCTTTTGAATAATTCGCTCCCAAACTGAAGTTGCCACTTAAACGTGTCAAAAAACTATTTTTAATAGGGTAGACCTCTACAATATCGTTGATTTCTACTTCAACATTCTCATTTAGCAAAATGAGATTAACCTTTCTTGGCTCTTCACTCGCTTCGAATGATCCGAAATAGATCCTGCCACTTTCCATTTTAATTTCAAATATTTTACTTGAAATTATAGTTTGAATCTTGGGTTCTTCAAGAGATATGGTCCCCATTCCATCCATTTTCCAGGTAACGACGCCATAATTCATTCTTTTAAAATCACCGGTTAAGATGTTTCCATTTACATGAACGATGGTATCTGTTTTTTGGGCCTGACATTGATTCGGCAGAATCATTGACATCAAGTAGAAAAGAATGCTATAACCTATTAATTTATTCAAGGAAGCTTGGTTTACTAAGCATAAAAATACAGTTTTTTATATTATAAAAATTTACAAATAGATGGTTTATCCTTTCAATAGATGATAGGAAAAAGTAATTGAAATGTTTTAATTTAATTCAAAAGATTCTTACCATTACCTGCCCAGTCAATCCCTCTGGTTAACATGGTCCATACCGCAGGATGGTCAAAATCTTCAGGATTATGCCCGATAGAAATATAAAATACACGGCCATTTTGGTGCATTTTTTTCCAAACTACTGGCATGGTAGCTCCTTTTATCCATTGATCGTGCTCACCTGAAAAGGTCGTTCTCGCCAATACCTTAACGTTGGGATCAACATGCATATAGTATTGTTCAGTATTGAATATCTCAAAATCACCAACTCCATTTGTCACTGGATCATTTGTTTGTCCAATTTCAACTTTATAATTGATCTTTCCTCCGGGGTGCGTTACCCACTGGCCTCCAACCATGTATTGATAGTCAGTGTTATTTCTAAAGGAATCGCCTATACCCCCATGGCAACCCACCAGACCTGTTCCACTTTTTATTGCTTCAATCAATCCCTTACTTTCATCGTCAGTGATCGTACCCATGGTCCAATACTGTATGATAAGGTCTTGTTTTTCCATGAATTCCTTGTCAGTATAGATGCCTAAAGAATCTGAAACTGTAACATAAGCACCTACAGATCTTGCCCATTTACTTACTTTTTTTGCGAATTTTTGGGGTTGATGACCATCCCATCCACCCCATACGACTAAAATATTTTTATTTGCTAAGGATATGGATTCGGTAGGCTCATCAGACTGAGCTAGTGTGATACTGCTTATCCCGATTAACAGTAAGAATAGCATTGATTTTAAAGCATTCATATGACAATTGTATTTGATGAAGAGAGATAATTCGTATTGATAATATTTGGAATCAAGATACATAAAAAAGGATATTTATTCATAAAATGATAGGCAATAATTTCTTATCTCAATGTTTGATCTTGCTACTTGATATCGAATTGGAATTTAGTTTCCAGGTAGTTATATGATTTAATTTGAATTAGTTAAATTTGAATAAGTACATGAATTAATATTAATTCAATGTAATTATTTTTGAAAATCAAATAGGCCTTGTTTTTAGCTTATATTTTTTAAAGCGTTCAGATA
>RCNE010001445.1_pt1 | contig 13164 bp, 12 predicted proteins | sample 2041361 | NCBI WGS metagenome assembly RCNE01 (sample SAMN09708229, study PRJNA481090) | Marine sediment metagenome, whole genome shotgun sequencing project.
TCATCGGGCCCTTCAAAGGCCGCGGTGGAATTGAAAAGATCATTCTGGCTGAGACCGTAGTCCAGCGCCGCACGAACACTTTCCTCTGAAAACCGGGGTTCGCGCTGGATCAGAAAACCGCCATTTCGCATCGAAGTCTGGAATGTTTCAGGGAAATTAGTCCGTTGCAGACGCTTGAACAGTTCATTAGCGATCTCATCTTTGCGCTCGATAATAGATTGATCCAGACGCTCAAGACGGTCAGTCCGGGACAGACCTGACAATTCCAGGTCCAGGTTCTCCAGGTAATGAAATTCCTTGTATGCCGATGGCGCAAATGTTCTCGACATCTGTTCAACCACCGGATGCAGGATATCGATCAATGGCCTGAGGGATGCGCCCTTCATTGGCAATGGGCCCAGACAGAAAACCGGCGGCCTGCATATCCGAAGCGTTAAAAAAGTGCGCATGCGCATCGATGGCGGGAATGCCAAGATTCGCGGCATTAAGTGCCGCAAAGTCTTCTGCCAGCAGACCGGCAGATAGCGCGGCCCCGGTTTCGGTAATTGGTTTCGCCGTGACGCAACAACCGCTGACCATGCCGAGGCCGGAAAGACCAAGCAACTTGATAAATTCGCGTCGACTGTTGAATGGATTCATGTTTTCTCACTCACTTTTGTTTTAACTGCCGCGGCTAGCCGCAACATGAAAACCGCATGCGCTGGATACGGCGGTGTTTGCCCTGTTTCCGTATCGTATGGGTTGGAAGATCCTTGACACCTTCGAGGAAACGCCCTTTCAGCGCGTGGGCGTGTCCCATGCCGTGTATAGAACCCACGTCAAGAAGACAGTCAACCAGGGACTCTATCTCCCTGCGCGCGACTTCCACGTTGGGTATTTGTCCCAGCAAGGCACCTTTGCGCAGACTCTTACCCAGCAGCACGTCCTGGTGAATGTGTGCACTGACGCCCGCGAGCCTCTTGCCCATCGCAGCCAGCGAAACACGTGTGGAAAAACTGCCTCTGGAGACCCTGCGTTTACCGATTTTCAAAGACTTCAAGCTGATGGGTGTCGAGCGTGGCGTACCCAACACATCACACAGACTGTGCCGGGTCTGGGCAACGAGTGCAGTTGATGATGCCCCGGACGCCCTGACAGAGGGCGCTGGACCATCCAGAGGTACGCTGGGCGCGAGCATGGCTGAACTGCCCAATGCAATGCCATGGTTATTGAACGCATCACGGATCGCGAGATGGTTGGCACTGGCATTGCTATCCTCATCGATCAATATCATGCTGCGTCCAACAGCCTGGAAGAAACGCGGATCGTGTGGCGCAACCTTGACCGCTTCAACCAGCAAGCGACCGGCCAGGTCGGCCGCGCCGAGCAGACCCTGCTGATCAAACACAGCGCGATGGGTATAAAGATTATGCGCCAGATCGAAAAAACAGCCCGTGAACACACGCCCAAAGCTGTGTGGCTCGCGGGACAGGTGACCACCGGGCGCATGCGGTGGCAACGAAGACGGCAATGCCCACTGCAGTGTGTTATTGCATTGCCGCGGCAGGGTGCGGGGATCGCCCGGCGAATAAAATGCCGCAAACGCGCTGGCGATGCTCTCGGTGATCGTTTCGGCTGAATTCACAGCCTGTAAAACGTCTGCAGGGTTCACCGCCTGGCTGAACAGCTTGCTGCGCTGGTCATCATCAAACAACGCCACCAACAGGGCAACGCAATCGGCAAAACCCTCGTGAAAGGCGGCAACCTCAGGTAACAGCGAATTCCACAGATCCGGTCTTAAAGAATCAAGAATGGCATGACCCACCTCGTGTGCGACGGCATCGCTGCTGGCGGCGACATAGGTCTCCGGCTGAGTCAGGTCGAAGCGATAGAAACTGATCTGGCTGCGATCGTACAGGGCCTGCAACCCAAGTCCCTGGTCGAGGTTGACGGGTAACGACCGCTGACCATTTTGCCAAAAACGCAATGGACCGGCCAGCTGTTCCCAAATGGACAAGACCTGGTGCGCGGCTTCCTGGCATTGCCAGTAAACAAATTCCGGATCATCGTCATTGGCGTAGATCGCCTCAGGATCTGATCGCGAATAGGAAAAACGCGCGCGCTGACCGCTTGGGGCAGCTGTGGGTGACAGCTGCCTTTCCAAGCGTGGCATGGCCCCCGGATCATTCGAAACATAACGAATGCTCATGCCTGTCCCTTCCCTCTAGTGGCCAGTCCCTACGGGTTTGGTGTGTGTGTTATGTGCAGATTAAAATCACCCGCTGCATATCCCCTCACCATTATGAAAGCCCGGATTTTATTGACCGGCATCGTGAGGTCACAGGTTTCGCTGGCGCCGGTGAGATATGGGCGGCAGTCAAATTGGCTTTGATCGGGTGGCAGCAGGAAACGCACATACAGGTCCGGATCTCCCTGGCCGGTCATGACCACCTTAAAATTTGACCCCGGTTGGGTCGAGAATGGTCCGAACTGAACCTCCTGGCCCTGGGTAACCGAGCCACTTTGGGTCACTATCTGCTCACCACAGGGCGGAATCGGCGCGACAACGGTAGTACATATCGTAGGGTCGGGGGTAAAACCTGATGCCGGACCATAAAGACAGGCTGCACCGCTATTATCCATATCAGTCAGCAAAAGCGACCAGTCACCGGCACCGTTACACTGGGGATAATGCATAACCGAGAAGGCATCATAACTCGTCAGTTCCCGCCAATCGTCGTCTTCGAAGCATTTACCGGCTTCAGGCCGGGTGTGCTCATGGCGAAAACCCAGGGTGTGACCCAATTCATGGCGGAGGATACCTACTAGCGTGAGATTCCCACCCGGGGTCAGGTTAAACGAACTGTTGTCGATGAGCACGTTTCTCCGGTTCCTCGGGTCTCCCGGGAAAAACGCCCGCGCCAGGTAATTACCGCCGCTGGTCGGCCTGACATCAAACAAGACCTGGTTATTGGACGCATCACAGGCACCATCCTCGCCGGGCATATGGCTAAAATTGATATCAGCCACCATTTCCCAGGCATTGGTGGCAGCCGCCATATCACTGACAACGGTGGCATGACGCGCACCAAATGAATTACTGACACAATAGGTCAAGCCGCGTTTTTCGTGATCGGGCCAGGCCGCATCGACACCGCCTATTTGCATGACCGCGAGACCCGCAGTAGGGGTACCGGCTTTTTGGACCTTGTTTTCAAAGAACTCACGCAAATGTTTAGGGTCGGTGATCGGCGTATCACCGCTGACGATGTAAATACCGGTATCGGGTTCACGATAAACACTCGCTTCAAATTCTTCGAATGTTTTTCCGGCCCAGACAGTCGCCGTACTTTCCTCGCTTTGAGCCATGCTTGTGTAAGCAGCCTCGATCGCCTCCGGTGTGGCTTCTATTTTCTCTACCTGCGGAGGCGGAGGCGGAGGTGTGCTTGCGCACGCGGCCATTAGTAGTGTGATAAATATCATGCAAAGCACGACTCGGTAATTATTTCCCAATTTCATGATTTTTCTCCTCGAATCAGTATATTAGACCTCATTCACACGACTCACTTGAAACACGCATCAACTTTATTTCATGAGCCAACTCACTTATTTCCCCGTACAGGGCATCGGCATGTTTTGCGTTTGTTAGTACCACGCACATACGCCGCTCACCTTCGAGCCCCAATACCTGCTCGGTGATTACGGCATCGGTACCGGAATCGTTGTAGCGCATTACCAACGCCTTGATTTCCCGATAAGTGCGCATGGTTGCATCCGGTACACCCCGGCCGGTTGAGAGTACTTGAACCTGTATGTTTAATGCCCCGACCCCTGATTTTCCAGAATCAGGCGAGTCTTCGACCGAGCCTTCGGTTTCTGCAGCCACGCAGGCATTCAACAGCAAAGCACCAGCCCCGATCAGAGCACAGAAACTGTAAGACGGACTGGATGACGGAATGAATAAGCGGGCTAATTTCAGTATGAAAGGAGTGCGTGAAGGAGCACCTTCCTGCAGGTCCTCCACTTGTGAATATACTTTTTCATACTCAATACCCAACACAATCTCTTTCACTCTTACCCTCCTCGGTCTCCTCGAGAAATTTGCGCAAACGGTAGAAGACAAACGGCGAGACTTCCATCTTGCAGTACTTCTCGTGAAGTTCGTCAGCCGTCAGCGGCTCGTTCCACCCGGCAAGTGCGTTGACTACTGTGGCCGCCCGGCCGGGTCGCATCAACGGAACCGGATGTCTCATAATGATCCCTTTTGCTCATTTCGAGCATGAAATAGTAACGATAGTTGGTATCAAAAGATGGCGGCTACGCATTAAGTATAGATCAAGCTCATATTTTTTCTTGGAGACCTGGAATGATTGGAAATTCGTTATTACTTGATTCAACTACCCTGACAACAAAGTAAATTTTCGTGGCCATTGCTGACGAATTGACCTACAAGCCGTTAATACCTCCCTCCGCTGCAAAATTAATTCTGTCTACTATACTTATCCATAGAATGACCGGAATGATTCTCAATACGCAAGATTTAGTCAATTCTCAAGTCTCATTTCAGTTGACATGCATGGCTACCGTGAAAGCGCGCCTTCTGCCCCTCAGTTCGGGGTTTGCAGTCAAGCTGCAAAACGCGACCGACCTGTTGACCGGTTCAGATTTTCTTATCGATATTTACTGTCAGGACACCCCCAATGAAAAAGTATAGCCGACTGATAATATTTCCGATTTTGTTTTCACTAACCGTTTTCATAGGGTCATGTAACAAAGAAGACAGAAGCGAATACACCAGGTCGACGGCGGCTTGTGCGCGTATGGCAAGCGAGGGTTTACTGGAGGTTTCCGAGCAGCGGGCGAAGAGATTTCATGGCAAAGTTCAAGAGGACACAGCCCTTTGTCGTGGCGGTGATAATGCAGTCAAATATCGTGATGTGCCGTGGTTGGACTGGGCCAATTACTGGGGCGCCGGGGATGCGAGTTCAATGGGCCCGGACAAGACGGGTGCAAAACACCTTAGCCCCACCGGACGAGGAATTGACGGTGCGTTAATGGATCTGGAGTATCAACGCATCGAGCTTATCGAATACAACTTATTTGACAATTACACCTACAAAGGATTCGTCAAGGGTGTAGAAGGGCGACCTGGAAGTGTGATCAAGGTGTGGGACGAAATGCGGCTGCCAAACGATCATCCTAACTATGCTGATGTAGGTGGTGACGACGAGCAAATCTGCTCTGGCGATTTGATACGTCACCGCAATCTGACCGGCTTGTGTAATGACATTATCAATCCGCTGATGGGTTCAACCAACACCTTGTTTGCACGCAATGTTCAATTTGAGGCCAGCTTCCCCAGGCTAGGTCAAAATGAAATGGCGCGAAACCGTCACGGTGACCGGCTGAGTTTACTGGTGCCTGACCCGCAGCTGATCAGCCGCCGCTTGTTCACGCGTCAGCAATCAGAGCCCGCGGCTTGCGCGAATGGCTATGGTGCCGGGGATTCAGGTGAAGCGAGCTGCGATTACATCAAGGCGCCATTTTTTAATGTAATGGCTGCCTTTTGGATTCAGTTTATGAATCATGACTGGTTCTCTCATCTGGAGGAGGGCGACAACCAGGCTAGCTATATGGAAGTCGGTTGTGATTCGAGTAAGGCCGAAGAATTGGGTTGCCGACCCAACGACCAGATCGACAAGGCTATTGTTGCTCAGGATGACCCTCCAGGTAGATTCACTCATAAAGGTGAGAGTTATCTTGAGCGTGCTCCCCGGACGTTCCGCAATACCAATACAGCGTGGTGGGATGCGTCACAAATCTATGGCTACGATGAACGTTCCCGTATGCGTGTCAAGCGCGACCCCAACGATGCTGCAAAACTTCTCATGTTGCCACGGGGAAACCTTAATGGGAGAGGTGATCAACAAGGTTATCTGCCCATACTTGCAGAGACTGACCCGATGAACCCGGTGTGGGCAGGCCAGGCAGCAACCGGCTTTCCGGATAACTGGACCATCGGAATGTCTTTTTACCATAATGTTTTCGCCCGTGAGCACAATGCATTTGTTGACGGTTTCCGGCAAGAGGCCCGCAACAGTCCGGAAGCGGATTCAGGTTTGCGCAACCCCGAACATCCTGCTGAGGTCATCACCAATGCAAATGTCAGCGACGACGAATTATTCGAAGTAGCCCGTTTGGTTGTCGCGGCGGAAATCGCAAAGATTCACACCATCGAGTGGACGACACAGTTGCTTTACAACGAACCTTTGTATCGTGGAATGAACGCCAACTGGAGTGGCTTGCTGGGGGCCGGTGATGACCATAAGACCGTCAATAAGGCCCTGGCCAAGGTTATCGCCAAGTACAACGTGTCCGATAGTGACGAGGCCAATAAGTGGTACTCGGTGTTCGCTTCCGGTCCTGGAATACTCGGACTGGGTTCCAAAACCAAGGGATGGGACCTCAGTAATCCCAAACATGTCAACGGCGGCGTCAACCATTTTGGCTCCCCCTTCAATTTCCCTGAAGAATTTATGACGGTTTACCGCTTGCATCCCTTGCTACCTGATGCACTGGAATTTCGTCAGTTGGACGGCGATCCCAACAAGATTGTGAGTAGAAAACCAATTGTGGACTCGTTCAGGGGTGCGGCATCAGAAATGATGACCTCCGCTGGTCTGGCCAATACCGCACTCAGTCTTGGACGCCAGCGACTTGGTCTGCTGACGCTGGGAAATCACCCCGGTTTCCTGCAAAACCTGGAAATGCAACGTCTTGAGACCGAAACCAAGACCATTGATGTGGCAGCCCTTGACCTGGTGCGCGACCGCGAACGTGGCATTCCGCGCTTCAATGAATTCAGACGTCAGTATGGGCTGACGCAGTTAACGCGATTTGACGACTTTGTAGATACGCGTCTTGCCCCGGATAGTGCTGAACGGCAGCGTCAGGAAGCTTACGTCGTCGGTTTGCGGGAAGTCTACGGACAGCATGTTTGTGATGCATCAAAAATCATAACTGACTCACAATTGAACGCTGACGGATCCCCAATCAACGACTGCCTGGGTTATCCGGATGGCTCAACGATCGATAATGTCGAGGATGTCGACACCGTGGTGGGTTGGCTCGCCGAAGGTCCCCGGCCACACGGTTTTGCAATCTCGGAAACACAATTTGTTGTTTTCATCATCAATGCGTCCAGGCGCTTGTACAGCGACCGGTTTTTTACCTCCAGCTATCGCCCGGAGTTCTACACTCAATATGGTCTTAACTGGGTTAACGATAACGGTCCCGATGGCAAGGTTATGGAAAAGGGCGAGCCCAATGGCCACCGTCAGGAGGTCTCAACCATGAAACGCGTGCTGCTGCGGACCTTGCCTGAACTAAGCGCTGAGTTGGATTCAGTAGTTAACGTGTTTGATCCTTGGGCACGGGAGCGTGGTGAGTATTACTCATTGGCGTGGAAGCCGCGTCCGGGTGCCGAGAATGATGAATCATTTCAAGATGATTGATCGGCTCATGAAATTTGTGATTCCGGTTTTTCTGTTGTTGCTGGCAGCTTGTGGTGATGATGACCGCAAACTGGCAATTGCAGAGGAATATCCACAAGCCAACGAGGCGGAAATTACCAGTGAGCTGATAGAGTTGACAAAACTGGCGACCCAAAATGCCAGGGATGAGGCGCTGGAAAATGACCCGTCGGCGCGCGAGGTACTTAGATTCAATCAACCAAAACATGTCGGTTGTCTCAAGGCTGACTTCAGTGTTGTGGAGGACCTTGCAGATGAATTGAAAGTTGGTATATTCGCCACTCAGCAGACATTTCCGAGTTGGATCCGTTTCGCCAACGCCTCCAATCAGGCCGATACTGAAAAGGACTTCCGTGGTATGTCACTCAAACTTATGGGTGTCGAGGGCGACAAGCTTTTGGGTTCGGGCAATACGCAAGATTTTATCCTCAACAGTCACCCGGTTTTATTTGTTGGAAACCCGCAAGATTTTCGTGACTTTGTTGAAATCAGTATTGACTCCAGTCCGGTGCGCTTTTTTCTGAACCCCTTCAGTCCCCATATCAAAGAGTTTCGAATCGTACTTGCCGGAAGGCAGAATCATGTCAGTCACCTCAGTATTCCCTATTGGAGTACCACGCCATACTTGTTTGGGGAGGGGCGTGCGGTGAAGTATTCGGTCAAATCCTGTCGGCAGGGTAATTACGCAAAACCTTCCCGAAAGTTGAAGGACGGCTATCTGCGTGCAGCCATGCGTGAGCAAATGGCGACTACCGGAGCATGTTTTGATTTTTTGGTGCAGTTTCAGACCGATGCGCAGCTCATGCCACTGGAAGATGCAACCGTTGACTGGGATGAAGACCTGTCACCATTCCGAAAAGTGGCGCGTATTGAAATTCCTCCCCAGTCATTTGAGTCGCCAGGACAGATGGAGTTTTGCGAAAACCTCGCATTCAATCCATGGCAGAGTTTGCCTGAGCACCGCCCTTTGGGTGGAATCAATCGAGTACGCAAAGATCTGTACAAAACACTGGCTGAATTTCGCCACCAGAACAATGGCGTAAATTACAAGGAGCCCAACGGCGACGAATCATTCTAGCGCTTGGAAATGTCGATGAACCGGTATGTTCGCAGTGAAAGACTAGTCAGGCAGGTTGTGGGGAGACAAATGTGAACAAAAAAAAGTCCAAAAAGCTAAAAAAAACGTTATCTGTCATGGCCTGGTCAACGTTTTTCTTGTTCATCACTGTGATCGTGGTTGGTGGCGCCTACACCACGTGGCGTCTTACTGACGATCAACCGGTAACCTTTGAATCTGACCCCGAACACTTTAAGTACGGCTCAACCGGTGGTGAGCGAGGTTGGAAATTGCAGTTTGGATTTGGCATCCCTTACTGGATGTGGATAACGTTGCCTGAACTGTTTCCGGAGTTACTACCTGACGGCCAAGCTGGCAATGGCCTCACTTCGTTTGGCCTTATTTACGAAGATGGCCGCAACCCGATGTTTGATTTGCCGATCGGGACTTCGATGCGTCGGGTTCAGGGCATAGATCGCGTTTATCTGAACTGTGCACTGTGTCATACGGGCTCGGTACGCACCGAGGCGGGTGCGGACAGACAGCTGGTGCTTGGTATGCCTTCAAATACCGTTGATCTTGGAGCTTTCGCGTTATTTTTGGATGGTGCTGCCAAGTCGCGTCGATTCCGTGACCGTGACGTGATGGCAAAGATAGCGGAGCTTGAGAAATTGCGTGATGAATGGCTCAAGGAACCGGATTCCAGCGCATCGGAGCGCTTCCAGCCTGAAGGATGGGGAATTATCGACAGAACGATTATGCGCTGGGTCGGGACCATGGCAATGCGTGACCAGCTGTTGTCCTTTATGGGTCGTCTTTCATTCATCGATTTTTCTACGGCCGGCCCGGGTCGTGTGGACACTTTCAACCCTCCCAAGGCACTTCTTGGATTTGATATGCACGGTGATCAAGTCGACCCCCGTCAATTGAACGGAAACGTTGACTTCCCATCAATCTGGAACCAGAAAGCCCGTCGTGGTATGAACTTGCACTGGGACGGTAACCAGTGTTCAACGGACGAGCGTAACCTGAGCGCGGCATTTGGTACCGGCGCGACGCCAGCAACCCTCGACAAAGCAAAGTTAATCCGGGTTGCGAACTGGCTTTGGGACCAGGCAAGGCCACCGTCTTATCCGCCTGAGCGAATAGACAACAGCCAGCTTGCTCGCGGCCAACAGGTTTACGGCCAGTATTGCTGGCAGTGTCACGGTAATGGCAAACCCCCATTCCATTCGCCGGGTGATGACACCAGGGTTGGTGAGGTTGTACCGATCGAAGCCATTGGTACGGATCGCGCGCGCCTCGATTCTTATACACCCGAATTGGCCACCAATCAGAATACCATCTATGCCGGGTTTCCTGAGAAGGGCGAGCAACACTGTCTTCAGTATCAGCAGAGCATATGCGACCCATCTGTTCCCGATGAGGAGTTTGAGCGGCTCAGGAAGGAGTTTCTTGATGATTGCTATCCGGCCCGTTTCAGTCATTTTCGTAAGACCTTCGGCTATGCCAATGGCCCGTTGGATGGGATCTGGTTGCGTGCACCGTATCTTCATAATGGCTCGGTACCGGATCTGGAATCACTGCTTGAACCCGCGGACAAGCGGCCCACGGTGTTCTTCACGGGTTATGACGTATACAACTATGAAAGCATCGGGTTTGTAAGCAAGCCAGTGTGTGGCGCCGACGACGAAGAAAAATGGTGCGTCGCAACGGGCAGTGCTGAGCAGCGCGTGCCGGACGGATCCGGCTGGCGTTTTGACACCAGGCTTCCAGGCAATGGCAACTATGGTCACGAGGGCGTTGATTATGGAACCGAGCTTTCGCCAGGGGACAAGCACGCCCTGCTTGAATACCTTAAGTCTTTTTGACAGGAGTAAGAATCATGGCTAAAAAGAAAAACTGGAAACGAAAGCTGGTTATCGGGATGGCCGTATTGGCAATCCTGGCGGCTCCGGTTGCATATTTCGCCTGGTACAACTTCTTTCGGCAAGTGCCTCAGCCGGCATGGATTACTGATGATCCGGAAATGAACTTCCTGTACGGATCTATCGGCGGTGAAGCATCAGCTGGCTTTCCTTATTGGCTAATTGTTGTTTTACCGAGAATTTTCGGTGAGTACATTCCAGCACCTGGTGGTTATGCTGCTTTTGGCCTTCCCTGGGAGGAGGGCCGGGAATTACCCGTTGGTTTTTCCAAGAAGACGGTTGGGTTCGATCGTATTGGCTTTAATTGTGCTTTATGTCATGCGACGCAGTATCGAATTAGCGTAGATGAGACGCCGACGATTGTTGCAGGAGGCGGGAGCCATACGACGGATATCCAGGGGTTACTCGAGTTTCTGTCACGCGCTGCTGAAGATGAAAGATTCAATGCCGATAACATTCTCTACGAGATCGATCTCACTTATCGTTTAAGCTTTGTTGAACGGGCAATGTACAAATACCTTCTGATCCCCATTGTCCGCGATTTATTACGTGAGCAGGGGCGTTCATGGGCCTGGACGGAGCATCGCCCGCGTTGGGGCCCTGGGCGCGACGCACCCATGAACCTGACCAAGTTTATCCTGCTCGGTCTGGAGGATGATGGCACTGTTGATCATACCGATTTCCCCTCATTGTGGAACCTCAAGAGCCGGGTTCAGAAGGGTCGTGTCTGGCCAGAGGATGACTACAGTCTAACTGCAGATTTATCCAAGCTGGAAACCCCGCTGGAAGAGTTAATGTTGATGAACCTGGCGGGTGACACGACTTCGTACCGGTCGGTGATTATCGATTCGGCCCTGGGATTGCAACCTCCTCAAGAAGGTGGACTGCCGACACCGAGCCCGATTACACCATTTTTCCGCCAAAGAATGGCGGAGATTGAAGAATGGATTCTCAATACGCCCGCACCCGAATACCCGCTCGACTATGACAGCGCACTGGCGACTGAAGGAACGGTCCTTTTTGAAACACATTGTGCCAATTGCCATGAGAGTGGTCGTCAGAACCGGTTGGGTACGGTCATTCCACTAAATGAAATCAACACTGATCCATCCCGGGCCCGGGCATGGACGCGGGAAGCGGCTGATCTTGCCAATGAAAAGGTCGTTAATGAATTAGGTATGGAGCGCACGCCGATGAGCAAGCCACATGATGGCTACGTGGCACTGCAACTGGACGGCTTATGGTTGCGGGGTCCTTATCTGCACAATGGTTCTGTGCCTACAGTTCGGGCTTTACTCGAACCCCCTCAGTGTCGACCGCTCAGTTTCTATCGTGGCTATGATCTTTTGGACCAAAAGAATATGGGTTTTGTCTCGCAGCGTTGCGACGGGGATGGTAACCCAATTCATGATTTCCCCGAGGGTTGTACGGTAAAGCCGGTTGTAACCGGCTGTGTCCCCGAATTAAAGGGTTGGTGGCACGACACCCGTGAATCGGGCAACAGTGCATCTGGGCATTTGTGGGGTACTGATCTTGAAGACCGGGAAAAAGATGCACTGGTCGAGTACCTGAAAAAACGTGACAAACAGGTTAATGGAGAAGTTTTATGACAACTTGGCTAATAGTACTCATCGTTATACTGGTCGTGGTGTTTGTGATCTGGAAAAAACGCGATAATCCTATCGCAGAGACATCGATTCCGTTTGGACCTACTGGCGACGGTGCTTTGGATCTAGACAGTCTCGAAGCCCAATACCCCCTCAGTGATGCTCACCTCCAGCTATTGAATCCGGAAAATGTCGAAGCCTTCAATCAAGACCAGATTGACCAGATTTATGCTCGTATTGACGCGGGTCCAATTCCGGACGGACCCTATCGGGGCAGTTTCTTCTTTTCCGAGGGCAGCCAGTTCAGGGATATCGCCGATGTGATCGGCGGGCTTCGGGGTATGGGAATTGACATGAAACTCGATTTGTTAACCAGTATGGGAGAGATGTTCTGGCAGGGTAAAGTCTTCTATAGAGACCGGCTCGAATTGCGCAATATCATTGATAAGGAATTAATCATTTCCGCACTTTTTGGTGTGAGCAGGGACGAAATGCGTATTGAGGAAGTGCTTGGTGACGAGGTGGCGCTGCTATTCCCGGCCAAGCTCTACACGGGTGATAGCCAGTTCGACCCGCGGCGTCCTTCGGTTATCATTGATTATGCGGAAACCGCACAGATCGAAGGTTACATCGAGAAGATCGATCGTCTGGGAGGAAAACAGGGCCTGAAGATTCGCGACGAGATAAGGATGCTACGACCGGGCTTTTATCTCGGTCGAGCATATTTTGGTACGCTCTTTGGCCTCAATTTTACGCTTTATAATGAAGAGGTTGCGCTAGGCAGTCAACAGTAGTCATTGCTGACTGCCTGATGCTAATGATTGGGAGAAGAGTGGAGACGAAAAGTGGAGACACCCATGCTCACCCGCTTGAAGATGGGTGCTGCACCGGTATTGAATTATCTGGAAAAAGCAGGTCAACCGACCTTTGGTGCATTGGTACCGGTGAGTATGCTCAGGGTGTTTGCTTCATCGGTTGGACAAAGCTTTATAAAAGGTCAATCGCTCGGAAAGCAACTTTGCCCGGAAACGACTTAGCCACCACAAATTAAGCCAGGCTGG
>RCNE010001374.1_pt1 | contig 13156 bp, 13 predicted proteins | sample 2041361 | NCBI WGS metagenome assembly RCNE01 (sample SAMN09708229, study PRJNA481090) | Marine sediment metagenome, whole genome shotgun sequencing project.
GTGTGTGACGGTGCGCCAGAGTTTATGTGGGAATGATGCGATCCGCACGCTGCTCAGCGACGATGGCTTCGCTTAGACATACACAATCGTGAGTAACAACAGTCGCCAGTTGGCCAAATATCGGCCCATTCGCGCTGCCGTCGCGATGAAAATAAGTGGTGGGGGAGTAAAGTGCAGGTTTCTGTTGCCAGGTACCTGCGAACCCCGCCTTAGGTCGCTAAACGTAAGGACTTAGGTTTCAATAGTCCCGGTCGCTTACGCGGCCATCGCCATTGGAGCACGATTGTCATTTGCAATTGTACAGTTTTCGCCGATAACGGTGGCAGACAGCCGAAGTAAAGCTTACCCCTTTAGACGTTCGTCGATCCTATTTCGACCCCATGATCCTCAAATGAAGGATGTTTGGTGGAGTCGTCGGGTACCGCCCCCGAGTCCGAACCGTTTATTACGAGCGCGTTTATACCCATAGTCCCGAAGGACATCTTACAGATAGAAGCATTGCCGCTCCTTTTCAAGGGGCTAGAGTTTGATGGAGAGGGCGCAGTTCTTAGAAATTGGATAGCCTTCGTATTCTGTGGGGCTTTGATCTAGGCGGAAATTTACATTAGGTTTGCAGCAAAACAAATTGATATATCAAAGTTTATCCTTAAATACGCTGCGCGCAAGTGTTTGCGTCTCTTGTTCAAGCGCGCGGAGCCCTTCGCTCACCTCAACGCCATCTTGCGCCTCTACTGCGCTGGCAATCCGTTCGTGCAGTGCAACGATTCGTGCGCGGTCACGGGCGGAGAATGTGATCATGTTCATCAATGGCTGCATCGCCTCAACCGCCCCTGCCAGCTGATACGACAGCACCGGATTATCCGCACCATCCACCAAGGCGCGGTGGAAGGTCACATCGGACGCACAGAAGGCTTCATCTGTCAGGCCCGGTTGGCTTTGGCGGTGAATTTCAGCGCGCATCGCTGCGAGGTTGTCAGCACTGCATCGCTGCGCACTTAACTCGGCACAAGACCGTTCCAGCGCGAACCGCGCCTCGCATGCCGTCTCGAAACTCACGTCGTTCATCGACAACAGCAGCGTCGAGGTTGTGATCTGTTGGGCGTATGCGTCAGGAAAGCTGAGGCGGTTCACAAAGGCTCCGCCGGTGGCCCCACGCTGGGTGCGGATCAGCGATTGCGCGGCGAGGCGTTTAAGCGCCTCGCGCACGGTCGGACGGGAGACATCGAACTGGTCTGACAGCTCCGCCTCGGACGGCAGGCGTGCATCTACGATCAGCCGACCCGATATGATCTCGTCGCGGATGGCCGTGGCGATTTGAGCCGACAGGTCGGCAGAGCTTTTTGGATCAATTTTCATATGTCAGACAATTACCATTTGGCAAAACTTTAATTGTCTGACATTAAATTTGCAATGACTGATCAAGATCGGATTCGGGGCATGCCTCATCTTTTACGCTCGACACTATGGCTGGCCTTTTTTGGCCTGATCCTTGTGTCGTGGTGGATGATGGTCAGCATGAGTACCTCAATGGGTCTTGATGTGCTGGGCCGTCCTGACGCCATGGGCGAGATGATGCGGCGGATGGACCCGCGCATGGATATGCAGATGCCGATGGCAGAATTCTGGCCGTTGGCCTTCATGTGGGCCGCGATGATGGCCGCAATGATGCTGCCAACGCTTGTGCCCACGCTGCGCGCCTATGAAGACCTGATGGTCAGTGCCAACGGCACGCGGGCAGGGTGGCTTGGTGTGATCCTTGGGTATTTCGTTGTTTGGGTAGGCTTTGCCCTGCTGCTGGCAGGCGTACAACTGGCGCTGCTGTTTGGCGGCGTGATTGACATGCTGGGGATCGCAACGTCGCGCTGGTTCGCCGCCGCATTGTTGCTGGCTGTGGGGCTGTACCAGTTCACCCGCGCCAAGGAGATTTGCCACGGCGTCTGCCACAGCCCTGGGATGTACTTCCTTGGCCATTGGAAGACCGGATTTCGGGGCGGAGCGCGCATGGGGCTTGGCCTTGGTGCGTTCTGCGTTGGCTGCTGCTGGGGCTTTATGGCGCTGGGGTTCACGGGCGGCGTGATGAACCTTGCGTGGATGGGCCTCGCCACGTTTTTCATGGTGCTGGAAAAGCTACCTCAGGTCGGACACTACATTACGAAACCAATGGGCGTTGCCCTGATCCTCGGCGCGGGTGTCGTGGCAGGCTGGCCCATTATCTTGGGAGGATAAGATGGGAAATAGAGAAATGACGCCTGCGAACTGGGCAATCAAGGGAGAGCTGTTCTTGAACTGCTCGTGCGAACTGTTCTGCCCCTGTGTGATCAGCCTTGGTGCGCATCCCCCCACGGAGGGGCACTGTCACGCGTGGATGGCCATTGCCATTGATGAGGGCAACTATGAGGGCGAAGATCTGAGCGGTCTGAACGTAGGGCTTTTGGTCGATATTCCGGGCCGGATGGGTGAGGGCAACTGGCGCGTGGGCGCATATGTGGACGAGCGTGCCTCGGACGCGGCCTACAACGGTATTCTGCAAATCTTCTCTGGTGCTGCGGGCGGCACAACGGGTTTGTTCACCATGCTGGTGTCCGAAATTATCGGGGCAGAGCGTGCGCCTGTGGAGATCATCCGCGATGGCAAGAAGCGTGCCATCAAGATCGGTCGTAAGATCAGCGGCGAGATCGAGATGATCGACGGAGCGACGCCAGACCATCCGGTGATGATCTCCAATTCCAAATACTGGATGGGGCCTGATATTATCGCGGCTGTCGGTGTGAAGTCCAAGGTGCGCGATTATGGCCGCGTCTGGGATTTCGGTGGAAAGTCAGCCGAGATTTGCCCGATCGATTGGAAGGGTGCGGCGTGATCCAAAAGGAATACGTCCTGCAAATGGCGCGCTATAACACGTGGCAAAACAGTCAGTTGCGGGATATTGTCCGTCAGATGGACGAGGCGGACCTTGTGGCCGAACGGGGGGCATTCTTTGGCTCTGTGTTTGCCACGCTCAACCATGTGCTTTGGGGTGATACCATTTGGATGAGCCGTTGGTGCAGCGATGTATCCAGCCCGGTAGGTGGTCCTGAGCACACGCGTCTATGCGCTACTGCGGGAGATTGGGACGCTGCACGTTTTCGCATGGACGGGCGCATCCGCATCTGGGCGCAAACCCTTTCAAACGTGGACCTTTGCGGCACCGAGGAATGGTATTCAGCCGCTGTGGGGCAAACCATGCGCCAGCCAAGGTCTCTGTGTGTGATGCACATGTTCAACCACCAGACACACCACCGCGGGCAGATCAGTCAAATGCTTTCAGAGCTTGGCATTGATCCGCCCGTTTCAGATATTGTTTTTATGCCGGAGGACGCCTGATGGCGCTAATTTCACAAACGCGGCGCCTGCGCCGTACGCCGTTCTCGGACGGTGTCGAGGCGGCGGGGGTTTCAGCCTATACGGTCTATAACCGTATGTTGCTTCCCACGATCTTCAAAAGCGTCGAGGAGGATTATCATCACCTCAAGAACGCCGTCCAAATTTGGGATGTCTCGGCAGAGCGGCAGGTAGAGTTGCGTGGGCCGGATGCCGCACGCCTGATGCAGATGCTCACGCCGCGTGATTTGCGCGGTATGATACCCGGACGCTGCTTTTATGTGCCGATTGTGGACGAAACGGGTGGCATGCTTAACGATCCGGTGTGCGTGAAGCTGGCTGAAGACCGCTGGTGGATTTCCATTGCCGACAGTGATTTGCTGTTGTGGGTTAAGGGGATTGCCAATGGGTACCGTCTCGATGTGCTGATCGACGAGCCGGACATCAGCCCGCTGGCCGTGCAAGGTCCAAAGGCGGATGATCTGATGGCAAACATCTTTGGCGATGCCGTGCGCGATATCCGGTTCTTCCGCTTTGGTATGTTTGATTTTCAGGGCCGTTCCATGGCGGTGGCGCGTTCTGGATACTCCAAGCAGGGCGGTTTCGAAATTTACGTGGATGGCACCGAGATGGGCATGCCGATCTGGAATGCGCTGATGGAGGCGGGCAAGGATATGGATGTGCGCGCCGGCTGCCCCAACGGGATCGAGCGTATCGAGAGCGGTTTACTCAGTTATGGCAATGACATGACGGATGATAACACACCCCATGAATGTGGATTGGGGAGGTTTTGTGATACGCAAACGGCGATTGGGTGCATTGGCCGTGATGCACTTTTGCGGGTTGCCAAAGAAGGACCTGTCCAGCAGGTGCGTGCCATCGACATCGCAGGGGGTAAGACACCGCCCTGTGATCGTGTTTGGCCGCTGATGGCGGGGGCCAAGCGTGTGGGACAGGTGACATCTGCGGCGTGGTCGCCCGACTTTAACACCAATGTCGCTATGGGTATGGTGCGGATGACCCATTGGGACGAAGGGACCGACCTTGAGGTGATAACGCCAGATGGCGCACGCGCCTGCGTGGTGCATGAGGCATTTTGGGCCTGAGGGCGTTTAGAATACCGGACCGGGGCCAGCCCTGAAAGCCGGAATATATAGAGCTAGAAAAAATGAGGGCAGTATGCCCCGAAGGAGAGATAGATGTTTAATGCGTTGATTGTGAACAAGGACGACGAGGGCAAGACCTCAGCTGCGATTACCCAGATTTCCGAGGATCAGCTTCCTGAGGGTGAAGTGCTGGTGGCGGTCGAATATACGACCGTAAACTACAAAGATGGTCTATGCATGAGCCCCGGTGGCGGCGGTCTTGTGCGCAACTATCCGCATGTGCCCGGTATCGACTTCTCGGGCACTGTCGAGGCGTCCTCCGATGCGCGCTATAAAGCGGGGGATAAAGTTGTCCTCACAGGCTGGCGCGTGGGTGAGGCCCATTGGGGCGGCTACGCGCAAAAAGCGCGGGTAAAGGCGGACTGGTTGGTGCCACTGCCAGCGGGCCTTGATGCGCGCCAAGCCATGGCTGTTGGCACTGCCGGATTTACTTCGATGCTGTCTGTCATGGCGCTGGAAGATCACGGAATCAAATCGGGTCCGGTGTTGGTGACGGGTGCTGCTGGCGGTGTTGGTTCCGTTGCGGTTGCGATTTTGGCAGCTTTGGGCCACGAGGTTGCCGGTGTGACAGGGCGGCCCGAGACGGCGGATTATTTGAAGTCACTTGGGGCCACGCAAATCGTAGCGCGTGAAGAGATCAACGAAACTGTGAAACGCCCCCTCGAAGGCGAGACATGGGGTGGCTGTATTGATGCTGTCGGTGGCGCGATGCTGGCGCGGGTTCTGGGCCAGATGCAATACGGCGCATCTGTTGCGTCAGTTGGCCTGGCAGGGGGGGCTGGATTGCCTACGACGGTCATTCCATTCCTGCTGCGCGGTGTGAACCTGTTGGGCATTGATTCCGTCATGCAGCCCTATGACAACCGCCTGCGCGCGTGGAAGCGGATTGCAAAAGATCTGCCGATGGACAAGCTGGAGGCGATGGTGGTGCCTGCGAAAATGTCCGATCTGCCAAAGCTGACTGCGGATATCCTGAACGGTCAGGTTAAGGGCCGCGTTGTGGTCGACGTAAACGCGTAGACGCACTCGAGCGGGCAAACCCGCGCAAAAAAATGTTAAAAAGCTCTGAAGGTAACGCTTTGGGGCTTTTTGCATTTGACGAACGGGCAGCGTTGAATGATCGTAACACTATGAAGCTTGATATAGAATTTGTACGCAGCCAGTTTCCCGCATTTGCGGAACCTGTGTTGCAGGGGCAGGCGTTTTTCGAGAACGCTGGTGGATCATATACGTGCGGTGCGGTGGTGGACAGGCTCATGCGGTTCTACACCCAGCGCAAGGTGCAGCCCTACGCGCCCTATGCCGCAAGCACGCTGGGTGGTGAAGAGATGGACGAGGCGCGCACGCGGATGTCCGCGATCCTCGGGGTTGATCCCGACGAGCTGTCGTTCGGGCCATCCACGTCGCAGAATGTCTATGTATTGGCGCAGGCCTTTGGTCAGATGATGGAGACGGGTGAGGCTATTATCGTGACCAATCAGGACCATGAGGCCAACACTGGCCCGTGGCGCAGGTTGGCCGAGCGCGGCATCGAGGTGCGTGAATGGCAGATTGACCCCGAAACTGGTCATTTAAACCCTGACGACCTTGAGAATCTGTTGGATGACAAGGTCCGGCTGGTCTGTTTCCCGCATTGCTCGAATGTGGTGGGGGAGATCAATCCGGTGACTGAAATCACTGCATTAGCTCATGCGGCGGGGGCGTTTGTCTGTGTGGACGGGGTGTCTTATGCGCCACACGGATTTGTGGATGTCGGTGCCTTGGGGCCGGATATCTATATGTTTTCGGCCTATAAAACCTACGGTCCGCATCAGGGGCTGATGGTTGTGCGCCGTGCGCTGGCCGAATTGCTCCCCAATCAGGGCCATTTTTTCAACGGTGGCACCTTGTACAAGCGGTTTACCCCTGCGGGGCCAGACCATGCGCAGGTCGCGGCATGTGCCGGAATGGCAGACTATGTGGATGCGCTTTATGCCCATCACGGCGGCGGCGATGCAGATGGTGCTGCGCGCGGGGCCTTTGTCCATGATCTGATGCGTGATCACGAGACGGGTCTGCTACAACAACTGCTGGATGCGGTGAAATCGCGCAACTCGGTTCGGTTGATCGGGTCTGACAGCGCAAAGGGACGTGCGCCGACTGTCGCACTTGCGCTCAACCGCGCGGGCGAAGGCGTGGCGGAAGAGTTGGCAGCAAAAGGCGTCATGGCGGGCGGGGGTGATTTCTACGCCGTGCGCGCGCTTGAGGCGATGGGCGTTGATGCTGACAAGGGCGTTTTGCGGCTCAGTTTCACGCATTATACGACACAGGCGGAAATAGATCAGCTTTTGACCGCTTTAGACGACGTTTTATGAGACCTTTGCCTTGATCCATCCGTGACTGCCCTAAATCGTTATCTGATGATGAATAAAGGTGGACCCGTTGAGCGAGACTTCTCCCATTCTGATATGGCTGCGCCGTGATCTGCGGCTGAGCGACCATCCCGCCCTGCATGCTGCCTGTGCCACGGGACGCCCCGTGATCCCTGTGTTTATCCTTGATGCGCAATATGACGCGCTTGCCGCCGCGCCCAAGTTCCGCATGGGGCTGGGGATTGAACACCACGGGCAGGCGCTGCTTGATGCCGGCAGCCGTCTTATCCTGCGGCGTCACGAGAGCGCGCTTGAGGCCTTAAAGGCACTCATTGAGGAGACTGGTGCGGGTGCCGTCTATTGGACGCGTCAGTACGATCCCGATGCCGTGGCCCGGGACAGTGAAGTAAAAGCTGCGCTTAAGGAGCAAGGGCTCGAGGCGAAATCCTTTGGGGGGCATTTGATGTTCGAGCCATGGACCGTCGAGACCAAAACAGGTGGGTACTATAAGGTCTACACACCGTTCTGGCGCAATGTGAAAGAACGCGACGTCGAGGCGCCCCTCAAAGCACCGACCGAGATCAGAGCGCCTGACAACTGGCCCGCTTCCGACGATTTGGCTGACTGGGGTATGGACGCAACCATGAAACGGGGTGCTGATGTGGTACGCCCCTTTGTGCAGCTTGGCGAGAAGGCAGCACAATTGCGGTTGGGCGCATTTCTGGCGCATAAAGTTGCGGATTATAATACAACCCGCGATCTGCCGGGGGTTGATGGAACGTCTAACCTCAGTGAAAACCTCGCTTTAGGAGAGATCAGCCCGCACCAATGCTGGCACGCCGGACACCGCGCGTTGCAAGAGGGAAAGGCGGGGGCGGAGACATTCCTCAAAGAGCTGGTCTGGCGCGAGTTTGCCTACCACCTGATGCATCACACGCCCCGTATCCTTGACCGGAACTGGCGCGAGGAGTGGGAGGGGTTTAACTGGAACGAGGATGAGCACCGCGCCGAGGTGAAGGCATGGAAGCAGGGCCGCACAGGTATCCCGTTTGTCGATGCTGCCATGCGCGAGATGTATGTGACGGGGCGGATGCACAACCGGGGGCGGATGATCGTGGCCAGCTACCTCACCAAACATCTGCTATGCCACTGGCGTATCGGGCAAAAGTGGTTTGAGGAGTGCCTGATTGATTGGGACCCCGCATCCAATGCGATGGGCTGGCAATGGTCCGCCGGCTCCGGCCCGGACGCCACACCGTATTTTCGGGTGTTCAATCCTGTGACGCAGCTCGATAAATTCGACAAGAACCGCGACTACGCGGGCCGCTGGATTGCGGAGGGGCACAGCAAACCCCATGAGGATGCCCTCGCGTTTTTTGAGGCCATTCCGCGCCAATGGAATATGACGCCGAACGATACGTATCCGGAGCCGGTGGTTGATGTTGGCGACGGGCGCAAGCGCGCGCTTGATGCTTATGCAAACAAGAGCTTCTAGCGGTTTAGTATCGCAGTTTTGTTAGGTGAATTAATAGCTAAGCCGACGAGTAGGGACATTTAATGATTTTAACGACAACCGAAGGGCAGGCCGACCTACCACGCTATTTCGCGCGCGTTTTAGGTATGGCGTCCTCATTGCGCTATGGTCGCATTGACTTCGTGCTGCCGGACGGGCGACGTTTTCGGGCAGAGGGTCAGAACCCCGGACCCGTGGCCGAGCTGCATGTTCATAATACCGATTTGTTTGCGCGCCTGATCCGCGAGGGTGACCTTGGTTTTTGCGATGCCTACCTCGATGACTGGTGGAGCACGCCTGATTTACAGGCGTTCATGGATTTCATCCACGCCGATAATGAGGACATCTACGACGGCTTTCCGGGCATGGGTCTTGTGCGGCGGTACGAGCAACTGCGCTTTTGGCTTCAGCGCAATTCAAAAGACCAAGCCCGCAAAAACATATCCTACCACTATGATTTGGGGAATGATTTTTACGGCCTTTGGCTCGATGACACCATGAGCTATTCGAGTGCGATCTTTACGGACCCACAGCAGAGCATGGAAGCGGCGCAGATCGAAAAGTACAAGTCCATGGTGGATGAGATGGGCGTGCAAGAGGGCGATCATGTATTGGAGATCGGCTGTGGCTGGGGCGGGTTTGCCGAATATGCTGCAGCGGAGCGTGGCTTGCAGGTGACGTGTCTCACAATCAGCGAAGAGCAGTTTAATTATGCCGTGGAGCGCATTGAAAAGGCAGGTTTATCCGATAAAGTGACATTCAAGCTGCAAGATTACCGCGATGAAAAAGGCCTTTATGACGGCATCGCCAGCATCGAGATGTTCGAGGCTGTGGGCGAGCAGTATTGGGCGACCTACTTTGAGACGGTGCGCGAGCGGCTCAAGCCGGGTAAGACTGCGACATTCCAGATCATCACAGTCGCGCACCGCCGTTGGAAGGTTTACAAACGCGGCGTTGATTTCATCCAGAAATACATCTTTCCGGGGGGTATGTTGCCCAGTCCGATCGTTTTGCGCGAACAGATCGAGAAGGCAGGATTGGCCGTCGAGAAGTCGGTTGAGTTTGGCAAAAGCTATGACATCACGCTGCGCCGCTGGCACGAGACTTTCAATCAGAAGTGGGATCAAATCGCTGCCATGGGCTTTGATGAGCGGTTTAAACGGATGTGGAATTTTTACCTCACTTCTTGCGCAGCGACATTTGACAGTGGAAATTGTGATGTAACGCAGATTACGGTGCGGAAACCGGGCTAATCCGGTAACGCGGACCGAAGGATGCACCAATGCCCACAGCAGCACGGCTTGTCGCGGCGGTACTTCTCGCCATTCTTGGCTGGATACTGTCAGAGATTGCTCGGCCCCTGATGCCGGAGGGAACGGCATTCGGGTGGTTTAACCATGTGAACGCCTTCATCGGATTGTGTGTGGGATGGTCGGTGATCGGCACCCGTGTGGGTCGCGGATTTGTATCTTCCATCAACAACGGAGTAACGGGGACGGCTGTCCTCATCCTGTGGTGCCTGTTTGCGCACTCATGCTATGAGATGTTCCGCCTTGCCATGCGCAACCGCTATGACGGCCCGATGGAGGCACTGACGAGCATTTTTCTTATCGCCTCCGAATTTGGCATTATGATTGCCACGCCCTTGTTTTTCGCTGTGGCGGTTGCTGGTGCGCTGGTCACTGGCATCGCAGCGGACGCTGCGGGCAAGCGCTGGCGCTAGAGAATGGTGGCGGGGCTGTTTTTCTACGGTACATTGCGCCATCCGCCTTTGCTGGAAATTGTTCTAGGGCGCGATTTGGGCGCGGGCAATCTAACGCCGTCGGTCCTGCCTGACTATGCGGCTTTTGCTGTTGCCGAGGGCCCATTTCCGATGCTTGTTGCCCGATCGGGGGCTTTTGCGCAGGGTTTGTTGGTTTCCGGCCTAACGGATGCCGATGTCGCGCGGCTTGATTTCTATGAGGGCGGTTTTGACTACGATCTGGTCGATGTGACGCTTGAAGACGGGCAGGCGGCACAGGTCTATGTCTGCGCGCCCACACGTTGGACCGCGCAAGGCGCATGGGATTTCGAGGAGTGGTGCACTGCGTGGGGCGAAATGTCCTGCCATGCCGCCGAAGAGGTAATGGGGCTTTACGGGACATACGGCCGCGACGCAGTGGCTACGATGTTCCCGCAAATCCGTGCCCGCGCATGGTCCAAAGTGCTTGGGGGGCGAACTCATGCGGGGCAGGGCGTTTTTGACGGCAAGATCGAAGTGCAGCGCAAGACCCGCGCCTATACCGGCTACTTCGGGGTCGATGAGATGAGCTTGCGCCATGAGCAATTTGACGGCAGCATGTCACCCGTATTGGAGCGATCCTATTTCATCGGCGGTGATGCGGCGCTTGTGCTGCCCTACGATCCGGTGCGCGACTGTGTGCTGGTTGTGGAGCAGATGCGCATGGCTCCTTTGGGGCGCGGCGATCCCGAGGTCTGGCATCTTGAGCCCATTGCAGGGCGGATCGATCCCGGTGAGACAGCCGAACAGACTGCCATTCGTGAAGCGCAAGAGGAGGCTGACCTTGCACTGGATAGCCTTGAGGTTGTCGCGCGCGGTTATGCCAGTCCCGGCGATTCAACGAGCTACTTTCACATATTCGTGGGTCTCACGGATCTACCCGATGGCACTGCGCGCGTCTCAGGGTTGGAAAGTGAGGCCGAAAACATCCGCTCAAGGCTGATTCCATTCAAGGATTTCATGGCGATGGCAGAGCGGCAGGCGCTGGCCAATACACCGCTCACGCTATTGGCCTATTGGCTGTCCCATCACCGAAGCAGGTTGAGGTCCGAGAGCCAGACAGATACATAGGAGCCTAATAGTATGTGAGGGCAAACGATGCATGTAGCGCGCGATCTGGAACACGCAGTGGGCAATACGCCTCTGATCAAATTACGCGGTGCAAGCGCGCTCACAGGCTGTGAGATTTACGGCAAAGCGGAGTTTCTGAACCCGGGCCAATCGGTCAAGGACCGCGCTGCGCTGTTTATCATCCGCGATGCCATAGCACGCGGTGACCTGAAACCCGGCGGTACGATTGTCGAGGGTACGGCGGGCAATACCGGCATCGGTCTGGCGCTGGTTGGAGCTTCCATGGGCTTCAAATCCGTGATTGTGATCCCCGAGACGCAATCCGAAGAGAAAAAGCAGATGTTGCGCCTTGCTGGGGCCGAATTGATCCAAGTGCCAGCCGCACCCTACCGAAACCCCAACAATTTTGTCCGCTACTCCGAGCGGCTTGCCGCGCAACTGGCGCGGACCACGAACGAGGGTGTGATCTGGGCCAATCAGTTCGACAACGTTGCAAACCGTCAAGCGCATATCGAGACGACGGGGCCTGAAATTTGGGCGCAGACCGATGGCAAGGTGGACGGTTTTATTTGTGCCGTTGGCTCTGGCGGGACGCTGGCGGGAACAGGAATGGCACTACAGCCCAAGGGCGTGAAGATTGGCATCGCCGATCCGGATGGCGCGGCCCTGTATAGCTATTACACCAAAGGCGAGCTCGCGATGGAGGGGGGATCGATTGCCGAGGGCATCGGTCAGGTCCGCATCACCAAGAACCTTGAAGGATTTACGCCTGATTTTGCTTATAACATCCCCGATCTTGAGGCGCTGCCGGTCGTCTTTGATATGCTGGAGCATGAGGGCCTGTGCCTCGGTGCCTCTTCAGGTGTGAACATCGCCGGGGCTATTCGCATGGCGCGCGAAATGGGGCCGGGTCATACGATTGTGACGATCCTGTGCGACTATGGCACGCGCTATCAGTCCAAGCTTTTTAATCCAGTCTTTTTGCGTGAAAAGGGCCTGCCTGTTCCAGAATGGCTCGACCGCGCACCCGCAGATATTCCATCGGTTTTCGAGGACGTATGATCTGCGCGCTGAAGCAAGGTGTGGCATACCTGACCGCTCTTGTCGGGCTGCTGGTGCTTTGCGCAGGTGTGCTCAGCGCGCAAGAAGTGCCCGGTGTGACCGAGTGGCATGCGCTGACCGATCGGGCCGGCGTGGTCGGTACGCAAGCGTTGCCCGGCGCGGGTACGGCGGCCGAGTGGCAGGCGCTGACCGAGCGGGCAGAGCAGGCCGTTGTTGATCCCGAGACTGGCAGCGATGCGCTGGAAGTACTGCGCGGCCAGCTTGCGATGTTTCGGGAGCAATTTGATGAGGCGCGGGGCGCCAATGCGAGCCGTATCGCCAGTTTGCAGAATCAGATTGCCGTAATTGGACCAGCGCCCAGCGGCGAGGATGCGGCTCCCGAGGCAGCAGAGTTGGTGGCAAAGCGTAGACAGCTTGAGACCCAACTGGCAGAACTTAGCGGACCCGTACAGGTCGCTAGCAGCGCACACGCCCGCGCTGACGGTCTGGTTGATGAGATAGATAGAATTTTGCGCAGCCAACAAGCAGAACAGCTGTTGGTCACGACTGTATCTCCGCTCAACCCCGTGCATTGGGCTGTTGCATTCGAGGCTCTGCGCGCGGCAACGTCCAAGCTTTGGGATCCCCTCAGTCCTGAGGAGGTAGTGCGCCGCGATAAGCTGCTGGTGAGTCATCTACCGCAGATTTTACTCGCCACTATCGTCGGCCTAATCCTGATTATCCGCGGGCAGCGTTGGTCAAAGAGGATCGTGGGCAAGCTGAGCGGTTTTGGCGGGCGCGGATTGGGCGTATGGCGTTTTGTTGTCTCGCTGTTGCGTATTGTTTTTCCGCTCATTGGCCTGTCGCTTTTGGC
>RCNE010001376.1_pt1 | contig 13147 bp, 12 predicted proteins | sample 2041361 | NCBI WGS metagenome assembly RCNE01 (sample SAMN09708229, study PRJNA481090) | Marine sediment metagenome, whole genome shotgun sequencing project.
TTGCAAGAGGCTCAGTTGACAGTTTTCATCGCAACAGGACATGGATGGATACGGATCAAAGGTGCGTTGAGGTTTCTGGACTTCGTGCACGGGCGGTCCGATCTTCAGCGGTCTGTTTGAAACAGCGATCTGGATCCTCGATGAGACGCTGAAGTGGTGTGATGGGTAAGAATTGTGACGTCCTTTGCGATGATCTTGGCGCGCTTGGCGGTCTTTGCGGTGAAAGAGTGATGGACTCGACTGTTGACTAGTTGCTCAGCATCAATTTCTCAAGGTTGGCGCGCATCTCCGGTCCGATCCGCCTTGGCCTGCCGTTGGGACCCACATGGACCATCAAGGTGCGCGCATCGACCGCGTGCCCTCCGTTGACCTCGATGCGGTAGGCGAAGACATAGCTCGCCCCCTTGAGATCCTCCACCCAGAGTCCGATCCGCACCTCGTCGTCAATGGTGATCTGGAGCCGATAATCGACCTCGACTCGAGCGACGACATATGGGATGTCGATCCCACCCCCGAATCGATGTCGCCAGAGCTCGGTCCGCGCGGTTTCGAGATAGGTCACGATGGTGGCGTTGTTGACGTGGCTCTTGGCGTCGATGTCGCGCCATCTCACCTGGATTTCGGTGACAAACGGCAAGTGGTCCATGACGGCGAGGGTAGCACCCTGGTGGGCGCAGCGGTAGCATCGGCAGGATGACCCATCACTCACTCCGGCTGGTGTGGATGTCCCTCGAGGATTTCGAAGGCTTCTACGACGATCTTCTGGCGGAGCTTCCGCCGGAAGAACACGCGCGGGCCACCCGTTTTCAAATTGCTGCGGCCCGTCATCGCTTTGTCCTCGCCCACAGTGTTCTTCGCCGGTCCCTGGGATCGTTGATAGACACGGATCCAGGGGATCTCGTCTTTTCCACCGGCGAACGTGGCAAGCCTCTGCTGGCCGTCCCAGCAATCGTTGATCCACCTCAGTTCAACCTCTCACACTCTGGAAATGTGGTGGTTTTCGTTGTCGGCCCGGTCGATGTCGGTGTTGATGTCGAAGGCCTTCGGGAGGTCTCCAACGCCGCGCGTTTGGCGCGTCGATTTTTCAGTCCCAGTGAGCAATCAATGATCAACGCCATCGACGGTGCCGCGCGGGATCACGCCTTTCTCCGCATCTGGACCCAGAAAGAGGCCTTTCTCAAGGCCACCGGTCTCGGGGTCGGGATGCCCCTGTGCGAGGTCGAGACCGAGCCCGATCCGCAGGCGCCACCGCGGCTTCATGCCATCGCCGGCGACCGGGTGGAAGCCGCCCGTTGGACGCTTCTCGAGGCCCTGGTTCCCGGAGCCGTGTGCACCGTCGCCGTTCGCGAACCGGCGGCGGAGCTAGAAGTTGAGCGGTTCACACCGGCAGATCTGGAAGCGCGGTAGGCCGCGCAGAATCAATCGCCATCCTGCGGGACGCGGGCGTTGCAAAGGACCAAACGATCTTGTGGCGCCTACTTCTCGTGGACGTTCGACCTTTCATCAGCACCACCATCGCCGACGAGACGTCGGCGCTACAAAGGACCATGAGATGTTGTAGCGCCCACGTCTCGTGGGCGTTTGACCGTTTATCAGCGCGACCATCGCCACCGCCCGCACCACGAAGAAGGCCTCGCGGCCGACAGCGATTAAGAGACCAAATTCAGAGGTCCGCCTCAGGCTGCGACGATCCTCGCGAGCAGCACTGCCCAGGCTTCGACCACCGAATCCCAACGGAGGGTCGGGGCACGGTCGAGGGCACGCTCTCGGAGTTGTGCGGCGGTACCAGGCTCGAGCGCCTCGATCAGGGCCGCCGCGAGGGCCCGAGGATCATTCGGCGGACAGAAGAGCGCCGCATCGCCGCCGGCCTCTCGCAGGGCGGGGATCGCCGTCGCCACCGATGGCGTTCCGCAGCTGATCGCTTCGGCCAGCGGCAGACCGAATCCCTCGACCTCGGAGGCCAATGCGAAAACCTCGGCGTGGCGCAGCAGAGCACGGGCATCTTCGCGGCTGACGTATCCGGGCAGGTGGATTCGTGCGGCCAGCGCAGACGAGTGAATCCGGTCGAGGATGGGCCCGGTCTGCCACCCCTGCCCTCCAGCGATCACAAGATCCGGCGGATCCGGGAGCTCCGCCTGTAGTTGTTCCCACGCTGCGACCAGGTCCGCGATCCCCTTTCGCGGCTCGATGGTGCCGAGATGGAGCAGATAGCGCCGGCCACCGGAGAATCGTTCGCGGATCACATCTCCGTGATCACCGGATGGAGCGGGTGAGAACCACTTATGAACCCCATAACCGATCCGCTCGAGCTTCGAACCGACCCATGGGAACGCCGCCAGCAGTTCGTCCTCGGTGGCCGCGGAGCCCGCGACCACGGTGTCGGCCGATCTGAGGGATCGTTCGAGGAAGAGCTTGAAAACGATCCTGTTGGCCAGAGTGTGTCTGGCGGGGTGGGTCCGCGGCGTCAGATCGTGCACCATGGCGATGGCGGGCACCGGGCAGCGGTTGGGCAGAATCGCCAAGGAACCGATCCAGACATCGGCCTTCAACGCCTCGAGCAGCCGCGGCACGGTGGTGTTGAGCCACACCGGTCCGAGGGTCGGCCACCGCGGCGCCGGGAGGATCATCAGGTTGGAATGGAGTTCGCTTCTTTCCAGCCGTATCGGCTTTGACGCCGCGAGGTGAACCGAACCACTTCCGCGCCGGGCGAGCCCACCCATGACCTTCTCGGTCCACGTCCCGACTCCGGTCCGCTGCCCGACCAGCGCCCGAGCGTCACACGCGATATTCATCGGGCCCGGCCGGCCGCTTCCCGGCCGCTCTGCGGAGGACACCCGCGGTTGCGGCGGCCGCCTTGTCCCATGAGAACCGACGTGCGCGCTCGCGACCGAGACCCCTCAGTCGTGCGTGGTGGTCAGGGTCTTCGAGAAGCGAGGCCGCCCCGGTTGCGATTCCGTGCGCGCTCTCGGGATCGACATAGACCCCGGCCGGGCCGGCAACCTCGGGCATGGCCGAACGACCCGATGTGACCACCGGCGTCCCACACGCCATGCTCTCCAGGATCGGCAGCCCAAAGCCTTCGATCCATGACGGAAAGAGCAGCGCACGCGCCTGGCTATAGATCGAGGCCATCCGGTCACGCTCGATGTAGTCGAGATGGACGATGCGGTCTCGAACCGGCGATGCCTCGAGCTCGGCTCGGATCTTTTCGGTTCGCCAACCCCAACGCCCGACAAGAACCAGCTTGCCGGAATAGCCCCATTCGGCCAGGAGCGCAAACGCTCGAAGGACACCGACCACGTTCTTGCGCGGCTCGATGGTCGAAACAAAAAGCAGGTAGTCCTCAGGCAGGGAGGCATCGGGTTCCGGGTCATCGGCAACCGCGGCGAAGTGCTGATCAAGCCCCTCGTGGATGGTGTGGATCCGGCCACGGTCGATCTGAAAATACTCCACCAGGTCTCTGGCCGTCGCCTCCGAAACGGCGATGACCCGCTCGGAATGCCGAAGTGATTTCGTAAATCGTGAGCGGAGTTCATCGAGCGTCTCCGGCGCCACCACTTCGGGCATCGCCGCAAAGGCGAGATCGTGCACCGTGACGACCATCCGACGCCCAAAGAACCGCTGCATCCGCGCCGGTTTGAAATTGGGCGCGAAGATCACATCGTTGCCGTCGAGCAGACAGAGCGCGGGCTCCAGCAGGTGCCGCAGTAGCCACAACGAGGGTCTTACGGGGAAGAGAAAATCATCCGGGATCTGATGGGTCCGCAGCCGCATCCTTCGGTCGCCCGGCACCGGAGGCGGCTGCTCTCCTGGCGCGAGAAAGGCGTGGGCGTAGAGATTGAACCGGATTCCGTCGTCACGCTTATCGAGGGCGCTCAGGAGGTTCCACTCGTACCAACCGATCCCGGTCAAAGTCTCGGCGAAGGGGAAGACATCAACTCCGACGTACACATCGTCGGTGCCATAGACGATCCACTCGTAAGTGCGGCGCACACGGGCTCTGAGCGTACCCAACAGATCACGCCCCAGGTGCCCGAGAAAACGCGCGGTGGAGCGGATACTGGCCATGGGAGGGGATCTTACACCAACCGCCACCGGCGGGGCGCGGCCATTGACGGTGTTACGATCATCCCCATGAAGATCCCGGTTCTCATCGACGATGAGGTCGCCGTCAGGGTTCTGACTCTCAACGACCCAGATCGCGCCAACCCTCTGTCGGCCGAGCTCGTCCTCTCGCTCACCGACGCGCTCCGGTCAGCCGCGGATTCGCCCGAGGTCAGGGTGGTCGTTCTCGCCGGCGCCGGCCGCCATTTCTCCGCCGGCGCCGATCTGACGGCGCTGCAGCAGGTAGCGACCGGGAGCGACTCCGAAGGCCTCCGGCGGGACTCGGAGTCGCTGCGAGAGCTCTTTGAAGTACTTCTCGGCCATCCCAAACTCACCATCGCGGCGGTCCACGGCGCCGCTATCGGCGGTGGCTGCGGTCTCGCCACCGCCTGCGATCTCGTGGTGGCGGAACCCCGCTCGCGCTTCGCCTACACCGAGGTCACCATCGGCTATGTTCCGGCCCTGGTGCTGACCTTCCTCACCCGCAGGGTCCCCGGCCACGTCGCCCGCCGACTCCTACTGGATCCCGAGCGCCTCGACGGCGAGCGCGCCGTCGCCCTCGGTCTCGCCGACGAGCTCGTCGAGGAAGGAAAAGCCCTTGAACGATCTCGTGAGCTCGGCAGAAGAATCGCCGGAAAATGTTCCCCTGCCGCCATCGCCGCGACCAAGGAACTGCTCAACGCAACCGCCGGGATGGAGTGGCGAGAGGCGCTCGCCCACGCTGCGCAGGTCAATGCGTCGCACCGACTCCATCCCGAGTGCAAACGGGGAGTGAGGACCTTTCTCGAAGAGAAGCGGACGCCGGATTGGTTGGAGGAGGAGTAGCGGGGTCAGCGGCAGCGGCAGCGGCAGCCACAGCACTCCCAGCACGCGCTAGACCAACGCTCCCCGTGTCTTGGTGGTTGCGACGCTGCGATGGCTCTGTGGTTCAACCCGAACGTGGGCGGACCCGAGCTATCCTCGAGCTTCGTTCATCGCGAGGCGGAAGGTCCTCCAGAGGATCTTGAGATCCAGCGCGAGGCTCCAGTTCTCGATGTAGTAGAGATCATGGACCATCCGTTGCCGGATCGAAGTATCGCCCCTGAGCCCGTTGACCTGCGCCCACCCGGTGAGCCCGGCCCGCACCCGGTGGCGCGCCTGGTACTCGGGATACCTGGTCTTGAAACGATCGACAAACTCGGGCTGCTCCGGTCGCGGTCCGACCAGGGACATGTCGCCCTTGATGACGTTGAAGAGCTGGGGAAGCTCATCGAGGTTGTAGCGGCGCAGAAACCCTCCGACCCGAGTCACCCGCGGGTCGTCCGTCCGGGTCCACTTGCCCTGACCGTTGGTCTCGTTGTCGATCCGCATGGAGCGGAACTTGTAGAGCTTGAACGACCGGCCGTCGAGGCCCATTCGTACCTGCGAGTAGAGCGCAGGTCCCGCATCCTCGCGTTTGATGAGCCAGGCGATGATGGGGAAGATCCACCCCGTTGCCAACAGCAGGGCGGCCGCTCCGACGACGTCAAAGACCCGCTTGACGATCTGATTCCACCCCTCGAGGGGAATCTGGGTCAGATTGATGATCGGAAGCCCGTCGAGCTCCTCGGTCCTGGCCCGAACGGCGTAGTACTGGAGGAGATCCGGCACCACTTTGATTTCCACGAGCAACTGGCCACATCGACGGATGAGTTTGACCACCCGCTGATGAGCCGCCATGGGCAGCGCGATCATCACCTGGTCGATCCGCTGGTCCTCGGCAATGGCCTCGAGATCGTTTGTTGTGCCGAGAACCGGGATTCCGTGGATTTTCCGCTTCTGTTTTCCAGGGTCGTCATCGAGAAAACCGACCACCGTGAATCCGTACTCTCGGTGGCCCTGGAGGCTCTCGACGAGCCGCTTGCCGAGCTCGCCCGCGCCGATGACCAGCACGACCTGGAGGTTTCCACCGGAGCGCCGAACCCGTCGCAGGATGTCCGAGATCAACCACCGCGAGAACGCCACGAGCAGAATATCGACACCGGCGAAAATCGGCAGGAAAAGACGCGAGTAGGTGAAATCGGATGGGCGGTAGAAGGTCAGAAAGGCCGTCAACAGGATAGTTGCGAGCATGACCGCAAGAATGACCCGGAGCAGTTCGTCAAACCGGGACCGCAATCTGCGGCGCTGATACAGACCCTGAAAGTAAAAGACCGTCGGCCACATGAGCGTGGTGACCGAGATGAGCTGGAGATACATCTGGATCGGCGGGGTGCCCTTGGTGACCGGCTGAATTGGGATGTCGAAACGGATCCAGTACGCCAGAACGACGGCGGCCGCTGTGGCGAGGATATCGCCTATCAGCTGGAGCACCACTTGAATCTGGCGACGCCGTTGGATCATCCCAGGGCCTTCCCGAATCCCAGACGGTCGAGGAGAAAGCCGAAACGCACCCTGAATTGCTCTCGCGAGAAGAACTCGGCGCGATGTCGCAGGACGGCGGGATCCCAATCACCATCGAGGGCCCGGGCGGTGGCGTCCACCAACGCTTCGAGCCCCGACTCTTCGGCGAGTTCGCCCTCGATGCCGGTACGCACGACATCGGCGGTGCCGGATGCCGACAGCCCGACCACCGGCGTGCCGCAGGCGAGCGCTTCCACCGTGACCATCCCGAAGTCCTCGATGTTGGGCACCAGAACCGCGGCCGCGCGCCGATAGGTGTCACGGAGCTGGTTCCGGTCGAGCCAACCGAGGAATCGAACATCGGGACCGGCGAGACGTTTGAGCTGCGACATCCGCGGTCCGGTGCCGACGATCTCCAACGGTCGTCCAAGTCTTTTTGCCACCTCGATCGCAACCTCCACCCTCTTGTACGGAACAAGAGCCGCAACCGTCAGAAGATTGTTGCCCCGCTCTCCGCCCGGGGTGAAGTACTCCGTGGCCACCGGCGGCGGAAGAACCTCAGCTTGGCGGTTCCAATAGTGTTTGATCCGCCAGGCCACGAGCCGCGAGTTCGCGATGAGTCGATCGACCCGAGTCGACGACACCATGTCCCACTGACGCAGTTTCGCCAACCGGCTCTCCACCACCGGCTGGAGCAGCGAAGGAATCCGGGCCGTGTAGAGGGAACGCTGATCCCAGGCGTAACGCATGGGTGTGTGGACATAGCTGAGATGGAATGCGCCCGGCGGCGGGATCACTCCCTTGGCAACGCAGTGGCTCGTGGAGATCACGAGATCGGCGTCCGGAAAGGTGAAGCTCTCCATGGCCGCGGGCATCAGCGGCAAAAGGTAACGCCACTTCCTGCCGCCGAATGACGGCCCCTGGAGCCAGGAGGTGTTGATCTGCCGCTCCTCGAGGGCGGGCATGACCGAACCCTTTCGGTGGACCAATGTATAGAGGGGCGCATCTGGGAAGAGCTTGGCGATCTCGTAGAGCACCCACTCCCCACCGCGCATCCCGGTCAGCCAATCGTGAACCAGGGCGACTCGCACCTCAGCCCTCCCCCAAAGCCCGCCGATACGCTTCGACGGTCTTGTCCACCGTTCGCTCCCACGTCAACCGTTCGGCCCGCCGACGGCCCGCCTCCACCATCCTTCGACGGAGAGGATCATCCACCAACACCTGCTCCACCGCACTCGCCACCTCGTGCACATCGAGGGGATTGACCAACCTCGCTGCGCCCTCACCGAGCTCTCGCATGGCTCCCACGTTCGAGGTCACCACCGGCAGTCCTGCCCCCATGGCCTCGAGTATCGGGAGGCCGAACCCCTCGTACAACGAGATGTGCAGCAGTTCTGCGGCCACATGGTACAACGCCCTCAGGTGACTCTGGGGAACCCGACCAAGAAAACGCACCCGATCGGTCAGACCAAGGCGGGCGGCGCGGGCGGCGAGCCGGCTTGACGGCTCGACACCGCCGACAAAGACGAGTTGACCGGGAACCCTGTGCCGCAGGACCGCAAGGTGGTAGGCGCGCAGCACCACATCGAGGTTTTTGTGCGGTTTGTCGTTGGCCACGACGAGTACGAGGGGCGCATGGAGACCGTAGAACTCTTTGAGCTCCTCGACCTCGGAGGCGCTGGGTCTGGCTGCGAGGCTGGGATCAGCGCCGTTCGGAATCACCACCAACCGACCCGGGTCGGCCGAAAAGAGACTGATGAGATCGCGGCGAGAGGTCCTCGACACGGTGATCACGACCCGTGATCTTCTCAGGGCCGACCGCAGGACCACCCGCAGATAGAACTGGGCCAGGCTCGCCCGCACCCTGGGCGGATAGAACAACTGGATGACATCGTGAACCGTGGTCACAATGGGCCGGGGCGAGAGGGCGGGCACCACATAGTGCGGGATGTGCACCACATCCACGCGTTCACGCCAGAGAGTGGCCGGCATCTGGATGTGTTCGGCCAGCGAGTACCCTTTCGCCGTAGCCGTAAGCACCCTCGCCGATGGCGCGAGCTGGCTCACCCGTCCCTCGTGACCGGGGCGGGCAACCACCGAAAGCTCCACATCACGCCTTTCCTCCATCCCCCCGAGGAGGGAACAGAGATACGTACCGATCCCGAAATCGGTCAGTTTGCGTGCATCAATGGCCACTCGCACACCGACATTGTATGCGCGCCGACTGCAGAAGGCACGGCGATGGCTATACTTGGGTCGGATGACGACCATCAAACCATGTTCACGACCCAGGGTTCGGACCTCCCGACGATGACAGGGATCGTGATCCCGACCCTCGGCGGCCCCCATCTGAGAATCTGCCTCGACGCCGTGGCTGCCCTCGACCCATCCCCGGAACGAATCGTTGTGGTGGTTTCCGGCGGTGCAACCGTGCCGGAGCTTCCGAGCACCATCGAGGTGCTCTCCACCCAGGGCCGGCTCGGTTTCGCCGCCGCCGTCAACGCCGGCATCACCGCTCTCGGTAACGACGTCGACCGGGTTGCCCTTCTCAACGACGACGCGATTCCTCATCCGGGATGGCTCGGACCACTCGAAGCGGCGCTCGATGCGGATCCAGCCCTCGCCGCGGTCCAGAGCACCGTCACCGACACCCTCGGAGCCGTCGTCGATGGGCGTGGCATCACCCTTGATGATGTTGCGCTCCCGATCCAGGTGGACCGTGGCTCCTCCCCCGCACCCGAACCCCCCCATCCGAGATCCGTCATCGCCGTTTCCGGCACCGCGTCGCTGTATCGAACCCGAGCGCTCCGGGAATCGGCTCTGGCCGACGGCGCCATCCTCGACCCGCGTTTCGGCAGCTATCATGAAGACTTCGATCTCGGACTCAGGATGCGCCGTCTGGGTTGGAAATCCGCCTGGGTGCCGGGCGCCCGGGCAAGCCACGTGGGTTCGGCCACCGGCCATGACCTCAACTGGCGCCACCCGTGGTGGCTGCTCACCAATCGCTGGCGCGCCCTGGCCGGCAACCTCACCCCGGCCGCCTTCTTCACCGCTCTCCCCACCCTTTTTCGCGGCGAGCTCCGCGCCATTCGCACTCTCGCCCGCACCAACCCCCGGGTCATGCCGACAGCGGCTGCGGCGTTGGCCTGCCTTCCCTGGATCGTGATCCGTTCGCTCGGGCGTCTCAGTCCCGGCCCGCGGCTCACGGCCCTACCGGAGAGTTGATCATGCGTGTTCTCTTTCTGACCGACGATCGACTAGGACCGGCCATGGCCGGATCGGCCCTTCGCGCATGGGAACTGGCCAACGCTCTCGCCGGCGCCGGACACGAGGTTCGGCTCACGGCGGATCGAGGCTCGTCCAAACCGCACGACTCCCCCGTCGAACTCGTCGATGCGCCGGACTGGCGCTGGGCCCAAGCCGTGGTCGCGCCTCCGTGGAGCCTCCACCTTCCCGCCTTCTCCGGCCGCCATCTACTGGTAATCGACGGCGCGACCCCCCTGCTCGCCGAGCTCGAGGCCATGCCTTCAACACCGGAGATCCGGCGACGTCGACGGACCGCGGCGGCTCGGCTTCCGGTGGTGGCGGCCAGGGCGGATGCCGTTCTCGCGGCCGGTGGGGCACAGCACGATTGGTGGCGGGCGGTGTTCCAACGCCGGTCCGCGGTTCCCATTCTCGAGGTGCCTTTCGGGATACAAGAGCACGATCCGCCGACGGAATCGGCCGAGATCATCGGTGTTCCCCCGGACTGGTCGGTGGTGCTCTGGTGGGGTGGGGTCTGGCCGTGGCTCGACCTCGACACCCTGCTGGCGGCACGCGCCCGCCTTGGTCGGGTTCCCGTGAGCATCGTCGTCCCCACCGCCACCCGGCCCGGTGGCTCGGTCGCCCAGTTCACCGCCACGGATCTCAATCGGATGGCGGCCCGCTACGCGCTGTCGGCCCCGGAAGTGGTCCCCCTCGAACACTGGGCGCCCTATGACGAACGCTATCTGACCCTCAATCGGGCCGCGGTCATGGCCTTTCTCCACCAGGCAAGGCCCGAGTCGGAACTCTCCTTTCGCACCCGCGCCATGGATGCCCTGTGGTCTGCGACACCCATGCTCCTGTCGGCGGGCGGAGAGGTCGCCCGGCTCGCGGACGCCCTCGGGTGGGGTGAAGTGGTTGAACCGGGCAACCCGGCGGCGGTCAGCGATGCCCTGAAACGACTGCTCCAAGCCGAGAGGCATTATCATTGTCGAACGGCGATTCTGGAAAACCGCGATCACTGGCGGTGGTCACGGGTTGTAGATCCGCTGGTGGAGGCACTCCCGAACCTCGGCGCCGTCCCACGCGGCGCGCTCGCGCCATCCCTCGTGCGAGCGGCGATGAACCTCATCGGTCTCGGCAGGCGTAGGCGCCGACGGTGACGGTCGCGGCGGTTGTGGTCCGCTGGCGGGGTGGCGACGAGGTTGACCGTTGCCTGCGATCGCTCCTCGCTCAGTCCGGTCCCGACCTCGGCCGGATCGTCTTGGTGGATTCGGGCTCGGGCGACGGCGGCGCCCAACGCCTGGCCGCGTCCTACCCCGAGGTGGAGGTCATCGCCCTGGCCGAGAACCGCTCGTTCGCCCACGCCGCCAATACCGGCGCCGCCGCGATCACCGAAGATCTGATCTTCCTCCTCAACCCCGACACCGAAGTCGAAATGGGGGCCGTGACGACCCTGGTCGAGGCGCTCGAGCAGCGACCACAAACCGCCGGGGTGGTCCCGCTCCTGGTCAATGCGGATGGTTCGGCGCAACATCTCTGGCAGCTCCGCCGGCTGCCCACCATCGCCCGCCTGGCCACAGGCCGGTCGGGCGCCGCGGCGTTCTCGCGCCCTCCCACCGCACCGACGGGTGTGATCCAGCCGGCGGCCGCGGCGTGGCTGATCCGGCGCGATGTCTGGCGGGCCCTCGGCGGATTCGACGAGTCCTTCGCCCCGGCGTGGTGGGAGGACGTGGATTTCTGTGCCCGGTTGGCCGACGGCCTGGGCTCGGCCGACCACCCGGCCGACGAAGGTTTCGTGGTGGTTCCACAAGCACGGGTTCGCCACCAGGGAGGATCGAGTCTCGAGGAACTCGACTCGGCGGCGTTTCTCACAGCATTCTGTGCAAATCTCCTCCGCTATTCCGCCATCCATCACGCGAAACACCTCTCGTTGATCCGCACCGGCCTTCGTTGGTCTCTGGCCGTGCGAGCGATGGCCCGTCCCCGACACTCCGAGGCCTATCTCGCGGCACGACGCGAGTTCTGAAGATTTTCCCACCCCAAGGCTCCACCGTCAGAGGCGCAATTCACCGGTGCTCTTTCTCGATTTCACGCGGAAAGTACCGCCGCGACAGACCTTGACCTCCTAAGGAACTGGTGTAGGCTCGCTCGACTATGGCGATCAGCAACCGTCACACCGTCATCATGGGAACCGGATCCTCGATCCCACCAAGGGTTGTTCCCAACAGCGACTTCCTCGACAACGAGTTCTTCATGGACTACGGCGAACCCATCGAGCCCGGCACCAACGAGCGGGTCATCGACAAGTTCCGGCAGATCACCGACATCGGCGAACGCCGATATGCGGACGACGATGTCATGACATCGGATCTGGCAACCGAAGCTGGAGCGTCGGCAATCGAGGATGCCGGCATCGATCCGGAGAGTCTCGACTATGTGATCGTGGCCCACAACTTCGGCGACATCCTCGCCGACAACCGGCGGTCGGACTTCGTGCCCTCACTGGCAGCGCGGGTCAAGCAGAACCTGGCCATCGCCAACCCCGAATGCATCGCTTACGATCTTCCGTTCGGGTGCCCGGGCTGGGTCCAGGCCATGATCCAGACCAACTACTTTCTCCGCTCGGGAGACGCCTCGCGCGCGCTGATCATCGGCGCTGAAACCCTCTCCCGCGTCTGCGATCCGCACGATCGGGACAGCATGATCTACTCCGACGGCGCCGGCGCAGCCGTCCTCGAAGCCCGCGAGAACACCGAACCGGTCGGAGTCCTCTCCCATGCCGCGAGATCCGACACCATCGACCACGCCAAACTTCTGTGGATGGGCGAGTCCTACAACCCCGACTACAAGGACAGAACGCTGTTTCTGAAGATGTATGGGCGCAAGCTCTACAACTACGCCCTGACCAACGTACCCGGCGTCGTCAAACAGAGCCTGGACCGAGCCGGCCTCGATCTTTCCGACGTGACGAAGATTTTTCTCCACCAGGCCAACGCGAAGATGGACGAGGCAATATTGGCGCGGCTCTTCAGGCTCTATGACGCTGGAAAGCCCAACACCGAAGCTGTCATGCCCATGTCCATCTCGTGGCTCGGCAATTCCTCGGTGGCGACCGTCCCGACCCTGCTCGATCTGGTCCGCAAAGGCGAGATGAAAGACCACGAACTCACGCCCGGCGATATTGTGGTCTTCGCCTCGGTGGGCGCGGGGATGAATATCAACTCGGTGGTCTATCGCTGGGTCTGATCCGCACCCGTTCCCGATCCCGATCCCGATCCCGATGCGATGATTCGAATCCGTTTCCGTTTCCGTTTCCGCGATGATCCTCTTCCGCTCCCGTTCCCGATCCCGATCCCGATCCCGATCCCGATCCCGATCCCGATGCGATGATCCTCTTCCGCTCCTGTTCCCGATCCCGATCCCGCTGGTCCGATCT
>RCNE010001377.1_pt1 | contig 13146 bp, 11 predicted proteins | sample 2041361 | NCBI WGS metagenome assembly RCNE01 (sample SAMN09708229, study PRJNA481090) | Marine sediment metagenome, whole genome shotgun sequencing project.
GCTCATAAACGCCATCCGCAAGGGCTACGAATTTCCAGATCAGCTCAGAGGCTGCGGTAGGGTCGTCCGACCCAACTAGTGAGACGATGGCGCGTCTCTGCATATCCAGATCGGCCGCAAAAGCGTTGCGCCCCTGCCAGTCAATAAACGACTTTGACCTAGCGATTGTCGTGAGCCGCTTGCGGATCTCACGCGCCACGTCGCCTGAACCAGCTTCGCTGGCGAGCTCGAGCCTAAGGCGCCGCTTCGCCCCCGCATTGCCCTTGGCTAACTCAAGCACAAGGTCGGCCAATCGGTCAGCGCCGAGGGCCACAAGATTCTTTGCATTCAATGTAGTTTTCGAAGTCATGCAGGAAATTTAGATCAGTAAGCAGGTCGAATGCCAGCCCCCTGTTTTCAAATTTAATACTGACCTAATCGTCAACGCAGATTTGGGAAGCTGCCTTTCGCTGCGCATCGTATCAATTTACACAACGCGGACAAAACCGCCGTTCAGTTTCTTGTCTTCGCTGACGCAGCATTGCTTGGCATGTGCGGCAAGTTTCTCGCCGCGATGCAGCTCGAATCGCGGAAGCGGTCATTGTCGAACGGTTTTAGCGGCCCCACCTAAACTGCACTTTCGCTGCGCGACACTTGAACTCGAAGGTTGCGGACAAAATAGGCCTTCCCTTTACGGGCTTCAATGTCTGCTATCTAGTTTGATCTTGCGGGTTTTGCCCTAGGATGTTTTCCGGGGTAAAGACTTGAACAGCGGAGGCCGGAACATCCATAGGTTCGGTTATCAGTCGATGATAATTGATAAATTTGTCGAACGTGCATCTTATGTCTGACTGCAAATCATGGTGCAGGATAAAATCAAGCCTTTGGTCTAAGATGAGGTCTCGATTTTCTTGATCGAGATTGTGGGAAACAAAAACGCTGGGCTTGAATCCGTTATGCTCAAGAGTGTCTAGGATCAAGCGATTGCCAACGCCTATCGAATACACGGCGCATAGATCAGGTTTGTTAGCCAAGACATTCGTCATTACTTGGGACATTTCGGAAACCGAGCCGCTCCCAGTTTGCATTTTTGCAACGCGTAGCTGCGGGCTGCGGCCTGCCAGTGCCTTTATAAATGCGGTCTCACGCTGTTCTTCACCTAGAGATCGTTCATGAGTGCCGGTGAGCAAGACCGTCCCTGGGCTATCCTTGACTGTCTTGGAAATCATGTACGCAGCGGTGCGTCCCGCTCCCTCGTTGTCCAGCCTCACGTAACAAAGCCGCTTGGTCCCAGGGATATCGTTTACAAGTGTCACCACAGGAATTTCCGCTTCAGAAAGCGTGTTCAGGGCTTCCCTAGTATTTGGGGTGTCCCGGGCCTTGACGCAGACCCCGTTGCTACCCCGCTTCAATATGCTTCTCAGAGCTGAGACAACCTCCCCCTCTTTCGTGACTTCGTGTTGGACGAATCGAATGCGGCATACTGCCGTTCCGATTTCTGGCAGAACGGCTTCTGCCGCCCTCTTCAACTCATGATTGAAGTGCTCTGGCCCCTCCATGACGAAATCAAAGAACAAGCGCCTGCTCCGGGCTGGGAGGTGGGCTTCTTTTGCCGTTAGCTCTTCAATTGCAGCCGTTACCCGTAGCTTTGTCTGTGGGCTCACATTATTCCGATTGTTCAGTACCCGATCGACAGTGGCTAATCCTAACCCGGCTTGTCTAGCAATCTCTTTTATTGGGAAGCGGTGAGTCATTCGGCAAGCTGGCCGTATTGGACCCGAATGGTGATAGCCTGCTTCACTGTTTTGGGCCCGTCACCGATGGAATATCGGGCACGCTTGGAGCGTTTTGCATGCGCGAGGCGACAGCCAAAGCGATCGCTTGTGCTAAGCAGATAGGTGCAGTAACGGATCGCGATAGAGGTCCGGGATGTTCATGAGCTGCAAGGAGGACATGCGCTGACTTGCCCAACGGCGATAAGGTGCTGTCCGACAGAGCGACGACTTTCTGCCCTTGGGCTGCAACCTCCTCGACAATCGACACCACCTCGTTTGCGTAGAACCGGAATGAGACGGCCAGCAGCGCATCTTTTGGCCCTATGGTGCGTGCGATGTGCGTGGCAAGGCCACCGCTGGGATCAAGCATGATGCATTTCTTGCCAGCCATCGTCAAAAGGTAACGGATCAATTCGACCACTGGCGCAGATCGCAGTTGGCCTAACAGGAACACCGTTTCTGCGTCGCTCAAAATCTCGGCCGCTTGGGCCAGATCATTGGCGTCGACCTCATCAAGCAGGCTTTGCACTGAAGCGGCATCACTGACCACCATATCCCGCAACAACTCTGCCTCGGAGAAATTCTCGCGTGATTTTAGTTCTTGTTTGAGCGCATGTACCCGCGCTTCAAACCCGGGAGCTGCGGTCGCGAGGCGTCGTTGAAACAGCAGTTGAAGGCTCTTAAAGCCATCATACCCAAGCGATTGCGCGAACCGTACAAAGCTGGACGCATGAATGCCACGGCTTTGTGCAATCGCATTGACCGTACGAACTGCCACATCGTTGGGGTTTTGGGTCAGAAACACCGCAATCTGCTTATTCGTTTTGCTCATGCTGTCATGACGATCATGGATCAAACGGATCAGGCTTTCGTAATCTTCAGGCGGCGGCGTTTGGGTCATTAGGGTCGCTCCGGTTATCATGTTTCGGCATTCAAACGTCGACCCAGCTCGCGGAAACTGAAGACCTTCGAATGCTTTCCACGAGATGTTGAATCCGCAGCCCCTTTCGGAATGAAAACGGCTCTGTGCCTTGTCCGGCTATCGCGCGAACATAACCAGCGACTTCGATGGCCTTTATGTCGTTAAACCCGATCTGATGGCCCGGAGCCACACAGAAATTGCCATAAGGTGCGTGTTCCGGCGCGGCATCGATCCGACGAAATCCTCTGCGGCCAGGCGCATCGCTGGTCGCATAATAGTGCAGTTCGTTGAATCTTTCCTGACTGAAGCACAGCGCACCCTTTGATCCGTACACCTCAAAATCGTGCTGCATCTTGCGTCCTGTCGCGATCCAGTTGCCCTCAATTGATCCGCTTGCACCATTTTCAAATCTAAGGAATGCGCGCCCGATATCGTCGACCTCAATGGCGCGGCGTCCGCCTTTGCCATCAGGGCGCTCGGAAATGGCCGTGACACAATCGCCCATGACCTTTGCAATCGGGCCCAGTAGAAATTCCGCAGTCGCCAGCGCATGGCTGCCCAGATCAGCCAAGGCACCGCCGCCAGCTGGATCATGACGAAAGGTACAAGGTCCATTGGCGTCTGCCATATAGTCCTCAGCATGCAATCCGCGATAACCTCGGATTTCTCCCAATTCACCACCAGCAATCATCTCGCGTGCAAGTTCAAACATCGGATTGCAAATGTAGTTAAAGCCGACCTGTGTTTTGACACCCGCAGACTCGGCTGCCAGCGTCATTTCAGCGGCGTCTGTGGCCAAGGGGGCCAGCGGTTTTTCGCAATAGACGTGTTTACCTGCCGCGATCGCCTCCAGTGCCATCTCTTTATGAAGCGCATTTGGCGCGGTGATATCAATCACGTCGATTTCGGGGTTGGCCAACATCGAACGCCAATCGGAGGTGGCATGGCGAAACCCAAATTCGTGGGCGGCGCGCGCGGCAGCTTCATCATTGATATCGGCCACCGTGTGCAGATCAATCTGCATCGGCAGGTCAAAAACCTTTTGTGCCGTGGCAAAGCCAAAGACATGGGCTTTGCCCATAAATCCAGAGCCGATCAGCCCGATAGAGAGTTTTCGTTTTTCAGTCATTTCAGTGCTTCTTTATTAACGATCAATTGAGGGTCAATTGTGCCTTCCAATGCACCCATCGCGTTCTCGATGCAGGACAAGGCCATGCGTTCACTGGCCTCTTCGGTTAACCCCGCGATATGGGGTGACAGGATTGCATTGTCATGATGGGCCAGCGCCATGTTGCCCGTCGGCGGCTCGACGTCAAAGACGTCCAACCCCGCCGCATGGACACTCCCATCCGATAGGGCGGCGGCCAGTGCGGTTTCGCATAGCACGCCACCACGCGCGGTATTCGCAATTATCATGCCTGGTTTCATTTGAGCAAATGCGGCGGCATCGAGCAGCGGTTTATCCCCGCGCGGCACATGCAACGACAAACAGTCTGCCCATGCCAAAGCGTCGGCTAGCGTGTCGATTGGTTTAACAGCGCCCTTAGGCCAACCTTGAGCTTGCAGATATGGATCATAAGCGCAGACATTCATATCAAAACCTGCCGCCATCTGCGCCAGTTTATGCCCTGCGCGACCATATCCGATGATCAGCAGGTTTCGGCCTGATATTTCGCGCTGTTCCAACTGGTTGCGCCAGCCCCATTTTGCCGGGTTACGTACCGCATGGTCTGCACGGATCGCTTGTTTGGCACCGGCCAGAAGTTGCATCATCGCCTGTTCCGCAACCGAGACAGAATTCACATCACCAACAATCGCCAGCGGAATGCCACGCGCATTCAGTGCCGCCACATCAACCGCATCATAACCGACGCCATGCCGTGAGACGACTTTCAGGCGTTCGGCTCGTGCGATAGTCGCAGGAGACAGCGGCTGTGTCCGTATTACCAAAGCATCCGCCGTCACGATATGGTCGGCATAGCTAGGCTCATCAATCTCTTCGATATAAGTGACTTCGACACCCTCAGCTTTTAACGCTTCAAGGCGCGCAACGCCCGTCGGATGCAATTTCCCAGCAACAAGAAGATGCCCCATCAGTACATTCCCCCGTCGTCACTCGCATCGTCATCACGACCGTTCAACTTGCGCCATGCAGCGACAGAAGCCCCAACCGCGCCTGCAAGCAGACGCGAGTCGCCCCCAACGGTGGTCAGGTTGTAGCCCCAACCAATCGCCTGAGCCGCATATTCCGGTGTGCCGCAATGCAAGCAGGCGGTAATTCCGTTTGCCTTACAGGCCTCAGCGATCTGTTTTATCAGGGCGATCATCTCCGGTTCTTGGCGGTCGAACCCCGGCGGCAGACGACCCTCTTGGGTGCCCAAGGTCAGGTCAGCGGGGCCGACATAAATGCCGTCAAGCCCGGGCGTTGCAGCGATTTCGTCTAAGTTTGCCATTCCGTCAGCTGTTTCGATCATCGCCAGCGCAAGCACTTCGTTATTTGCGGCCACGCCATAGCCCGGCATCGCCACAGCTGCACGTGTCGGACCAAAGCTGCGTTGCCCATGGGGTGGGTACCGCATGTAGGACACGAATTCCTCGGCCTCGACGCGGTTGTTGATCATCGGGCAGATGATCCCGATCGCACCGGCGTCCAGCGCCTTCATAATATAACCCGGATCGCGCCACGGCACGCGTGCCATCAGAGTAGCATCGGATGCGCGCATTGCCTGTAACATCGTCAACGCGTCCCCATAATCAAGCGCACCGTGCTGGATGTCGATTGTTACACTGTCATAGCCTTGCGCGGCCATAATCTCAGCTGTGAAGGGATTGCCGATGGAACACCAGCCGTTCATCGCGGGCTTCCCAGCAGCCCAAAGCTGTTTGAGTTTGTTCTTTTGCATCATCGGGTCCTTCAAAACACGATCTGTGACAGTTTGGTATCAAGGTAATCCTCAATCCCTTCAGAGCCGCCTTCGCGACCAAGACCGGAATAGTTGGTTCCTCCAAAGGGTGCTTCGCTTGCTGCCAACGCGAAGGAATTGATCCCGATCATACCGGATTTCAACGTCGCAGTGGTGAGGCGTGCGCGCTCTGGACTACGGGTAAAAGCGTAAGCCGATAGCCCCATGGTCGAAGCATTGGCACGCTTCAAGACGTCGTCGTCGTCCGAAAAACGGCTGATCGCGGCAATAGGGCCAAAGTTTTCATCGGCAAAGACGGGCATGTCGTCAGTCACATTGCTGAGCACGGTGGGTTCATAGAAATGGCCCGCATTAAACCCAGCGGCGCGCTTACCGCCCGTTTCAAGCTTGGCCCCTGCGGCAACGGCCTCTTGCACGATTGTGTCCACTTCGGTCATTCGACGCGCGTTAATCAGCGGACCCATTTCGGTGGCATCGTCCAACCCGTCTCCCAATGTCAGCGCTGCTGCGCGCTTGGCAAATTCTGCGACGAATTCATCATGCAGGCTATCATGGACGAAAAAGCGGTCAGGCGTGACGCAAACCTGACCGGCATTGCCGAATTTTGAGGGCACACAGGCGTCCAGCGCGGCTCCAAGATCGGCGTCGTCGAAGATAATGCATGGCGCGTTTCCGCCCAGTTCCATCGATACCTTTTTCACCGTTTCTGCGGCGTCACGGATCATTTGTTGGCCTACCCGCGTTGATCCGGTCAGAGATACCTTGCGCACGCGAGGGTCGTCCATGATTGGGCCGTAGGTATCAGCGGTTGTGCCAACTACGAGGTTCATGGCTCCATCAGGCAAGCCACCCGCACAGATGCAATCTACCATAACCATGGCAACACCCGGCGTTTGAGACGAAGGCCGCAAGACAACCGGGCAGCCCGCTGCAAGTGCCGGCGCAATCTTGCGCGCAGGAAGGGATGCAGGGAAGTTCCAAGCGGTGAATGCGCCAACAATTCCGACGGCCTCTTTTGTGATCTCAAAACGGCCACCGGGGACGCGGCTTTCCACCACACGTCCGTAAATGCGGCGTGCTTCTTCAGCGTACCAGCGGAACTGATCCGCCGAGAGGACCCATTCACGCCCGGCTTGCGCCAGGGGCTTGCCTGTCTCGGTAGAGATCATGCGCGCGGCTTCATCGCCGCGCGCGGTCATCTCATCTGCGATCCGGTGCAATGCATCAGCGCGGGCAAAGCCACCCATCTCACGCAAGGGCGTCAGCGCGCTGGATGCGGCGTTGATGGCGCGCTGTGTATCGGCGGTCGTGGCCGTTGCCACCTCGCCAAGCGCGGTTTCTGTCACCGGGCTCATGACGGTTGCGGTTGTCGTGCCGCGTTCCCAGTTGCCTGCGATAAAGAGGCCGAAGTCCTGATACATTAGTTTTCCTCGCTGATGTTTATCTAACGTGAGTAATCAGAGGCTGTGCAATGCCAAGCGATTCTAGGCATGACCTCTCCCAAAAAAGAACATATGCAATACTTGTTGCAATTTCATTCAATAGTCAATAATCATTGCGGAATGGGATGAGATTCTTGGAGCGACCGACATGGCAGAAGAAACAATCAGGTTAACCGTTGGGCAGGCGTTGGTACGCTACCTTACCAATCAATATACTGAAATTGATGGCGAGCGCGTTCCGCTTTTTGCGGGCGTTTTTGGCATTTTCGGACATGGAAATGTAACATGCCTATCTGAAGCGCTGGAACAGGTGCAGGACGTTCTGCCAACCTGGCGCGGCCAAAACGAGCAGTCCATGGCGCTGGCCGCGGTCGGTTATGGTAAGGCGAAACTACGTCGCCAAATTATGATCGCGACGACGTCTGTCGGTCCTGGTGCGACCAACATGGTGACTGCTGCAGGTGTGGCGCATGCCAACCGCCTGCCGGTTTTGTTGATCTCGGGTGACACCTATATCAACCGGTTGCCTGACCCTGTTTTGCAGCAGGTAGAGCATTATGGCGAACCATCGACGACCGTAAATGACAGCTTCCGCGCTGTGTCCCGCTTCTGGGACCGGATCATCCACCCTGCACAGATCATTTCATCGCTTCCGCAGGCGGTGGCGACGATGCTGGACCCTGCTGACTGTGGTCCTGCGTTCATTGGTCTGCCACAGGATATTCAGGAAATTGCCTACGACTATCCGGTCGAGTTTTTTGAAGAAACGCTCTGGAACATACCGCGCCCCCGCCCTGATCGCGATCAGGTAACAGCAGCAGTCGCGCTTTTGAAAACGGCGAAGAAGCCGCTGATCATATCCGGTGGCGGCGTGCGCTATTCCGGCGCTGCAGATGCGCTGGCGGACTTCGCATTGGCGCGTGGCATCCCGATGGCCGAAACGATCGCGGGAAAAGGGGCGGTGCTACACGATCATCCCGCCTATGTCGGACCCCTTGGCATTGAAGGCACGGACGCGGCCAAGGAACTGGCCGAAGGCGCGGATGTCGTGATTGCCGTTGGCACACGGTTACAGGACTTCACCACCGGTTCATGGACAACATTCAATCGCGACACTCAGTTTATCAACATCAATGCTGCCCGTTTTGACGCGCGCAAACATCGGTCATTGCCAGTGGTCGGTGACGCGTTGGAATGCCTGTCAGATCTTGATGCGGCCATGGGCGATTGGACCTGTGATCGCGCACGGATGACCGAGGCCCAGACGCTTTACGCGAATTGGAACACCATGCTGGATGCGGGCCAAGCGCCCACAGACGCGCCCGTTCCAAGCTATGCCCAAGTCATTGCCGTGGTGAACAGGGTCGCGACGGAAAAAGACACGATGGTCACGGCGGCCGGTGGCCTTCCGGGTGAGACAGTCAAGAACTGGCGCGTGAAAGCGCCCAATACCTTTGACTGCGAGTTCGGGTTTTCCTGCATGGGTTATGAAATTGCCGGAGCTTGGGGTCATGCCATGGCCAAGGATGGCGATGGCGTTCCAATCGTTATGGTCGGTGACGGTTCCTACATGCTCATGAATTCGGACATCTATTCATCGGTATTATCCGGGCACAAGATGATCGTCGTTGTCTGCGACAATGGTGGTTTTGGTGTTATCAACCGCCTGCAAACGGGTATGGGCGTGCCGGGCTTTAATAACTTGCTCAAAGACAGCCGGGTTCTGAACAAGAATGATCCGCTCCACGTCGACTTCGCCAAACATGCCGAATCTATGGGTGCTCTTTCGCGACACTGCGACAGCCTCCCCGATCTTGAAGCAGCGATGGAGTGGGCCCAGACCACGGATCGCACAACTGTTATCAGCATCAATTCCGACGCCTATGCGTGGACCCCCGGTGGAGCCGATTGGTACGTGGGCGTCCCGGAAATCAACGAGCGTGAAAGCATCCGAGAAGCCCGCAAGGGTCAGGAAGCTTTCCGCGCCAAACAACGCCGAGGAGTTTAATTCGTGCTGAAAGCTAAACTTGGGATCGCACCGATTGCTTGGTGGAACGACGATCTGGCCGAATTGTCGGATGATGTCAGTCTCGAGGAATGTTTGCGTCAAGCGGCAGAGGCTGGTCTGACGGGCATGGAAACGGGCCGCCGCTTTCCGATGAGCATGGACGAACTTGGACCTATTCTTGACCGCCACAGTATCTCAGTGTGTGGAGGTTGGTTTTCAGGCCTACTGTTAGACGGGGATATTGAGGTCGAGAAAGACCGAATTGCCGAACAGCACGCATTCTTTGTGGCCGCCGGAGCGCCCTGCATCGTTTATGGCGAAACTGCGCGCTCGGTTCAGGGCGCGTGCAATACACCCTTGGCGCAAAAGCCCAAACTGACCGAAGCCGAAATGGCCACCTATGGGCGCAAAGTCTCTGACTTTGCGGATTGGTGCGCTGCGGAAGGCATGCCGCTTAGCTATCATCACCACATGGCGGCGGCGGTTGAAACCGAGGCCGAGCTTGATCTCTTCATGAAACACTCCTCGGTGCCGCTGTTGTTTGATGCGGGGCATATGGCCTTTGCTGGGGGCAACAATTTGCGGGTGATCGATAAACACCATGCGCGGATCAGCCATGTGCATACCAAAGACGTGCGCATGCCCGTTATTGATGCGCTAGACCGTACCGCTGAGAGCTTTCTTGATGCGGTGATCAAGGGCGCATTCACGGTGCCTGGCGACGGATCGCTCGATTTCGAAGAAATCGTGAAGGCGCTGGCTGCCAAGCAATATGAGGGCTGGTTTGTGATTGAGGCAGAGCAAGACCCTATCGCCAATCCACCGTTGGATATGGCGATCAAGGGGCGCGCAGAGCTAAAGCGCGTGATGGATGCGGCAGGTTATGAGGTCTCTGCATGAACCGGATTGATGGAAAAGTCGCGGTTGTCACAGGTGGGTCACAGGGTTTGGGTGCCGCCGTGGCACGTCTCTTTGCCGAGGCGGGTGCCGCTGGCGTAGTCATCGTCGGTCGTGGTATCGAAAAAGGACAGGCCAAGGCAGATGAGATCACAAATGCCACCGGTGTGCCCGTGCATATGGTAGCCGCCAATCTGGCCGATATGGATGATGTCCGTGGCATCATGGTGCAAACTGACAAACTGTTCGGGCGCGTGGATATCCTCGTCAATGCCGCAGGCTTTACCGATCGGGGTAACCTGCTGAATACGACACCGGAATTGTTTGATGAAATGATTGCCGTGAACACTCGCGCACCGTTCTTCTTGATCCAGGACGCGGTGAAGATCATGAACCGTGAGGGGGTCGAAGGGCGGATCGTGAATATCGGTTCCGCCTCGGGTCAGGTCGGCCAACCATTCCTCGCGCCCTATGCTACGTCCAAAGGCGCGCTTTCGACGCTGACCCGGCATGCTGGTTATGCGTTGATGCGCAACCGTATCCACGTCAATCAACTGGACATCGGTTGGATGAATTCCGATCACGAACGCCAGATTCAAGAGGCCGAATCTGGCGACCCTGACTTTATCGATAAACAGGCGGCTTTGTTGCCATTCAGGCGTTTACTCGACCCTGAAGAGGTAGCGAAGGCCGTGTTGTGGATGGCTTCTGACGACAGCGGCATGCTGACCGGATCAGTCATTCATTTCGATCAATCAGTGTGGGGGGGCTACGACGCACAGGCACCTTCACCAGCTGAGAGGTTGGTGCCTTGATCGCGAAAGAACAGCGCAACAGGTATGTCCTGTTGTTCACCGAATTCCTTGATGAAGAGGAAATGGGCCTATAAATCGGCCTCCGGAAATAAAAGGTGCACCGGACACCATCCAATGGGAGGAAACTATGAAGAAGATTCTATTGGCCACTGGCCTTGTTGCTCTAATGGGCACGTCAGCAATGGCTCAGGAAATCGGCGCGACTATTTCGCGGTTCGACGATAACTGGCTGACTGTTATGCGTAACGGTATGACCGAGCACGCAGATTCCATAAGTGGTGTAAGCCTGCAGATGGAAGACGCCACCGACGACATTGCCAAACAGATCGACCAAGTGAGCAACTTTGTGGCATCCGGCGTTGACGCAATCATCGTGAACATCGTTGACACATCGGCTGGCGCTGCGATTACCGCGGCTGCGGGCAACACGCCGTTGGTCTTCGTCAACCGTGAACCGGACAATGTTAACGAACTGCCAGCGACCCAAGCGTTCGTTGCGTCCAACGAGATCGAATCCGGTACGCTTTCGGCTTTCCAAGTATGCAACAATTTGCGTGCTGACGGCAAAGCTGGTGGTGCCAGAGGCTACCTGATGAACGGCCAACTTTCAAACCAGGCGGCTGTTCAGCGTTCCAAAGACGTGCATGACATCATCGGCATCGACATGTGTAAATTCATGACGCTGATCGATGAGCAGACTGCAAACTGGTCGCGCGATGAGGCACAGGATCTCATGACAAACTGGATGTCATCGGGTGAGCCGTTTGACTTCGTTCTTGCCAACAATGATGAAATGGCCATTGGCGCGATCCAAGCGATGAAGGCTGCGGGCATGGACATGGCTGACGTTCAGGTTGGTGGCGTTGACGCCAGCCAGGACGCTTTGCTTACAATGCAGTCCGGAGACTATGACGTAACAGTATTCCAGGATGCGTTCGGTCAGGGCAGCGGTTCTGTCGACGCGGCACTCGCACTGGCTGCTGGCGAGACTGTAGACCAGAAAGTCTACATTCCGTTCAAACTGGTCACACCGGCCAACATCGACGACTTCCTCAGCAAGAACTAAGTTAATCGAACCTTACCGTGGCGGCATTTTCCGCCGCCACGGAATTCACACCAACCGCCCGGACACTTGGCGGGCAAAAACGGGACGTGACACAAATGCCAGACACCAGCCACGGCACAGGTGGGCTAACCTTCGATCAGAGCAAACGATCTTGGCCCAATGAAATGAACATCCTCTTTGCGTTGATCATTATCATCGTAATTTTTGAGATCTTGGGGCAAATTTTGCCCTACATGAACGGCCAGAGTTTCCTTTTTGATACGCGCGGCCGTTTCGATTCAATTTTCAACGAAGCGAGGCTGCAGATTATCATCCTGCAGGTTGCGATAATCGGGATCATCGCGCTTGGTGTGACGCAGGTTATCATTACCGCAGGCATTGACCTGAGTTCGGGCCCACTTGTCGCCGCGACGGCCATGATCGCGATGAGTTTCGGACAAACCGAGCTGGTGAATGGCAACCCCAATCCCAAGGCGGTATTTGGCACCTGGGCCATGGACTTGCCGGTGTTAATTCCGGTCATTGTGGGGCTTTCTTTTGGCGCCTTTATAGGCGCCGTAAATGGAACGTTTGTAGCCTATTTCCGCATCCCACCGTTTATCGCAACGCTCGGCATGTTCCTGATTTGTCGGGGTATCGCCCTATGGTGGTCCGCGGGCCGTCCGGTTTCCTTTCCAACAGAAAGCTACAAGTTCATCGGTTCCGGTATGATGCCAGTGGTTTGGTTTTTGTCTCTGGCAGCGATCTTTCATGTGATCCTGCGCTATACAGTTTACGGCAAACACACGTACGCGATTGGCTCGAACGAAGAAGCCGCGCGAATGTCGGGCATCAACGTTAAGCGTCACAAGGTTATGGTTTACATGATCGCCTCCATGCTTGCGGCTTTCGCGGGCATCGTGCTGAGCGCAAAAGCCTCAACGGCACAGGCCGGCATGGGCGAGTTCTACGAACTCTTCGCCATCGCTATGGCAGTTATCGGGGGCATCAGCCTAACAGGGGGGCGCGGATCGATCATTGGCACCGTTCTGGGCGCTATGGTGCTTGGTGTCATCCGGTCTGGCTTTACCTTCGTCAAGCTTGACGGATCATATCAGCTGATGGCCATGGGCAGCATCATAATCGCAGCGGTGATCCTAGACCAGTACCGCCAGCGCAACCGAGCATAAGTCAGGAGAATACCAAATGAGCGATGAAGTTGTTCTGAAAACCCAAGACCTAACGAAGCATTACGGAGGGGTCCATGCACTGGTGGGCGCCAATTTCGAAATGAAGAAGGGCGAGCATATCGCCATCATGGGCGACAATGGTGCCGGCA
>RCNE010001379.1_pt1 | contig 13142 bp, 7 predicted proteins | sample 2041361 | NCBI WGS metagenome assembly RCNE01 (sample SAMN09708229, study PRJNA481090) | Marine sediment metagenome, whole genome shotgun sequencing project.
GCCACAGCCAACAAACAGGCAAACCTCATCGGAACTCGGCCTTCAACCCGACGCTTGGAATAAACGGAAGCTGATTGACGCGTGTAAACGTAAATAGGTCGAAGTAAAACAGGTTGTCACGGTTGAAGACGTTCAGCGCGCCTGCTCTCAACGTCAGAACCGAACGACCGGTTTCAACACGCCGCTCCGCCCACACATCCGTTCGCACGTAATTGGGAAGCCGTTCTGCAAACGGTTCACCGTAAGCCAATCGCACAATACCCGGTTCGCTAGAAACGTCGACGTCTGGGTTCAGAAATAGGAAGCGATCAAAACCGGCAGATGCGGTATACGGTAGACCGGATCCAATTTGATTTTGCACAAGCAACGCAAATTCACCGCGACGCAGCGTCACGACCGTGTTTGCCTGGTGGCGGCGATCATGCCCAGGCCTATAGGTAAAATCAGCAGTCGAGTACTCCACCAAACTCAACGAGTAGCCGATCGACCCGTCCAATGTCCACTTTGCATCCAGCGGATAAGAGTTCACGGCTAGCCGCGCGTCAATTCCCTTTGCCAAACCATCCGCTGATTGAACGCGCGTCGTGAACTCGGGCAGCGGACTGAATACCGGCACGCTCAATGACGTGAAGTCTTTCACATAAGCCTCGGCCGAGACGGTGAAATAGTTATCAACTCCCACACGCAACCCAAGTACAGCGTGCCGGGATTCCGGTAGCGACTGGCCTTCCGGCGCAGTGAGCCATGCGGTGAAAACATTGCCGATATCTCGCTCATCCGTAAGACCAACGGCCGCCTGATGATAGATACCAGCCGCGCCGTGTAAAGCAATCGGACGATCAAAAACTCGGAATCGCCATTCAGCCCGCAAGCGCGGGTCAATGTTCACCGAGTAGTCGCCTGAAGGCGCATAGAGCTGCAAACCTGGATTTAACTCAACGCCTCCGAATCCAAGCCTTGCCTCGACGTGACCGATAACCTCCGTCAAGTCGACACTCGAGACCGACAGTCCGTCGAACAGCCCGCCCACGTCATAATCAAAAGTAGATTGGCGTACGCGTATCCCGGCCTGCACATCGCCCGAGGTTAAGAACCACGTTAAATCCGCCGCCGCGTCGATGCTCTCAATGCCTGACGATCGTTCGGTCTCACCTTTCGGCCCAACGTCGTTGCTAAGGCGTGACCATCCGCCCGACAAATCAACCAGAATTGGCAAGTTCGATCCCACATAGACGTAGTGCCCACCAAGCAGCGCGTTCCCCCACGCCACTTCGTTGCTATCAACCGGGGAATCTTGAATCACCTCGCCGTCGAACGATAGCCGTGTACCGGCAAGATCCCCACGATCGTACGTGTAGAGTCCGGTGACCGATACCGAATGATTGTTGCCGATAGTTGCATGCAACTTCCCGAAGCGATCCCCAAACTGATACGGAAACCGCTGACCAAAGATATTCGGCGTAATGGTTTTTACGAGCGATTCTCTAACAGCCAAGATCATCGAGACCCGATCTTTGACGAGCGGTCCCTCAACGTGAATGCCGCTTAGGAACGGAGAAAGCGAAACGGCGCCTGCGAGACGTTGCTTGTTGCCGTTGCGCATGGTGACGTCAATGACAGACGATACCCGCGAGCCATAGGACGCACCAAAGCCAGCACTATAAAAATCTGCCTTGTCAATCACGTCTTCAGGAAACGCCGAGTAAAAACTTAACACGTGGAATGGATAGTAGACCGGGAAACCATCCAGCGTCGCGAGGTTCTGATCGATGGCGCCCCCACGAACAAATACCTGTCCGCCACGATCACCTTGGGCAACCACACCCGGGACACTCTGCAAATAGCTTGCGAGGTCTCCGGAGACACCCGGGACTGGAACCGACGAGACGTCAGCCGCTGTTATCGTCTGCAATCCTGCGCGAACATTGGCTATTCCTGTTTCCGTTTCTCCAACAACAACGATATCTCCAAGCGACTCAGGTGGAGCTTCGGTCATCGTTATCCTGAACAACCTCGATTGTCCCGGCGCCAAATCAATAGATTCGGAATACGTTTCGAACCCTAGAAACGAGACCTTCAGTTCGTAGCGACCGGGTACGATCCGATTTAACAGGAAGGTGCCATCGCCATCGGTTCCGGTGCCGACCACAATTTGATCTGCTTGCATGATCACAACAGACGCGGATTGTAGTGGTCGGGTGTTATCAGTAACGACAAATCCACGAATGGACGCCTGCTGGGCGATGGCATCTGGAGCCACCAGCACAGCAAGGGCACTTAACACCAGGAACACCATCGCGACCAGTTGGCTGGTCGGCGAAGTCGTAGAAGATGGGATATGCATCACGGCTAATGGATGATGATCAAGTAATTGCGACAGGATGGTCGGGTGAAGGCGCAAATCGCGATCGACGGCGGCTCTGTCAAAGCCGGGATCACCAAAATGCTTCACAACTACTTCCCCAGAGCATGTGGGCACTATAGTAAGAAGGTAAATCCTGCGGTGCACCTCTCGGTTCATCGACTTCTACCTGTGGGCATCCTCAATCTCCGCAGTTCAGGCCACGAAGATAAGTTTGTACTTGGCGCAACAAAAAGGGAATGCGGCGTGCCATGGCAACCTCTGGGCGGTTTGCAAGTATCCTGTCTTCGGCCGCTTGCCAAAATTTGCCAAAATCCTGTGTTGATGGATTAGTCTGGCGGCTCGTGCGTCCTCTACCCCAATTGTATTTTCGGATAGACTATAAATGGCTCGAACCGCCCGTCGCTCAGGCCGCGAAAGCAACTCAAAACGCGCTGCCCGTATTAAGCGCCGTTCCAACGGCAAGGCAACGGGCAAGGCAACCCGGGATTTCATCATCGTGCGTGGGGCACGCCAGCACAATCTAAAGAGTGTTGATCTCGATATTCCGCGTAACAAGCTCGTTGTGTTCTCAGGACCATCCGGATCGGGTAAGTCCTCGCTTGCCTTCGATACCATCTACGCGGAAGGGCAGCGCCGTTACGTCGAGAGTTTAAGTGCCTATGCCCGACAGTTTCTGGAGCGGATGGACAAACCCGATGTTGACTTCATTTCGGGGTTGTCGCCTGCGATTGCGATTGAGCAAAAAACCGTTTCGCGGAACCCTCGATCCAACGTCGCCACCCAGACGGAAATCTACGATCACCTCCGCCTGCTGTACGCGCGAATCGGCAAGACCATCTCACCCGTTTCCGGTGAAGTAGTCACCAAAGATTCTCCGAGGTCTGTCGCGGAGTCGCTGAACGACGTGTTGGAGAACGGAACACGCTTTTATCTCTGTTTTCCTTTTCCGGATCGCAAGAAGATTCCCGTACAGGAAGAGCTGAAGATGCTTCTTGCGCGCGGGTTTTACCGAATCCTCGTGCTGCCCACAACGACTCAGCGTGAGGCTGGGAAGGAAGAGACGATCATTGACTTGAATGAAACGCCTCCGGAAAAGGTGCGCGTCGCGCGCAAGCGTTTGTTTGTTCTGGTTGATCGTCTGGCGGTTAAGCGCGGCGACGAATCCACCATGTCGCGCATTGCGGATTCCGTTGAAATGGCTTTCCGAGAAGGTGGCGCCCGCGCAATCGTTATTCCGATAGGCGGGCAACCACTAGATTTTTCGGAATTTTTCGAACGCGATGGCATGCGGTTCATCGAACCGACGCCAAACCTGTTTTCATTCAACAGCCCTTTTGGGGCCTGCCCGACGTGTCAGGGATTTGGCAAGGTTCAAGGAATTGACCCTGAGCTCGTTATCCCGAATCCATCCCTCAGCATCCGGCAAGGTGCAGTGGCGCCGTTCCGCACAGAGCGGTGGACAAAACACTTCAGCGCACTGATCAAAGCAACGTCTGATCGCAAGATTGACATTGACAGGCCTTATCAAACTCTTCCGAACAAAGACAAGAAACTTGTTTGGGAAGGTGACGGAGACTACATCGGCATAAACGGATTTGTTCAGTACCTCGAACGGCGGTCGTACAAGATGCATTATCGCATTTTGCTGTCCCGGTATCGCGGCTACTCGACCTGTCCAGATTGCAACGCGTACCGACTCCGGCCCGAAGCGCTCCACGTTCATGTTGGAAATCTGAACATCGGGCAGGTTTGTGAGCTGACGACTGTCGACGCGCTTGCGTACGTGGAATCACTCGTCCTTTCAGATTTTGAGCTGGAGATTGCAGGACGCGTCGTTACCGAAATCACCAAACGCCTACGCTATCTCGTTGAAGTGGGACTCGACTACCTGTCACTTGACCGACTGTCGCACTCACTTTCGGGTGGGGAAAGTCAGCGGATTAATCTGTCGACCAGCCTGGGTTCTTCGCTGGTTGGCTCGCTTTACGTACTGGATGAGCCGTCTATCGGATTACATCCACGAGATACGGGCCGGCTGATCCGCATCCTTGAGAACTTGCGAGACATCGGCAACACCGTCATCGTCGTCGAACACGAAGAGGCGCTGATGCGGCAGTCAGATTATGTCGTGGATATTGGTCCGGGCTCAGGTATTCACGGTGGCGAAGTTGTTTTCCAGGGAACGCCTGAACAACTCCTGGTTTCTGAGTCTTCTCTGACGGGTCAATACTTAAGTGGCCGCGCCAAAATCGACGTGCCGGAGAAACGGCGTACCATCGACCCGGAGTTTGCCGTTACTGTTCAGAATGCGCACGAGCATAATTTAAAGCGGCTGGATGTTTCGTTCCCGTTGGGTGCACTCGTCGTTGTTACGGGGGTTAGTGGATCCGGGAAATCCACGCTCGTGCACGACACGTTGTGGCGGGGACTTGCACGGCTACGTGGTTCAGGCGGCAGCGGCGATCGTGTCGGGGCCCATTCGAATATCCGCGGCGGGGCGTTTGTTGACGAGATCGAAATGGTTGACCAGACGCCAATTGGTCGTTCGCCACGGTCTAATCCGATTACGTACCTCAAGGCGTTTAACATTATCCGCGACCTGTTGGCGAATACGCACCACGCCAAATTGCAGGGCCTGCGTCCGGGCTTCTTCTCGTTCAACGTCCCCGGCGGGCGCTGTGAGGTCTGCCAAGGTGAAGGATCTGTGACGGTGGAAATGCAGTTTCTTGCGGATCTATATCTCGAATGTGAAGCGTGCAAGGGTCGGCGGTATAAGCAGGAAGCACTGGACATCCGATACAACGGGAAGAATGTCCATGACATTCTACAGATGACTGTCGATGAAGCCGTGGAGTTTTTTGCAGACGTAGGACCGATCGTTTCGCGATTGTCTGTACTTGGCGAGATCGGCCTTGGTTACATAACGCTTGGTCAACCGTCTAATACACTGTCTGGCGGTGAAGCGCAACGCGTGAAGTTGGCTTCGCATCTGGGAAAATCCAAGAAAGACCACACGCTATACATTTTTGACGAGCCAACCACCGGGCTTCATTTTGATGACATCAAGAAGCTTTTGAAAGCGTTAAATCAGCTGGTTGAAACTGGACATTCTGTTATTGTGGTTGAACACAACATGGATGTGATCAAATCAGCAGATTGGTTGATCGATTTGGGACCTGAAGGGGGCCGGAAGGGCGGTTTTCTAGTTGCGGATGGTACGCCGGAGCACGTTGCCACCGTGAAAGAGAGCCATACGGGGCACTTCCTCCGCGAAATTCTGTAAAGAAACGCATAGGTCGAGGGAGCGTTTTGCTGGTGAGACGCTCTTTGTGGTATCTTAATCGGCTAGACTTGAATTGAATTTATTACAGAAGATATGAGAGGCTAGGCCCTTCCGAGTTTATTTGGGAGGCAGATTGAATCAGATCGTGGTTCCACCAACGTGGATACCAATCCTATCGAGGCTTTGTCGCACCGATTTGTAACAACGGCGGCACAGCACCTACCGATATCGTATGCGGTCAACGGCTACGGATAAAGGCACACCCATTATGAGTTCTTCCAACAAGAGTGCTTCTGCGAGCGCTGTTGTTGCAGGTACGTCGTTGACGGACGGTAGTGGCGCTGCCACAGCAGGAATGGGTATTTCAGCCAAGGGAATGTCGCCAACAGGTTTTGCGCCTAAGACGTCGGTCGCTCCTCGCGTGGAAATCCTATCTGAAGGGTGTGACGAGGCAGATCCTGTTGGTCAGATGCGAGTGGCGCTGTTCACTGGCGCATACAACCACATTGCGGATGGCGTTTCGCTCACACTGAATAGGCTGGTAGAATTCCTGGAGCGCCAGGGCGTACAAGTTATGGTCTTTGCGCCGGCTGGTGACGAACCGGCGTTTGATCACAACGGCACCATGATGCCGGCGCCGTCGATCTCGATGCCGGGCAGGCCAGAGTATCGGATCACCCTCGGAATGTCCCGCGCCAATCGAAAAGCCCTTGATGCTTTTGCGCCAACGTTTATCCACATTGCCACGCCGGATCCACTTGGGCGATCAGCATTGTTGTACGGACGGAAACGGGGTTTGCCAATCGTGTCGTCTTATCACACGCACTTTAGCTCGTATCTGAAGTACTACCGGATGACATCACTCGTGGGACTTGCGTGGCGTTATCTGCGATGGTTCTACGAACACTGCGAACACATCTACGTCCCGTCTCCGTCCATGGCTGATGTGCTTCGGGCACACGGAATCAGCGAGCGACTGATGTACTGGCCACGCGGGGTGGATACCACTCAGTTTAATCCCGCCATGCGATCGCTGGAATGGCGGCGCAGTCTAGGCATTGCCGACGATGAAGTGGTGGTCTCTCTCGTGAGCCGGCTGGTTTGGGAGAAAGGACTCAGTGAGTTTGTTGAGGTCGTGCACAGGCTTGAACGAGATGGACTTGAAAAAAATGGAGTTGCCCACCGCGTGATGCTCGTTGGTGACGGTCCCGCAAAGGCTGAGCTGGAACAACAACTTCCAGGGGCAATCTTTACCGGGTTTCTCGCGGATGACCAACTGGCACGCGCGTACGCATCGAGTGATGTTTTCCTTTTTCCCAGCACAACCGAAACGTTCGGCAACGTGACGCTTGAGGCCATGGCATCTGGCGTGCCTACCGTCTGTGCTGACGCGACAGGCAGCAATGCCTTGGTTGAGGATGGTGTGACGGGCTTTCTCGCTCCTCCCGACGACATGGACGCCTACTTCAATGCCGTTCACAAACTCATCGTTGATGCGAAGCTTCGAAACGACATGAGCATGGCCGCAAATGATCGCGCCAAGGAGTACGCATGGGATACTGTGCTGAACCGGATGCTTTGTTACTATCGAGACATCCAGAAATCCGTTGACGGTGACGCCGGGCACACTCGCAAACGGAACTCGAGAGAACGCGTCAGTTGACGCAAATTCAATCCACTCCGTTGCGACTTCTGTTTGTCTCTCACTCCTTACCTCCGGCTGGGCGTCCGGACAGTAACATCGGCGGAATGCAGCGTGTGGCACAGGATCTTTTCCACGCGTTAAGCGATCGACCGGATATCGAGTTAATCCCGCTGGTGCTGCGGACAACCTGGGCCGATACGCATCGAAAGGTTGCACCATTTCTCTTTCGCGTTTATCGCGAGATTCGACGTCGAACCGAAGACCAGTCGGTTGACGTTGTCCTGTTTTCTTCCATGATATCCGCATCACTCGCCGTGCCGCTCAGGAAGCGATTGCGTCGGTCTGGAATCCGCACGGCAACCATTGCTCATGGACTCGACGTTACGGCGCAAAACGCTCTCTATCAGCGGTTTGTACCACACGTCTTCAGGTCACTTGACGCGGTACTGCCGATTTCCAGGGCAACGCGCGATGCCTGTCTCGAGCGAGGGCTTGACGCCTCCAAAGCGTTTATTGTGCCGAACGGGATTGATATAAACCGGTTTCGGGAGGAATCCCAATCTAGTTCTGATGTGTCCCGGACCCCTGATCGCGCAGAGGTTTCGCATGCCCAGCGAGTACAGACGGACAGAGCATCGAGAGGCGGCGATTCCAGACAATACCGCGCTAGGCACCGACGCGAACTGCACACACTCATCAAATCAACTGTATCGTTCCCCGATGTTATTCTTGACGAAGACGCGTTACTGCTGACGAGCGTTGGAAGGCAGGTGAAGCGAAAAGGATTCGAATGGTTTGTCGACCAGGTGATGCCGCTATTGCCAGACAACGTCTACTATTGGCTTGCGGGCGACGGCCCTGAGGAGCGTGCCATCCGGTCCACGATTGTTGAACGCGGTCTCGCCGGTCGCGTCCAATTGCTCGGGCGTGTGTCAGATGAAGTGTTAACCGCACTGTATCGCGGCGGCGATCTGTTTGTGATGCCTAACATTCCGGTTGAGGGTGACATGGAGGGCTTTGGCGTTGTGCTCCTCGAGGCTTCGCTAAACGGTCAACCCGCAATTGCTGCCGGCATCGAAGGAATTTTGGACGTCGTTTCACCAGGAGAGAATGGTGTACTCGTAGAGTCTGGTGACGCCCAAGGCTTTGCAGATGCCATCTTATCGTTTGACAGAGACCGCTCAAAGCTGGCCCAACTCTCTGCAAACGCAACGAGGTATACTGCAGAATCGTTTTCGTGGCCTTCCGTTGCCGAGCGATACCTCGAGACCCTCCGCGGACTGATGGAATCGGCAAATGACGATAGTAAAAGCGTCAAGTGACCACAACTAGTTAGGACTGCGAGAAACGTCGCTACCAGATTCATCGCTGCCAGAAACGCCACTGCCAGAAATATCGCTGACAAGCTTATCGGCAACCGGCTTGCTGGCCTGTCGCTTTTCCTGGAGCTGCATCAGTGCAGGCAGGAAGGTCAGGGTTGCCAACAACGTCGTACCGATTCCGATCACGGCCAGGTGGCCGATTGAGCGAAGCCCGGGATGGAAACTCAACAACGGCCCGGCAAAGCCAACCATCGTGGTGAGTGCACCAACGGTAATGTGTTCCCCCGTTGACCGCAGTACGTGCATGACCGAGCCAAACCCCTCTTCCCGATACCGATGCACGAGATGAACACCTGCGTCATTACCGATTCCCAACACGGCGGGAAGAACGATCAGGTTGTAAAAGTTGAGCTTTAAGTCAAGAAGCGCCATCAACAGCAACATCCACATCACGCCAACGACCAGTGGGGTTATCGCTAAAAGGGCCCATTTGAGAGATCCGAAATTGATCCACATAAGGAGTGCAACAATTAGGAATGTGAAGAGCACCATGTAGGGCGCTTCCTCGCGCATTAGTCGCAACATATCCGCTGCAACGAGCGACGTTGATCCGGCATAGAACACACGTCCGTCGGCTGTTTCGATTTCGCCGATCTCATCCGAAAACGCAATGGAATTCTTCCCATCCGACAAACCGACGGCGGGGTAGATCATCACAAAGTTGCCAATACTGCCGTCTTTGGATTCGAATTGTTTCTTTAGCGATTCCGGTACAAGTGATTCGGGTATCGGGCTTCGCGTCTGCGCTGCAAGGCGCAGCTTGTCTGCTTCGTCGGTAAGCGTCGAGTCGCTTGATATGGCGGGATCCGAGACCAGCTCGCGGATTCGTGTAATCTGATCCAGCTTTTCCTGCTCTTCGGCAGGAGTAATCGGGAATCGCTCCTGGAGGCTTTCCACATCCAGAATGGTTGTAGTCGAATCGGACGTCATGAGTAACCGAACGGCATCGGTTACCTGCTTTGCGTCTTCGCGATTGTCGAGGACGACATAGGCAGGGTTCCGGCGCCCCGACGACGAATACACACGTGACACAACATCTCGCCGCTGGTTGTATTCTTCGTAGACCGGCTCAAGCTTACCAAAATCGTATTCGAATTTGGGCGGCAAAAAGAAGAACGAGGCTCCGACGATAAAGACACTTGCGAATACCACGGTCCGTGACCCAGGATACACGGCATTGTGGGGTTCCGGCATTTCAAAGGCGCCACCGGACTCCAGGTTGAGCAAGTGGTATTTTTCGAAAAGAACCAGAAGCGCTGGCAGAACAATTACCATTGCAAGTAGCGCAAACAATACGCCTGTTCCAGCAATTGCGCCAAACTCACTGAAGCCCTTGAAGTCGGCGAGCAATAGCGAAAACAGAGCGACGGAGGTGGTCAACGCACCAACTGAAACGGCCTGACCGGTGCTTACGAAAGTGGTCTCGATGGCATCCGCAACGGTTCGACCGAGCCCACGTTCTTCTGCGTAGCGGGCGTAGAAGTGAATGCCGTAATCGATGCCGAGGCCAAACAGGACGAGACCAAGAGTTGTCGTCATTAGGTTCAGCGTACCGAACATCACGTAGGTCAGTCCGAAGGTCCACGCCAAGCTCATACTAAGAGGCGCGGCAATCAGGACGGCAATCGCTGGCATCCTGAGGATACTCTTTCCGATGTTGGTGGCTTTCCATCGGTTTGAGGCTCGAGCGAGGACGGACTTGTACGTGAAGTAGAAGACAACGATCAGGATCACAACCAACACGCCGACGCCGAACGAGGACAGAACGTCGTTGGTAATTGCTCGGATTTCCACAAGGGTGCGCTGCAGGCGCCCAGCCAGCGTGATTTCCATGTCGGGGTTGAACGAGACCGGATCGAGATCATCCGCAATATTCTGCAACTCCGTGTAGAGTGCGTCTATGTACCCGATGTTGGTTTGTGATCCGGCGGGATAAAACCGGAGAACAAGTGTTGTTGAGTCATCCGATACTGGATACTCCTTTTCGATCAGACGACCGTAGACTTCTTGAAGCTCTGCTCCCCCATCGCGGCCAGTTGAATCTGCTTCGTCGTCGTCGTCGCCGAGATCAAAGAAAAACGGGTTGGCCTCGAGCACTGCTTCTTCCTTCTTGTCAAGCAGATAGTCTTCGAGGTCGTTTAGTTCGCTTGGCGTGGCAAAGTAGAGCGCATTGTTTTTCAGGAAATCGACGTCTTTCTTATAGTCAACCCTGGTGAAATAGAGTTCGCCTGAGGATGTACGGGCCTCCATCGCCCTGTTGATAAACGCTTCAGCGAACGAGCGATTGTCAGCAAAGGACGGGCTGGTGATCGCGATGGCCGCTTCAGATTCTGCCCCAACGTGTTCACGTAACTTTTCGATCGCCTGCACGCTCTGGTAGTACGACGGAATCAGATTGGCAAAATCCGGATCGATGCGCAGGTTCATTGCCGATTGGACGCTGATCACGGTGGCAGCCACAGCGATGAGAACAATCAGCAATGGAGCCCTTGTCACAAATCGAATAAATGGGCGTAGTGCTTCGAATAGTCTGTGCATTGGCACTGAAAACGCTGGTGGGTGCGCGCGTGCTGGAATCTAACAGGCTCAGCTTTTAGAGTCCTGTGTCAGCCGGGCAATCGCGGTTTGGATATCTGCGGTGCGCATTCTTCAAAATGGGCAAAACAGTGAAAAGAAACCGTTTTGCCTATACAATTGTGCTAGCCCGGTATTGATGTGGCGCAATTTGGTTACATTTTCCTTCTGGCGTGGATGACTAGCCGAACTGAACCATTAATTTGATATTCTGTTTCTGCTCTCATCAGGTACTTCGTGGTATCGTTACGTGCTGCCACGTCAAAGACTGTCTCTAATATGCTGGTTGAGCCATCATGATTAGTGTGGAGTGATATTACGTAACAGAGTTCGCGACCGAATAGTCACCCACGATCGGGAGAGCAGTCGTAGCGACGGACAGAGCCTAAAACAAGTTACATCCCCTGACGCGTTCCAACATGGTTATGAATACTTACGAATCCCTTCAAATTGGTGACTCTTTTTCGTTGAAGCGTGTCATTTCGGCTGAAGACGTTCGCCTGTTCGCTGAGTTGACCGGCGATGACAACCCGATCCACGTTGACGAGGAGTACGCAAGTACAACTCGATTTGGAAAACCGATTGTTCACGGCGTGCTGTTGTTGGGAATTATCTCAAAAGTCCTTGGTCGCGATTTTCCAGGTCCCGGTAGCATTGCGGTAACGATCTCTGCTCGGTTTCTCCGGCCTGTTCCTGTGGGCTCGGAGATTACGGTTGAGGTTAAGATTGTCGAGAAAATTGAGCGTCACAGGCACATCCGCGGCAAGGTTTACGTACACGTCGGCGGGAAGATGGCGCTGGGTGGAGAAGCGACACTGATACCGCCGTCTGCAGAAGACCCTAACATTGATTCGTCACCCGAGAAGTCGGACAAATCAGTTACGGTCTAACGATCACAATCCGTTGAATTGATTTGAACGTCGCCGCAGATCAACATAAGTCGTCCAACCTCAACAAGTACACGACGTCTAACTCTCTCTATGCTTGGCATATCCGGACCTTTCATGACCGGATTACCGAGCTGGTTCGAAGCGTGAATCCTGAAAGTGTTCTTGACGTCGGTTGTGGTGAAGGATTCCTGGCGCACCACCTGTATGAGAATCTGCCTGACGTTTCGTTTACCGGAATCGATGCGTCGGATGGCGCCGTCGATTTTGCACGCGACCGGTTTGGTCAGGTTGGGTTATTCGAAGTCGGAGATATTTTCAACCTTCGGTTTGCCGACAATTCTGTTGACGTCGTCATTTGCAGCGAGGTTCTCGAACACCTCGCTGATCCGGATTCGGCCCTGAAGGAATTAATCCGAGTTGCCAGACAAGCAGTCGTTCTAACGGTACCGCTCGAACCGTACTTCAAGTTCTTCAACGACGTCGCGCGTGCACTTCGGATTTCACCGGATCCAGAACACGTGAATTTCTGGCGCCACGATGACTGGCAATCATTTGTAGGCAGGCACGACCCCGACGCAAAGTTTTCTAAGGTCCACTACTACCAAACAGCCATTCTCTTTCAGAATGGATTTGAAGCTGTATAGCGTCGATTTCGACTGACTGTCGAATACGTACCAGCGTATTGGCTACTGAACCAATTTTAATCGCTTTCCAGCAGGGATCGTTTCACCGAGCTCTACCTGGTTCAGGATTGCCAACTCGTCCGCCGTAACGTTTCTCGGAAGCTGATTCGGCACCATTTGCGAAAACGGTGCGGACCGATCTGCCGAGATGATCTTCAACCGATTCGGCTTGACGTTAATCTTACTCGGGTCAGCCAATCGGTTGAACCCCTGCATCGTGGACGCAAAAGCGTTGCTGTACTGCTGAAACGTCTGCTGGGCAGTGTATCCGATAAATTGATACACATTGCCGCCATAATCAATGAAGTGCGCAACGGCTC
>RCNE010001380.1_pt1 | contig 13141 bp, 9 predicted proteins | sample 2041361 | NCBI WGS metagenome assembly RCNE01 (sample SAMN09708229, study PRJNA481090) | Marine sediment metagenome, whole genome shotgun sequencing project.
CTTGTCACTTTGGGTACTCGGCGATCTTTGTGCCGCAATCCAAGGACATTTCAAGTTCGACTTCTTAGTTTTATGGGCGATCAAGAGGTACTGAGGGATCGTTAAGTTGCAGGATATTTCCCTTCGGGGTACGCATTCACATGACTAAGCCCAAGCAATTTGACGCCTTCTTAGGCCATCGCTTCCCACTTTAGATTATCGCATACGCCGTCTGGTCCTATCACCGGTTTCCCTTGAGTTTGCGCGATGTCGAGGACTTGTTGGCCGCGCGAGGGATTACGGTCAGCTACGGAACCATCCGCGCTTGGGTTGCGAAATTCGGGTCACAATATGCCAAAGTGATCCGCCGAGATCGACCCAAAGTGGCGGACAAATGGCAACTGGACGAAGTCGTCCTTCCGATAAACGGCAAGAAATATTGGCTGTGGCGAGCGGTTGATAGTCGAGGCGATGTGCTGGACATCCTCGTCCAGTCCCGGCGCAATAAATGGGCTGCAAGTCGATTTTTCCGCAAGCTATTCAAGGCATTTGGCGAGCCGCGGGTCGTTGTGACGGACAAACTCCGAAGCTACGGAGCCGCACTAAAGGATGTCGCTCCGGGAATCGAGTATCGCAGCCATAAGGGTCTCAACAATCGATCCGAAGGATCACACCGCCCCACTCGACGGCGAGAAAAAATCATGGGGCGGTTCAAATCTCCCTGCCAAGCACAACGGTTCTTATCCGTCCACGACCAAGTCCAAAATGTCTTTCGCCCGCGCCGCGACACCCTTTCAGCTGCTTCCTACCGTCAAGCTCGAGCCGACGCCCATTGGAACTGGGACGACATCACGCGTGAGCTGAAGTCTGCTTGAGATCCGGGGCCCGGGGCTATCGTTGCGAAGATCGCCGATAACTTGACGATGCCCTCCAGCCACCTTGAGTCGATTGCGCGGCAGCAGCAAGACTGTATGAGCTCGAGCTAGTGGTGCGATTGCACTGCAGCCCTAATGCATCATGGTCTTAACCCTTAAATGTCGCCCCATAACACGAACCTAGTTTCCTAGACCCCAGCCTCGCTTATCTTCCGTTGCTCAATTTCATAGTCAACTGGCGACAGCATCCCAGCGTTGGTGTGCTTGCAAACCATGAAAGGGATGCAGCTTGCGGTACTCAAAGCGGGTTCAGAAACACTGTTTCACACGAGCGATTTCATCGCGTGTCTACAGATTTCGATTCGCAATTATGATCCTGCTTTGTGATTCAACGTACGCGCCCAGCGTTCTGATGTGCTGATCACGATCAAATTTTCCAGCAATATCTAGCGGAGTACTGTCGATTGCTGCAGCGCAGTAAATATATAATTGACTTTAGAGGTAAATAAACTTAACCACTAAGCAGGGAAATAATCGCTATATTTTGACAAATTTGTTGTCACTTTCCGAGTGCGTGTAGCGATTGGTAAACAATAAGGCCAAATTAGATCTTATCAAAAGGCGAGCTGGACACCATGAATGATCAAAACCCGCACAGTCTTCCAAAAATGGAAGCCAGCTTCGCGAGTGGTGCTAGGATTTGCGCAAATACGCCAACTGGCGCGATACTGGGAAGCTCGCTCAGCGCTTTGCTTAACGCGGAGGGCGCGTACATAAAGAAGGTAACAAAGCGTAACGTCATCGCCAGCGAGGGATCATTGCAAGAAGGGCTCATTGCGGTTTTGGGTGGATTAGTGAAGTTATCGACGTCGTTACGTGACGGTCGAACCCAGATTATGGGTCTTCGGTTCCCAGGTGAGTTCATCACACTTCGGATGCCAGCCGAGCCGTGGTTTGCGAATGTGGAGGCTGTGGAAGATACCACGCTTTTGATTTTGGCTTCTGCTAAGGTCGACAAACTCCGGTTCGGGAATCCTCAATTTAATATGGATCTGAGCTTACACGTAAATCAGGAGATTGCGGTCACGCAGGCTCATCTTGTCACGCTTGGTCGTAGATCGCCCATCGAGCGTCTAGCGTCACTCCTGATTGAATTTAACAACCGAGGCATGGGGTCGAGTGACGGGAGCGGAGAAGTTCGTATACCGATTTCCCGCGACGAGATCGGTGATTATATAGGGCTGGAAAGCGAGACTGTCAGCAGGCAGTTCACGCGCTTGAAATCTGATGGATATATCAGCCTGATATCACCGAGCCGTGTTGTGGTGCGCGACTGGGGTGCCTTGGTCCAGTTGAGCAACGGCGAAAGCTCCATTGCGGCTGAGTAGCAGTATGATGCGGTAGGTAATTCTGCGAAATTCGACGTGTCAGGACATGCTGTTCGAAACAATACAGTGATTTTCTGATTACGATCAGAGACTCGGGCGCGACATTCACAAAAGGTATACAAACTCAAAACAAGTGCGGGGAGGCGCTGACTATGGGAGGAGCAGTTGCATCTTGGAGTACCATTTTTGATGTATCTTTTGCACCATTTCGGCAGCGACTACGGGGTGGACCGCGACCGATTCTTTGGCGCCTGCTGGGACGTAAACAGGCTTCTTCGCTTACGCGCCATGTCCGTTCTCCGCTCAAGGCTGTTCGCTTCGCGGTAAGAGAGTTCGACAAAATTGATATGTTCTTCGGCCGCCGTTGCTGCAGCTTGTGCATCGCGGTTCAGGATCGCCAGCCCAATCGCCTGATGCTGTTCCAAAAGGACAGTGCGGCGGGTGGCGTCGAGATATTCCATATTGCGCCCAAGAAACACTCCGCGCGCCAAAAGTTCGTAGATGGACGCCATCGTATGCACCAGCATCGCATTGTGCGTGGCATCCACGATCGCGCCATGAAACTGGACGTCGAGCCGCAACTCGTGCGCAGAATCGAATGCAACGGTGGCATCCGCCATCTCGTCCAGAATTTGCTGAATGATCGCAAGATCTTCGGTGGTTGCGCGTTGCGCAGCCGTGAAGGCGGCAAACCCTTCAACCTCTCTGCGAAATTCAAGATAATCGCTGAAGGCTTCGGGATGGCGCGAAAAAAGGTCGATCATGGCGGGCGACAGGGCCGTACCGGTCAGCGATGCGACGAACGTCCCCTCACCGTGTTTAACCGTCAGCAAGCCGCGATCCTCCAGGGTCTGAATCGCAGCCCTGATTTTAGGTCTGGAGACACCAGTCTGTTGCGCAAGTTCACGTTCGGACGGGAGTTTTTGACCGCTCTTCAACACACCTGCGATGATGACATCTTCGATTTGGGCCGTGACGGCTTCGGCGACAGAATCGTGGTTGATTTGATCAAAGATTGTGGGTGTGGGCATAGGTCTACCGTTGGTTTGATATCTGCCATCAATACGACCGGTCAACATTATTTACCAGCCTTTGATGAAAATCAAACCGTCAAAAGTGCTATCACTGGCCGTTCCCAGCTTTCAGCCCGCCAAGGAGAACGGCTATGACCGATCAAAATCTTCTAAGCACCCTGCGTCAGATCGTCGGCAAACGGCATCTATTGACGGGAGACAAGAAAACCGAACGGTTCCGCAAAGGCTGGCGTTCGGGGCAGGGGCAGGCATTGTGTGTGGTTCAGCCTGGTTCGTTGGTAGAGCAGTGGCGCGTGCTGCAAGCTTGCGTCGCAGCTGATAAAATTGTGATCATGCAGGCGGCGAATACCGGCCTGACCGAAGGCAGCACACCCAACGGCAGCTATGAACGTGAAGTGGTGTTGATCAATACACGGCGCATGGATGGGCTGCATTTGCTGAAAGGTGGCACACAGGTACTGGCGCTGCCTGGGTCCACGTTGTTTGCGCTGGAAAAACTGTTGAACCCGCTGGGGCGTCAGCCGCATTCCGTGATCGGATCATCATGTATTGGCGCTTCTGTTGTAGGCGGTGTGTGCAACAACTCAGGTGGTTCCTTGATCGAGCGTGGACCGTCCTACACGGAATTGTCGCTCTATGCGCAGGTTAACGAAAACGGAGTGCTGCGCCTCGTGAACCACCTTGGCCTGTCTTTGGGTGACGATCCCGAAGATATACTACGCCGCGTTCAGATGGGCACATTCAGCGACTCCGATTTGGACGAAAGTAATAAAAAGGCATCCGATACAGATTACACCCGCATCGTGCGCGCGGTCGATGCGCAGACGCCTGCGCGTTTCAACGGTGATAAGCGATGCCTTCATGAAAGTGCGGGTTGCGCGGGCAAACTCGCGGTCTTTGCGGTCCGCCTCGACACTTACCCCCAAAACGATCGAGAGCAGGTGTTTTATGTCGGCACCAATGATCCCGCCGATTTGACGGCGCTGCGCCGCCACATGTTGGCCGAGTTTGAAACGCTGCCCGTCAGCGCCGAATATATGCACCGCGAGATATTCGATATTTCGACCAAATACGGCAAAGACACGATGGTCATGATCGACAAGCTTGGCACAGACAAGTTGCCGATGTTTTTTGCGCTCAAAGGCGCTATGGATGCACGCCTGAACAAGATCCCGCTCCTGCGTGGATTTACCGACAAGTTTATGCAGGTCCTCAGTGCGTTGTGGCCAAAGATTCTGCCCCAGAAAATGATGCAATATCGTGAACAGTTTGAACATCATCTGATTATCAAGACCCGCGACGGTGGCATTGCGGAAACTGAAGCGTATTTGACCGATGCGTTTGCGGATATCGAAGCGGGTTTCTTCGCCTGCACCCCGCGTGAAGGCAAGATCGCCGGGCTGCACCGTTTCGCGGCTGCCGGTGCTGCCATTCGTTATCACAATGTTCACGCAAATGAAGTCGAGGATATCTTGGCGCTGGACATCGCGTTGCGGCGCAATGATCGCGAATGGTTTGAAAAACTACCCCCCGAGATCGGCCAGCACATCGTGCATCGTCTCTACTATGGCCACTTTATGTGCCACGTTTTGCATCAGGATTACATCGTGCGCAAAGGTGTGGATGTTGCAGCGCTCAAGGCACAGATGCTGGAACTTCTGGAACAACGCGGTGCTGAATATCCCGCCGAACACAACGTCGGCCATTTGTACAAAGCCAAACCTGATTTGGCCGCATTCTACAAATCCGTTGATCCAACAAACTCCATGAATCCGGGCATAGGCAAAATGTCCAAGAAAAAGAATTATGCCTGACGTTCAGGCCACAAAAGGAATGACCATGACTAATGTTGTAATTGCATCTGCTGCCCGAACCGCCGTTGGCTCCTTTGGAGGCGGGTTCGCCAATACCCCAGCACACGATCTGGGGGCGGCCATTCTGGAAGCCGTGGTTGAGCGCGCAGGGATCGATAAATCTGAAGTGTCCGAGACCATTCTGGGTCAGGTTTTGACTGCTGCTCAAGGCCAAAACCCCGCCCGTCAGGCACACATTAATGCAGGCTTGCCGCAAGAGAGTTCGGCATGGTCAATCAATCAGGTTTGTGGGTCCGGCCTTCGGGCCGTTGCCCTTGGTGCGCAGCATATCCAGTTGGGTGATGCAGACATTGTGGCCGCCGGTGGTCAGGAAAACATGACCATGTCGCCCCATGCGCAAAACATGCGTGCCGGTCACAAGATGGGCGATATGAAGCTGGTTGATACCATGATTTCGGACGGGCTTTGGGATGCCTTTAACGGCTATCACATGGGCCAAACCGCCGAGAATGTAGCCAACAAATGGCAGATCAGCCGCGATGAACAGGATGCCTTCGCGGTGGCGTCACAAAACAAAGCCGAAGCGGCGCAAAAGGCGGGAAAGTTCGCGGATGAAATCGCAGCCTTCACAGTGAAGACCCGCAAGGGCGACATTATCATCGACCAAGACGAATACATCCGCCACGGCGCGACCATGGAAGCGATGCAGAAACTGCGTCCTGCCTTTGCCAAAGACGGGTCCGTGACTGCGGCAAATGCGTCTGGCCTCAACGATGGTGCAGCGGCAACTTTACTGATGTCGGCGGACAATGCCGAAAAACGTGGGATCAAGCCTTTGGCACGCATCGCGTCCTACGCCACGGCCGGTTTGGATCCGTCGATTATGGGGGTAGGCCCTATCTATGCATCGCGCAAAGCGCTGGAAAAGGCGGGCTGGACGGCCGAAGATCTTGATCTCGTAGAAGCAAACGAAGCCTTCGCGGCCCAAGCCTGCGCGGTAAACAAAGAAATGGGCTGGGACCCAGCGATTGTAAACGTGAACGGTGGTGCCATCGCGATTGGCCATCCGATTGGTGCCTCAGGCTGTCGTGTTCTCAACACGCTCTTGTTCGAAATGGTGCGCCGTGACGCCAAAAAGGGTCTGGCAACACTGTGCATCGGCGGCGGCATGGGCGTTGCCCTGTGCGTAGAGCGCGATTGAACCAAACCGCATATGTTTCGCGGATTGCCAACGCGCTCCGCCACACCAGATCAGGAGATCATTCACATGACACGTACAGCACTCGTTACAGGCGGATCGCGCGGCATTGGCGCCGCCATTTCTGAAAAACTCAAGGCTGAAGGGTACAATGTTGCGGCGACCTATGCTGGCAATGATGATGCCGCCGCCGCGTTTACCGCTGCAACCGGGATCAAGACCTATAAATGGGATGTGGCAGACTATGATGCATCCACCGCGGGCATCGCGCAGGTACAAGCCGAGATAGGGCCGATTGACGTGGTGGTGGCAAACGCTGGCATCACGCGCGATGCGCCATTCCACAAAATGACGCCTGAGCAATGGCATCAGGTCATCGACACAAATTTGACGGGTGTGTTCAATACGGTGCATCCAATTTGGCCTGGCATGCGCGAGCGTAAATTTGGCCGCATCATCGTGATTTCGTCGATCAATGGCCAAAAAGGTCAGTTCGCACAGGTGAACTATGCCGCCACTAAAGCGGGCGATTTGGGGATTGTGAAATCACTGGCACAAGAAGGCGCGCGCGCAGGGATCACGGCAAACGCCGTCTGTCCGGGCTATATCGCAACCGAGATGGTCATGGCCGTGCCCGAAAAGGTCCGTGACAGCATTATTGGAAATATTCCAGCAGGCCGTTTGGGGGAACCCGAAGAAATCGCACGCTGTGTTGCGTTCCTCGCCTCCGACGATGCGGGCTTTATCAACGGGTCAACAATTTCAGCCAACGGCGCACAGTTCTTCGTCTGAGGCGAGGCTAAAACAGGAGTTTTCTACATGAAAGATGCCAACGACATTGATCCGCTGGAGTCTCAGGAATGGCAAGAAGCCATTCAGGATGTGATTGAAAAAGACGGCGCGAACCGTGCGCATTACTTGCTTGATAAGGCCGTCCAACAGGCCCGTGCCGCCGGCGCAACACTGCCGTTCTCCGCAACGACACCCTATCAAAATACCATTCCCGCTGATGATGAAATTGAAATTCCCGGCGATCTGGACATGGAATGGCGCATTCGCACGATCAATCGTTGGAACGCCATGGCCACTGTGGTGCAGCGCAACAAAGAAAGCAGCGAATACGGCGGACATATTGCATCGTTCGCGTCGTCGGCGGTGATGTATGATATCGGGTTGAACCACTTTTGGCGGTCCAAATCAGCAATTCATGGTGGCGATCTGGTGTTCTTCCAAGGCCATGTGATTCCCGGCATTTATGCGCGCTCGTTTATGGAAGGCCGCATTTCCGAGGAGCAGATGAAGAACTTCCGCTCCGAAGTAAGCGGCGGCGGTTTGTCGTCCTATCCGCATCCGTGGCTGATGCCCGATTATTGGCAATTCCCCACAGTTTCCATGGGCCTCGGCCCGCTGATGGCGATCTATCAAGCGCGATTCATGAAATATATGCACAACCGTGGCCACATCGACATGGGCGACCGCAAGGTTTGGGCGTTCCTGGGCGACGGGGAAATGGACGAACCAGAAAGCCGCGGCGCAATTGATCTCGCGGCGCGTGAAGGTTTGGATAATTTGATCTTCGTTGTGAACTGTAATCTGCAGCGTCTCGATGGTCCTGTGCGCGGCAACGGAAAGATCGTGCAGGAGCTTGAAGGTGATTTCCGGGGCGCAGGTTGGAACGTGATCAAACTGCTGTGGGGCAAGGGCTGGGATGACTTGCTGGAAAACGACGCAACTGGCCGTCTAAAACAGTTGATGGATGAAACCGTTGATGGCGATTACCAGACGTTTAAATCCAAGGATGGCGCGTATATCCGCAAGCACTTCTTTGGCAAATATCCGGAGACAGCCGCGTTGGTTGCCGATTGGACCGACGATCAGATCTGGGCGTTGCGCCGTGGCGGACACGATCCGCAGAAGGTCTATACAGCCTTCAAGAAAGCCAGCGATACCAAAGGCCAACCGACGTGTCTGTTGATCAAAACCGTCAAAGGTTATGGCATGGGCACGGCGGGCGAGGGGCAGAATATCACTCACTCCGCCAAGAAATTCGCCGACGATCAGCTTCGCGATTTCCGTGACCGGTTCAAAATTCCGGTATCTGACGAAGACTTGCACGACGCGCCGTTTGTCTCGTTGAACAACGCGCAAAAGGCATATCTGGCGGATCGTCGCAAATCGCTAGGAGGGGAGTTCCCAAAACGCAACTGGCGTGACGCCCCCAAGCTGGAAATACCGCCGCTGTCCAAATTCGAGGCACAGCTGAAGGGCACGGGGGATCGCGAAATTTCGACCACTATGGCCTATGTCCGCATTCTAACGACACTGTTGCGCGACAAGACCATCGGCAAATTCGTGGTGCCTATTGTTCCAGACGAAAGCCGTACGTTTGGGATGGAAGGGCTCTTCCGCAGCGCGGGCATCTATAATCCGCTTGGGCAAAATTACACGCCTGAAGATGCTGATCAGATGATGTTCTATAAGGAATCAAAGGACGGTCAAGTTCTGCAAGAAGGCATCAACGAAGCCGGTGCCATGGCCGATTGGATCGCGGCGGCAACGTCATATTCCAATCACGGTGTGCCGATGATCCCATTCTACATCTATTACTCCATGTTCGGGCATCAGCGGGTTGGGGATCTTGCGTGGGCCGCAGGTGACAGCCGGGCGCGGGGTTTCTTGCTTGGGGCGACGGCGGGACGGACCACGTTGAATGGCGAAGGTTTGCAGCACGAAGACGGGCACAGCCATATCCTTGCTGGGACGATCCCGAACTGTGTGACCTATGATCCGACGTTCAGCTACGAATTGGCGGTGATCCTGCACAATGGATTGCAACGGATGTTCGTCGATCAAGAAGACATCAGTTTCTACATCACATTGATGAACGAAAACTATCAACATCCCGATATGCCCATGGGTGCTGAAGAGGGCATCATCAAAGGTCTTTACCGGATGAGCGAGACCAAGAAGCCGGGCAAGAAGCATGTCAATTTGATGGGCTCGGGCACGATCTTGGTGCAGGCGATTACGGCGGCAAAGATGCTCAAGAACGACTTCGGTGTGACATCCGATATTTGGTCGGCCACGTCGTTCAACGAGTTGGCCCGCAACGGCCAAGACGCGACGCGTCACAACCGGATGAATCCGTTAATGGACGAACGGGTGCCGTACGTGACCGAAGTTCTGGCGGGTGCCAAAGGTCCAATCATCGCCGCGACGGATTACATGAAAAACTATGCCGAACAGATCCGCGCCTTTGTGCCGGGTTCGTTCACCGTGCTTGGCACGGACGGGTTTGGGCGTTCGGACAGCCGCGATAATTTGCGCCGCTTCTTTGAAGTGGATGCAAATCACATTGCCGCAGCGGCGATGGTGGACCTGTATAAAGCGGGGAATGTGACCAAGAAAGACTTGGAAACGGCCCTTTCAAAATATGACATTGACGGCACCAAGCCGAACCCACGGCTTGCTTGATCCGCGCCCGAGAGAAGGAACAGACATATGACACTTGATGTAACAGTCCCAGATATTGGTGATTTTAGCGATATTCCCGTCGTGACCATATTGGTTAGCGTCGGCGACACGGTAGCGGTTGAAGATCCGCTGCTCGAATTGGAATCCGACAAGGCAACGATGGAAGTTCCATCGCCAGCTGCCGGGGTGATCAAGGAAATCAAAGTGGCCGAGGGCGACACCGTGTCCATGGGTACGTTGATTATGGTAATGGATGATGCCGGGACAGGGGCTGGGGCACCTGCGGTTGAAGCTGCGCCACCACCAGTAGCGGCCCCCACGCCTGCGCCCGCTGCGGCCCCTGTGGCCGTTGTTGACACAGGATTTTCAAAATCCCACGCGTCGCCATCTGTACGCGCATTCGCGCGACAGCTGGATATCGACATCGCAAAGGTAAACGGCACGGGCCGCAAGGGCCGCGTCCTGCGCGAAGATGTGACCAAGTTCTTGAAATCCAGCACGGCGTCTACTCCTGCAGCAGCGGGCGGTGGCGGCATGGGTATTCCTGCGATGCCTGTTGTCGATTTCTCAAAGTTCGGCCCCGTCGAGGACGTGGAGATGCCGCGTGTCAAAAAACTGTCGGGACCTGCATTGCACCGCGCGTGGTTAAACATTCCGCATGTGACCGTGGACGAAGAAGCCGACATCACCGAGCTGGACAAATACCGCAAAGAGCTGGACACGGCGGCCAAAGAAAAAGGCTATCGCGTTACGCTTCTCAGCTTCATGATCAAGGCATGCGTGTCTGCGCTCAAAGATCACTGGGAGGTCAATTCCTCGCTGCATCCGGACGGTGACAAGCTGATCAAAAAGAACTTTTACAACATCGGGTTTGCGGCAGATACGCCGCAAGGCTTGATGGTTCCAGTCATCAAGGATGCGGATCGAAAGGGCATTGTCGAGATATCCAAGGAGCTTGGATCACTGTCTCTGGCTGCGCGTGAAGGCAAGCTGAAAGGCCCCGACATGCAAGGTGCCACGTTCACGATCTCGTCTTTGGGTGGCATTGGCGGCACCGGTTTTACCCCGATCGTCAACGCGCCTGAAGTGGCGATTTTGGGTTTGACGCGCGCAAAAATGGCACCGGTTTGGGACGGCGAGGCATTCGTGCCACGCCTGATGCAGCCGTTGTCACTGTCGTTCGATCACCGCGCCATTGATGGGGCATTGGGTGCGCGGTTTAACGCGTCACTGAAACACCTGCTCGGCGATGTGCGCCGGTTGATGTTGTAAGGGAGGATTAAGATATGGATGTTCAGGTTCCTGATATTGGTGATTTCTCCGACGTTCCTGTGGTGACAATTCTGGTCAGCGTTGGCGATACTGTCGCCGCCGAAGACCCATTGATCGAATTGGAAAGTGACAAGGCCACGCTCGAGGTGCCGTCGCCGTCCGCCGGCGTGGTCAAAGAAATCAAAGTGGCCGAGGGCGACAAAGTGTCGATGGGATCGCTGATTTTGGTGTTGGAGGGCGACGGCGCTGCCGAGGCCCCCGTTGTGTCCCCGGCGCCGGCTGCCGCTGCCCCAATGGCAACCACCGCGACCGGCACAGCCAAAGGTCCCGGCGATATTCACGCGGATGTTGTTGTTCTTGGCTCGGGTCCTGGCGGATATACGGCGGCGTTCCGCGCGGCCGATCTGGGTCTGAATGTGGTGTTGATCGAAAAACATTCGACCCTTGGAGGTGTCTGTTTGAACGTCGGTTGCATTCCGTCCAAGGCCATGTTGCACGTGGCCAAAGTTCTGACTGAAGCCGAAGACATGGCCGCCCACGGGGTGACGTTCGCCAAACCCAAGATCGATCTGGATGCCCTGCGGGGATGGAAAGATTCTGTCGTGGGTCAATTGACGGGTGGTCTTGCTGGGCTGGCAAAGGGGCGCAAAGTGACCACTGTTCGTGGCGTTGGCAGCTTTACAGGTCCCAACATGATCGAGGTCGCGGGCGCAGATGGCACGAAAACTGTGAGCTTTGATAAATGCATCATAGCAGCGGGATCAGAGCCGGTAGAATTGCCGTTCATCCCCCACGAGGACCCGCGTGTTATCGACAGCACCGGCGCGTTGGAATTGGCTGATGTGCCAAAACGGATGTTGATCCTCGGCGGCGGTATCATCGGCTTGGAAATGGCCTGTGTGTATGACGCTTTGGGGTCCAAGATCACCGTAGTTGAATTTATGGACCAACTGATGCCTGGCGCTGACAAGGACATGGTCAAGCCGCTGCACACGCGGATCGCCAAACGCTATGAAAACATCTTGCTGAAAACCAAAGTCACCGCGATGGAGGCCCACAAAAAGGGCCTGAAAGTCACCTTCGAGGACGACAAGGGAGAGGTGACGACGGATACCTTCGACAAGGTTTTGGTGTCTGTTGGGCGCCGCCCGAACGGTGCCAAGATCAACGCAGAGGCCGCAGGTGTAGCAGTGGACGAGCGCGGGTTTATCTCCGTGGACAAACAACAACGCACTGGCGTGCCCCATATCTTCGCCATCGGCGATGTGGTCGGTCAGCCGATGTTGGCGCACAAAGCGGTCCATGAGGGCAAGGTCGCAGCGGAAGTCTGTGCGGGTCATAACCGAGCGTTCGACGCCTTGGTGATCCCGTCCGTGGCGTACACCGATCCCGAGGTTGCGTGGGTCGGGATTACTGAAACCGAAGCCAAAGCTAAAGGTCTGAAGATCGGTAAGGGCGTGTTCCCATGGGCCGCATCAGGTCGTGCACTGTCAAATGCTCGGTCCGAGGGCATGACCAAGGTAATCTTTGATCCGACTGACGACCGTGTTGTCGGCGCGGCCATCGTCGGCACCAATGCGGGTGATTTGATCGCCGAGGTCGCTTTGGCCATCGAAATGGGCTGCGACGCCACTGACCTAGGCCACACGATCCACCCGCATCCAACGCTGTCTGAAACGATCAACTTTGCGGCGGAAATGTTCGAGGGAACGATCACAGATTTGATGCCGCCTAAGAAGCGTCATTGACGTGTAACATCGCCATCAACCCTAGAATCTTAAGAGGAAGTAAAATGACCAAGAGCCCATTCGATCTGTCAGAAATGTTCAAGGCCTTTAGTCCTGAGGCGATGTCAAAGGCTTTTGACCCGGCGAACATGATGAAGTCGCTTCAAGACACAAACAAAGACATGCCGGATATGTCCGCGTTCATCGAGGCCAACCAGCGTAATTTCGAAGCAATGGCAGCGGCTAACAAAGCGGCTGCCGAAGGCTATAAAGACATGCTGGAAAAGCAGATGCAAATTTTTCAGGCCGTGACCGAGCCTGCTCAACAAACGTTGAAAGACGCGGCTGATCCGGTCACCATCGAGGCGGGTACCGCTGCG
>RCNE010001381.1_pt1 | contig 13130 bp, 8 predicted proteins | sample 2041361 | NCBI WGS metagenome assembly RCNE01 (sample SAMN09708229, study PRJNA481090) | Marine sediment metagenome, whole genome shotgun sequencing project.
GTTTTTATAAATAACCGCACCACAATCGTAAGGTGAAAACATCCATTTATGAGGATCTATTGTAATACTATCTGCTTTTTCAATACCCTTAAATAAATGACGAACAGAATCGGCTGCCAAAGCTCCTCCTCCATAAGCTGCATCGACATGAAACCATAGGTTTTCTCTTTTACAAACATTTGCAACACCATCTAAATCATCAATAATTCCTGCATTTGTAGTTCCGCCTGTGGCCACAACAGCAAACAAACAATTACGTTGATGCTCAGAAAGACTGTCTATTGTTTTCTGAAGGTCTTCACCTTCTAACCGTTCTTCAGATTCTACTAATAATATATCCACATCTGCTACTTTAGCCATTGCTTTTACTGAAGAATGTGCACCACTTGAAGTAATAATTAAGCCTTTTTTTCGCTTGTATTCCGGGTTTTCTCTCCAATGTTCTCTTGCTGTGACAATAGCAGATAAATTGGCAGCAGTACCACCACTTGTAAATACGCCAAAAGCACTTTCTGGTAATCCTGTTAATGAAACAATCCATCGCATCGCTTCATTTTCACAAAAAATACCACCTGCACCTTCCATCCAATAGGCGCCATGAATACTCGAAGCTGATGTGATTAAATCAAACATTATAGCTGCTCGTGTTGGCGCTGCTGGAACAAATGCTAAGTTTCTTGGATGATCTACTGGCACGTTGGCTTTAGACAAATGTTCTTTCCATAAGTTAAAAGCATATTCACCACCAACACCTTTGGTTGTTATCGTTTCACCAACAATAGCTTTTAATTCTTCGGCTTTTTTCGGCTTACCTATTTGATGTTCGGTTTCAGAAACTCTACCGATAACATACTTCATAACATCTAGTGTCATTTCAATAAGTTCAATATCTATTTTATGCATTAATTACTCTAGGTTTAATATTAAAAACTCTCCTTTTAAAGGCTCTAAAGATTTCAATAATTCTGGAATTAAATCATCTCCATATTCTAAATACAATTCAGAAAAATTAGTGTTTCGCTCCTGTAAACTTTGACCAGGAAATAACTGTTCTTGCAATTCTGTACAACGACTAATTTGATCCGCTAGTTTCTTTTTTTGTGCTTTTAGTAATCGTTTTTCTAAATCCCTTAATCCTTTAATTTGCTTTATTTCTTGAGCTTTTACAGCTCCTAAAAAGGATTTATCGGTTTGTTCCGCTAGTTTATATAAGGCTTCAAATTGTTGTTCTAGATGCTGTATCTGCTCAGAAAAATCGACATCGATATTCGATATTTTTCTAACTTTCTTATTGATGAATGAATTGCGATTTAGGAATAAATCTTTATCAGAAATATTCAACTTTTCTAGCTTATCGGCTTGTTTCGTAGTTTTTACTAATGCTGAGTTTCTCAACAACAACATCGGAAAAGTCACCTGCTGAGCTTCAAAATTAGATTTTAATTGCAGCCAATAAATCATCTCTCCGCCTCCACCAATATAACATAGATTTGGTAAAATCACCTCTTGGTATAACGGTCGCATTATTACGTTTGGCGAAAAGCGCTCTGGCACCTCATCGAGGTGTTTTAGTAGCTCACTCTTGCTCCAAGTGATATTTGTATCCACAACCGAATAGACTCCATCAATTTCAACAATACGCTCACGTAAGCCATCCTTAATATAGAACAAATTAATTCCCCTAGGGTTCACCTGAACTGTCAACCCTAAATCCTCAAGTATTTTATTAGTTTCAGAAACATGTTTAAAAGCGGTTTGCTCAATAAGTTCCTTTTCAATATTTGGAATAAATAGGCGTTTCAAATCCTTATAATCGGAATCTAAAATCACTAAACCATGTTCTCCAAATAATTCATTGGCCAAATAGCGTGTCGCATCAGCTAAATTATCATGATTCAAATAGGCTTCTTTATACCAATTTTTCAGTTGTTCAGCATTTTTCCCTAATCCAAACTCTGCAGAAACCACTTCAAAAACAGCATCTAAACCTTCGGTATTAAAATGACCTACTGCACCTGTTTGGTTGGAGTTCCATTGTATCTTTTTTCCTTTAAAGTTAAAGTAATTGATTTCTTCAAAATCATGATCCTCTGAAGCCATCCAATATATGGGCACAAAATTGTAATCTGGGTATGTTTCTTTAAGTTCCTTCGTTAAATTGATTGTTGAAATAATCTTATAAATAAAATACAGAGGTCCTGTAAATAAATTTAACTGGTGACCTGTAGTAATTGTAAATGTAGTGTTAGACGTTAAACTTTCAATATGGTTTATCGTCGTTTCAGAAGTATTTAATTTACTGTATTGTTCTTTTAAAACCTCAACAAGGACTTCTCTATTATTATTCTGAAAAATCTTTGATTTTTCTTCAATCTGCGCCTTAAAATTCTCTAATAATGGAAATCGATTATATAGAGGCCTTAACTCTGGCTTTTGATCTAAATAGTCACATATAAAATCAGAAAAATAGTTCGTTTCTCTAAACGGAATACAATCGGTTGGCATACGTATCTTTAATTATGGTATAAATATAATGCACTTCTATTTTTTAACTGCTAATTTTTAGTTAATTCAGTTCTGCTAACTATCTTTACTAGCTTTCAACCAAAATAATTTATTAAATGCAAAAAATAGTTTTAGTTCTGTTGGTCGTTTTTGGAGGTTTAACCTTTATGTCGGCTCAAAAGATTCAGTCACCAAGTGATTTTTTAGGATACGAGATTGGCACTCAATTTAGTCGTCATCATCAAGTTGTCGATTATTTTAAGTCGGTCTCAAATACAGTTCCTAATCAAGTAAAGGTTGTGGAATATGGAAAAACTAATGAGCGAAGACCACTGATGTTAGCTTATATTTCTAGTGAAGCGAATATTAAGAATTTAGAAACCATCCGAGAAAACAATCTAAAGAATACCGGTTTATTAGATGGCACACCAAGCTCTGCGGATGTTGCTATTGTTTGGCTGAGTTATAATGTACATGGTAATGAAGCATCGAGTACCGAAGCTTCTATGTTAACTTTATACAAACTACTTACTGAACGAAAAGATTTACTAGAAAACACTGTAGTAATTATTGACCCTTGTATTAATCCAGACGGAAGAGATCGCTATGTTAATTGGTATAACGAAACTGCTAGTCAGCCTTACGATATAGATAGAAAAGCAAGTGAACACAACGAACCTTGGCCTGGAGGACGACCAAATCATTATTTATTTGATCTCAATAGAGATTGGGCTTGGGCGACACAAGTTGAAACACAAACAAGACTCAAAGTTTATAACAAATGGATGCCTCATGTACATGTCGATTTTCATGAGCAAGGCATTAATGAACCATATTATTTTGCACCAGCAGCAGAACCATTTCATGAAATTATTAGCGATTGGCAACGCAATTTTCAAACTGAAATAGGGAAAAACCATGCCAAATATTTTGATGCAGAAGGTTGGTTATTCTTTACTAGAGAACGTTTCGATTTATTTTATCCTAGTTATGGAGATACCTACCCAACGTTTATGGGAGCTATTGGCATGACCTACGAACAAGGTGGCCATGGTATGGCTGGTTTAGGTATTTTGAATGACGAAGGCCATGTTTTAACTTTAGTTGAACGTTTAACACATCACACAACCACAGGAATTTCAACCGTTGAAATCGCTTCGAAAAATGCAGCAAAATTAAATTCTGAGTTTTCTAAATTCTTTGATAATTCAAACTTAAAATACAAAAGCTATGTTGTAAAAGGCAACGCAGATAAATTGAATAGTCTGAAAACACTTTTAAATAAGCATGAGATTGCTTACGAAAATTCAAATGCTTCAAAAGTTTCAGGTTACGATTATAGTTCTGGACAACAAAGTACCATGAATGTAACTAGTGATGCTCTAGTTGTACACACCAATCAACCTAAAGGGAAAATGGTGAAAGTTTTGTTTGAGCCAGATGCAAAGCTTTCCGATTCATTAACTTATGATATTACAGCTTGGTCTGTACCTTATGCTTACGGCTTAGATGCTATTGCCAGCACGAGTAAAGTTAGTAGCAGCAAATTATTTGAGCGCAAAGAACTTCGGATATTATATGATTCTTATGGCTATGTAAGCAAATGGAATTCTATAGAGGATGCTCAATTTTTAGCAGAATTATTAAAACAGAAATTCAGAGTTCGCTTTACCGAAAAACCATTCACATCGAATAGTTCTAAATTTGAACGCGGCTCTTTGATTATTACCAAGGGTGATAATGCCCATATTGAGAGCTTTTTAAAAACGTTGAATAAAATTGCACAAAAACATACACAATCATTAACTGAAATTAAGACAGGTTTTTCTCAAACCACGCCAGATATTGGCTCACCAGATATAAAGTTAGTGAATAAACAAAAGATTGCTGTGCTTTCTGGAAAAGGAACATCCTCATTGAGTTATGGTGAAATTTGGCATTTCTTTGAGCAACAATTACATTACCCTATAACATCTATAAATACTGATAATTTAAGCAGAACTAACTTAGATAAATTCAATGTTTTAATTCTTCCGAATGGTTATTACGGAAGTGTTTTGAATAAGGATAATATGAAAAAATTAAAAGACTGGGTACGTTCAGGAGGAAAAGTCATTGCTATTGATGGTGCTTTACGAAGTTTTGCTGGTAAAGATGGATTTAGTCTAAAATATAAAGATTCTACAGACACTAAAAAGAAAGAGAATCTTACATCCTATGCAGATCGCGAAAGAGCATCCAGCAATTATCTAATTACAGGTGCCATTTTTAAAACCAAAGTAGATAAAACACATCCAATGGCTTTTGGTTATGATGAAGACTATTTTACATTGAAACTAGGCAGTTCTGCTTATAGTCTATTGGATAGTGGTTACAACGTTGCGCATTTAGATAACACTAAAGTATATTCTGGTTTTGCAGGAAAAGATGCACTAAGCAGCCTAGACCAAACGTTAGTATTTGGAGAAGAACAAATGGGACGTGGTAGCTTTATTTATATGGTAGATAATACCTTATTTAGAAGTTTTTGGGAAAACGGAAAACTATTTTTAGTCAACTCTATTTTCTTTGTTAACAATAATGCATTTGAATTGTAAAATAATCATCAATCAAAACATCAAATTATGAAACTATTAAAATCTTCAATTTTAGGAGTACTCGTTTTATTTACAATATTAGCTTGTAAACAAAACGAAGCAAAAAGTGACACCAAAGAATTTAAAGTCGATTATGAAAAATTCACATTAGACAATGGATTGCAAGTTATTCTTCATGTAGACAAATCAGATCCTGTGGCTGCTGTAGCTTTAACAGCTCATGTTGGTTCGGCAAGAGAAAAAGAAGGCCGAACAGGTTTTGCCCATTTATTTGAACACTTATTATTCTTAGAATCCGAAAACCTTGGTAAAGGTGGTTTAGATCAAATGAGTGCTCGTATTGGTGGCTCTGGTGCTAATGGTTCTACAAGTAGAGATAGAACTAATTACTTTCAAACGGTACCTAAAGATGCTTTAGAAAAAATGATTTGGGCAGAAGCAGATAAATTAGGTTACTTTATTAATACAGTTACTGAGCCTGTTTTATCAAAAGAAAAACAAGTCGTTAAAAACGAAAAACGTCAACGTGTCGATAATCAACCTTATGGACATAATTCGGCCATAATCAACAGTAACCTCTATCCTAAAGGACATCCATATAGTTGGGAAGTTATTGGCTCTTTAGAAGATTTACAAAATGCCACTTTAGCAGATGTTAAGGACTTCTTCAGACGTTGGTATGTGCCAAATAACGTCACATTAACAATCGCTGGCGATATTGATGTAGCGCAGACCAAAGCTTGGGTAAAAAAGTACTTTGATGAAATTCCTAGAGGAGAAGACATTCCTGAAATAAAGAAACAAACCGTAACACTTAAAGAATCGAAACGCTTGTTCTATGAAGACAATTTTGCTCGTGCTCCAAGATTAACAATCACTTGGCCATCTGTGCATGAGTATCATCCAGATTCTTATGCAGTAAGTGTATTATCACAATATTTAACGGAAGGTAAAAAAGCACCCTTATATAAGATTTTAGTTGAAGACCAACAGCTTACTAGCAATGTGAGAATGCGACAAAATTCATCTGAAATTGCTGGACAATTAATGCTAAGTGTTACAGCTTTTAATCAAACTGATTTAAATACCGTTGCCGCTGCCATAACAGATGGCTTTAGAGATTTTGAAATGAATGGCATTTCTGAAGATGATCTAAAAAGAATAAAAGCCGGGCAAGAAACCAATTTTTACAATGGTCTGTCAAGTGTTTTAGGTAAAGGTTTTCAACTGGCACAATACGAGATTTTCGCTGGAGATCCTGGATTTATCAATCAGGATGTGAAAAATATTTTAGCCGTAACACCAGATGATGTGATGCGTGCTTACAATACATATGTAAAAGGCAAGAACTACGTGGCGACAAGTTTTGTGCCGAAAGGGCAAATGAACTTAGTCTTAGACAATTCTCAATTAGCTAATGTCATTGAAGAAAAAATCATTGAAGGAGCTGAAGAAAGTTTTGACCCTAGCTTAGCTGCTACTTACGAAAAAACACCAAGTAGTTTCGACAGAAGTGTTGAACCAACATATGGAAAAAGCCCAGAACTTAACATTCCGCAAGTATGGAAACGTGAATTAGATTCTGGTATAAAAGTTTTCGGAATTGAAAATACGGAAGTGCCACTTGTACAATTTGAAATGCAAATTGAAGGTGGACTTTTACTAGAAAGCAAAGACAAAGTTGGTGTATCTAACCTTTTGGCTAATCTTATGACTAAAGGCACTAAAAACAAAACTCCAGAGGAATTAGAAAATGCTATTGAAAGTTTAGGTGCTCGAATAAATGCTTATGCTACAGATGACAGTGTTATAATATCTGGCACCACTTTATCCAAACATTTTGATGCCACTATGGCTTTAGTATCAGAAATTTTATTAGAACCTCGTTGGGATGAAAAAGAATTTGATTTATTAAAGCAAAGCACTATTAGCAATATACAACGCAGTAAAGCCAATCCTAATAGCATATCTGCAAATGAGTTTGCAAAACTTCTTTATGGCGATAACAATATTTTAGCTTATAATAATAGTGGTACAGAAGCTTCGGTAGAAAGTATCACCTTATTAGATTTAGAGAATTACTACAACACCAATCTCACACCAAAACTAACGAATATACATGTTGTTGGTGAGATTTCAGAAGCTAAGGTTATTGATGCTTTAAATACAATAAATACAACTTGGGAGTCTAAAGATGTGGTCTTACCAGAATTAGCAATGCCATTATATCCTGAAAAATCAAAAGTATATTTTTATGATGTACCAGGTGCCAAGCAATCGGTTATTCGTTTTGGTTATCCTGCTTTAAAAGCTACACACAAAAATTATTATCCATCAACCGTTATGAATTATCGTCTTGGTGGTGGCAGTTTCGCATCTCAACTCACACAAGAGTTACGCGAAGGCAAAGGGTACACGTATGGTATTCGATCTGGCTTTTCTGGTACGGCACATAAAGGTGAATTTACCATTAGCAGCGGAATACGAACAAATGTTACTTACGAAGCAACACTTTTGGTAAAACAGATTTTAGAAGATTATGCTAAGAATTATTCTGAAACTGATTTAGAAGTTACCAAAGGCTATACCATTAAAAGTAATGCCAGAGCTTTTGAAACACTTGGAGCAAAATTAGGTATGCTAACTAATATTAGTAACTATGGTTTTACAGACGATTATGCCAAGCAACGTGAAGCCATTGTAAAAGACTTGACTGTAGAAGATGTAAAAGCCTTAATTGAAAATTACATTAAGCCCAACCAAATGATTTATTTAATTGTTGGTGATGCTGAAACACAACTCGGTAAATTGAAAGATTTAGGGTTTGGTGAGGCTATTTTGTTAAATGATAAAACGGCAATCGCAGAATAAGCGAAATTGCATTTACTTTTAAAAAGGTGTGTTTATTCTCTATATTTATGAAATAAACACACCTTTTTGATATAAACACAATACAAATAAACACAATTAGGTTTACTAAATAGTTGTGCTTCATTATGACTAACCGCTAACCAATGATAAAATTCTTTCGAAAAATTCGCCAAAACTTGCTTCTGGAAAACAAAACTGGAAAGTATTTAAAGTATGCAATTGGAGAAATTGTACTCGTAGTTATTGGTATCTTAATTGCATTGCAGATTAATAATTGGAATGAGTCAAGAAAATTACAGAAAAACATTAACACCTATCTTAATCAAAAACTGGTTAATCTTCGTGAAGATCAGTTAAAACTAATAGAATTGAAAGAATTTAGATTAGATGCGGCAGAAAAAAGTAAACAACTGCTTAACATAGGCTTAAATGAAGCAAACTTATTTAATATTATTAAAACTACGAAACTAATTTTTATAGAACGTCGATTTACTACATCTGTAGAAAGAAATGAGACATCCATTACCAAGTATTATTGGAGTAAAAAAGAAGCTGTAATAAATAATTCTGAACAGGAATACATGAGCTTGATCGAATTGATTACGTTTGAAGAGAATCGTTTAAATACATTCAGTGAAGCCATTGAGCTCGACCTATGGAGACAAGGCTACCTAACTGATAACCGCAAGCTTTACACCTCTATGATTACGGATTTAAAGCCTTCAGAATTTGGAGATGATAATATTCCTATTTTAATACTAGATGAAGATAACGGGCAGAAATCTCTAGAAGGGCTTTTACACCGTAACGAAATTGCAAATCCTAGCATAGCCCTTAAGCTAAACCAACTTTTAAAGACAAATAAAAGGCTGATTAACGCAATTGAAGACTATTTAAATTAAATATTAGCGATAAAGTTCTTTAGAAGAATAACGAAAGCACAACAACTTGTATAATTAATTGCTAGAGAGTGTTTAATTATAACCACGGAAATTCTATCGAATTCCCTTCAAGCATTACCTTTTTGTTATCTTAGTGCTTACGCAACTAACTATACACAAATCCGCTGCAACCAACATAAACGAATACTAAAATGATACGACGGAAAGTAATAATAATATCAGTTTTCATTTTAGGAATGATAACATTGAACTCTTGTAATAAAAAGATATTAAGTTCAGCGTATTCTACCACGAATTCTAATTCTAAAGCGGCTCAACAAAAACCTTATTTAATATTAATTTCTCTTGATGGTTTTCGATGGGATTATGTGGATAAATATCATCCTCCTAATTTAAGTGCATTTATTAATAATGGTGTTAAGTCAGAATCATTAATACCTTCTTTCCCAACTAAAACTTTCCCAAATCATTATACAATTGCAACTGGACTTTATCCTGACAAACATGGAATATTAGGAAATATATTTTATGATTATAAAAAAGATACAATCTTTAATAAAAGGAATAAAGGAATGGCAGAAGATGGGAGCTTTTTCGGAGGTTCTCCTATTTGGTTAGAGGCAAATAAGGAAAATATTGTAACTGCCAGTTACTTCTTTGTAGGATCAGAAGCAGATATCCAAGGCATCAGACCAACGTACTATTATAAATATGATGGTAGCGTGGAAAATGAGGCTCGCGTAAATCAAGCCTTAAAATGGCTGAATCTATCAGAGAAAAAGAGACCACATTTAATTACATTGTATTTTAGTGATATGGATAATACTGGACACAGATTCGGCACCAATAATGATATAGAATTAAAGAATGCATTGTTTCAATTAGACAAAAACTTAGGTGACTTGTTCGAAGGTGTATCAGCAACTGGTCTTCCTGTTAATATTATCATCGTTTCGGATCATGGCATGATAGATCAGTCAACCGCTAACTTAATCCCAACAGAGTCTATAGAAAACGATGCCTTATTTTTGACTATAGACAATGGGTCTATTGTAAATGTTCATCCAAAAAAAGATATTGACATCGACTCTGTGTTTCAGTATTTAAGACAAAAGGAGGATAATTTTAAAGTTTATAAAATTGAAAACACGCCAGGTTTTGAGTACAGTCCTAAAAATAAAAATTGGGGTGAAATCCAATTAATACCAGATTTCGGCTATTATTTTTATAATCAAAGAAGCAAAGCCTCACTTCTCAAAAATGCTATCACAACCATAGGAATCCATGGCTATGATAGCAAATACAAAGAAATGCATGGGATATTTTATGCGAATGGACCAGCTTTTAAAGAGGGCTACGAGGCTCCCTCAATAAAAAATATTCATATTTATCCATTAATGTGTAAGATATTAGGATTGGAGATTCCGGAATCAATAGATGGAGATATAAATCAAATCAAAAGTGTTTTGAAAGAAGAGGAATCAGTTAATAACAATTAAAATAGAGTAAAAACAATTGCATTAATAAATTATTATTATTTTTATTATTATGAAATTAAACTTATTGTCTTGTGATGCTCAGAGGCCAGATAGAAGAGCGATAGCTAAATGTATTGCCGAGAATTCATCTAACATTGATGGATCCTTGTCGAATGAACTTACAGATATACTCTTAGAAGGAGACCCTGTAGATATTGAAGTTGCAGATGGAAACTCCGCTTCTGCTTTAAGAGCTTTGCGGAAACTAAGTATTGACTACGAAATTATAGAATGAACTAATTTATTTGGAGTAGTCTATTTAAAAATACGAACGCTCAACACAGCGTATAAATAATAGTAAAGACTAAACCGAAAGGTTTTTCTATACCTGCCGGAATGCATTCACAACAACCACAAGCTTAAAACGAGCTTCAAATAGAAAAACCAAACGTTCTCTATCTTTAAGTACAAACAAAAAATCAAAGATTATGAAACTCGGAGCATTTTCAATAAGCCTTTCTGTAAAAGATATTAAGGCATCCAAAGTATTTTACGAAACTCTAGGCTTTACAGCTTTTGCAGGAGACATTGAAAAGAACTACCTCATTATGAAAAATGAATCGGCACTTGTTGGATTGTTTCAAGGGATGTTTGAAAATAATATTCTAACCTTTAATCCGGGTTGGGATCAAGATGCTAATACTTTAGAGCAATTTGATGATGTTAGAGAGATTCAAAAGCATTTAAAATCAAAAGATATTACATTAGAACATGAAGCCGACGAAACCACGACTGGACCAGCAAGTTTTGTCGTAATCGATCCAGATGGTAATGCTATATTAATCGATCAGCATGTTTGATTCTTTTTCTTAAAGGTTACAACTCTTGCCATTGCAACTTTGAAATTGTGATAAAATAAAATGACAACTTTTTTCTTTGTCTGAAATAGAAATTGAAGATTCATGAACTAATTTTTAAAAAACAGCATAGCCGTGAACTAAAAATAAAGTGTAGCATTAATTCCTGTTTCATTTTTATTGAAGTATCGAGGAAAAAAGGGAGTTTTATTCTCGCTATTCCATTTTTATCAATTGCAAATTAAAAACTTGAATTATGATAAAGGTCTCTTACCACTCTTTAAACCAGAAAAAATAAAACTGGTCGCAACAACATTTATAATTAATTACTCATTCTGAGCGTACTCAGAAAACCCTAAGACCTATATTGGCCATTTCTCCATAGTAGGCAAGAGCTACGAAGGCTAAAAATCTTCGATTTTTGTAGACGGATTTTCATCTGGTTCGCTTTTTTTTGCTAAATTTAGACATCACCAATAGCCAACTAACCATATGTTTTGCCTTTAGTGGGAATCTAAGTAGACCGCTTGAAGTGAAATAAAAAGTTAACTGGGTTATTTAAGCTTCAAAAATAAGTAGACGAAAAACTGGAATGAACCCTTATTTTAAAACGCAATGACCTTGTCAGAAAATGATTGCTAATTTTGCCATAGGGATTAATGAAATATGATAAAAATCTTCTTATAACAATCCGAGATACACTAATTTTAGAACATGGAACTTAAGAAAACATATACCTCTTGAAAGTTATTACTATTAATCAATTCATTCCATCCTAGCCGATTACTGAATCAGAAATAAAAAATCACACTGTTATGCCGAGTAACTCGATTGCCAAGACCCGTGTGAGTGCCATTGACTCAGTAGCTACTTCGGGGTATTTTAAAAATGAAGCATTAGATAAGGCAAATACTTCAAACAAATACCTGGGAGTTAAATTGCCAATCAACCTCTTGAACCTTCTTTTAGGTTTTTTTCTGTTTTTATCTATCCAAACAAATGCACAATCTAGACATTATTGGTCACAGAATTTTAATACAGAGTCTTCGCTTGTTGCAGGTGCAGTTATAGGCGGTGATGCAGGTCCAAGTGCCGTTTATTATAACCCTGCATTGATTAAGGAGGATAACATTGATAAAAATGCCTTGAGTGCAAACTTGTTCTCATTTCAAAACACGAAACTTGATAAACTTGCAAGCTCAGGAACTGAATATGATCCAGTAACAAATATTGCCTTACAAGGTCAGGTCGCGCAAGACATGGACATAACCTTCAGTGAAGTCAGTATCTTTTTTGGTCTCACCTATGGTATTGGGAAATGATATTCCACAGTATACCTTTAAGTAATTTTCCAGATGTGAGATGTGAGATGTGAGATGTGAGATGTGAGAAAGTATTAGGAAAAAAGACTAAGCAATAAATAATGACCCAGAACCCAGAATAAAGAAGTTAAAAGTGATAAAGATTAAATACTAGGTTGTAGCTACCCAAATAGAATATGCTGAACGAAGGAATATTGAGGCTTCGTCTAATAATACCATAAGAGCAAGCTTGCTAATTATTTGGGATTTCTAGTAACTTGCATCGGTATTAGGGTCATAGAAAGAAAACCTTTAGAATCCATAAATGAACAAAATAAGTAAGACACGTTTATTTGGCTATCAAAATTCAGTAGCAGATAAAAAAAACAGCATATGACGGATACAACTTTGAGCATAATAAAGCAACTAGTCTATGTTTAAAAAAATATTAAAATTTAGTGTTAGGTTAATTCTCATTTTAGCAATTGTACTTGTGGCTATCTTTTTTTATGTAAAGAGGCATAAGGAAGAAGTTGTCAACTTCATTGTAGATACCATCTCAGAAAATCACAATGGCACGGTTAATTTTGATGATGTAACCTTAAGGGTTTGGGGCAAT
>RCNE010001383.1_pt1 | contig 13117 bp, 10 predicted proteins | sample 2041361 | NCBI WGS metagenome assembly RCNE01 (sample SAMN09708229, study PRJNA481090) | Marine sediment metagenome, whole genome shotgun sequencing project.
GAAGGAATATCAAAAATATCATTCAAAAATAATTGCGGAAATGCACCTGAGGTAGTTTGTTCCACACACCCATGTGGATAGCGAATCAAATACTTCATGCGACCATTGAAATTCATGGGCGGCAATGTCGAAAATTCGATTTCTGCTGCGTTCGTTCCTGAAATTCCGAAAGTTTCTAAATTGATGGTTTTACTAGAATTAGGATCTAGAATAACTTCTGTAGTTTCTGACGTAACTGGATTCGGATTCACCACATCAATTTCGATTTCAAAAGATGCTGTTTCTCCGCCACCAGAAGCTTCAACCACTACTTTTCCTATTCCCGAGAAATCGGAAACATTTAATTGAAAGTAGGCCATCTTTTCATCGGGCTGCTCAAAAGTCAACTTTTGAGTCTGCTCGCCTTCAATGGTAAATGCTTTGTCTTGTTTGATTTTTAAGCTTACATTCTTTACTTTCTTTTCCATAGCAAAAACAGTAACTGGTAAGGTCACTTTTTCACCGGGAGTAATCTTTCTTGGCAACGAGGCCAAAATCATCAACGGTTTGCGAACCGGAGTAGTTTTCTCCGTTTCCCCATAAGCTTCTTTCGAATTATCGCCAGCAATTATCATAGTACGCACCGAGCCAATATATTTTGGAATCTTAATTTCATGTGATTTGGTCTCACCAACTTTCAAACTAAACGGACCAAAGTGAACCACCATTGGCTCAAAACGATTTGCTTTTTTATTCTTGGCCCCGGCTAATTCTCCGTCACCACCAATGGCAAATACTTGGTCTATTTTTCCGCCAAAAGCTCCGATAACATCATCATAAACGTCCCAAGTTTTAACACCTAAAGCTTCTTTCGCATAGAAGGTATTCCAAGGGTTTGGAGTTTTGAATCTTGTTAAGTCTAACAAACCTTCATCAACAATTGCGATGCTATAGGTCATAGCCTTCTTATTTTGCTCGCTAACTTTAACCGTTATGGTTTCTTCAGGACGCAAGACATCAGGCATCTTAATTACAGGCTCAAGTTTTGTCTCTTTATTTTCAACGGATATACCCGTAATACCATACATACGAATAGGAGAATCATTTTTAGTGTTTGCATGCGGTTGTAAGGATGTAATATTAATAAAGACATTTGGTGTGTATAATTTCGTAATCGGAAGCTCAAATTTAGTTTCTCCTTCTACGGTCTCTACCCAAAGCGACTCTAAAACTTCGCTACCATTTTCAACGGTAACCAAAGCTCTGCCACCAAAAGAACTTGGAAAACTTACGGTAGCCTTTTCACCAATAGTATACGTTTCTTTATCTGTAGAGAAAACCAACATTGTCGCCGCTGAAGGATCTCCTTTTCTAGATTTACCTGCCCAACCTGGCCAGTCAATATAAATGGCTTTCCCGGTTGCATGACCGCCGTTCGGGTCTTCTACGCGAACTACATATCTTCCCCAATCTGGGTACTTTAACTCGAAGTCAAAACTTCCTTTTCCATTAGCGCCAGTATTTACAGTTTTCTCAATAATCATTTGGCGGTACTGACTGCTACTATACGATGACAGATTATTCGAAGACGTATCCCACCACCATCTCCAGCTCACTTTATATACCGTAACTTTTAAGTTTTTTGCAGCTTTCGGGTTTCCTTTTTCGTCTACCGAAACTACTTCAAACTTGTGTTTCACATCAGTCAATAACATTCCCCTTCGTTTATCTCCTTTGGGGGCATTTAAACCTATATAAGTGTTATAAGGAGAGTAGGGTTTTGTAAACACATCAGTACTAAAATCACCACCATTCTCATATACTTTGGTAATAAAAGCGGCTTTCAACATTCCCGGTGCTTTACTATTTAATTGCGGATTCAAAGTAAAGTTCGCCTTACCTTCTCCATCAACTTTACTATCAAAAACAACTTGGTCTTCCACAGAAAAACTTCGTGTTGGATCATCAAAAACATACCCAGGAAATTTATCAAATTTTGTTGTTGCCGCATTGAACTTCGCTGTGATATCAGCCTTTAGGTTTTTGGCAATCGCACCATGCAACCATTTGACTTCCATATCGCCTTTGATGGGCTTTGAACCATTCAAGACTTCAGCATCGAAAGCTGTTTTAATCTTCAAACGGTTTGGTTTGATCGTTTCAATTTTTAAAGATTTTGTAAAAGAGGCACCACCGACTGACACTTTTGCTAGCCAATTTCCGGTAGGTGCATTTTCATCAGTTTTGATGTTAAAATGGAAGAAATTATGAAGTCCGTTTTTGGTAACTTCACGATGTACCACTTTATTAAAAGGGTCCATCAATTCTAATTTAACAGGATGATTTGCAGGCAGCATATTTGCATTATCATTCAGCATAAAAGATAAATAAATCTGATCTCCGGGCCTCCAAACACCACGTTCTCCGAAAATGAAGCCTTTAATTCCCTTCTGTAGTCTTGTACCTGAAACATTAAACTTACTCACCGAAAGTGCATTGCCATCATTCAGTTTTACATAGTTCTTTTGACCTTTGTTTTCGGCTACAGCAAAAAATGCTAAATGCTCAGAATCAAAGATGGCGGTACCATCTGCATCAGTAGTTATAGTACCGACGGGTTGCTGTTGAAAATTATAGAAAGTAACCTTGGCGCCTGCTATAGGCTTCGTATTTATGATGTCATTTACAGCTACGAAATAGCTTTTGTTGACTCCTCTTTTAATGGTGACCCCGATATCGGTCGCCAATACATTCATTCCTATTTTCTTGTTGTAGTAATACGATTTATCACATGGGTTCTCTCTTTCATTCCAGTTGTACCCATAATACCCATAATCATCATAATAGTTTTCAACCCCATCCCAAGAACTGTTTTCTTTTTCTTCATCAAAACTTTCTTCGGTTTCATCAACAGGGTCAAAATTTGTTCCGTCACATTTATAAGAACTATAATTGGGTCGATAATTTAATTCTACACGATACATGGCGCCTAGCTCAGGAGAAATCAATGTGCTCAGATCAATAGCGTGTGCCGCCCATTTGCCATTGGCATTGGTCAGGTTGTTTTGTAGTACAATCTTTTTTCTAGCGATTGGTCGCGCTACGCTTCTCAGATTACCTTGCCCGTTAAGGTTGTTATTCTGCAAGAATTGCAGCACGTTATTTTCGAAGATCTTAAAGACCGAAACATCAATTGCTTTGAGGTTTACAGCCTCAAAATTAATCTTCAAATTATTTGATGAAGGTAAAATAGTTCCGTTTGAAAGTAGGCGTACTTGAGGTTTTAATTGTTCAAAAGCAACACGTTGCTCAAAGTTGATTTTCAATTTGTAGCCATCTTCACTTTCAATACCTTGCAGTACTTCAAGGTTGGCCGTGCCTTTTAATTCTTGAGAAGGATATACTTTCAAGGTATTGCCTTCTACTTTGTATTTAGGGGCCGTTACCCCCTCTAAAACTACAAGACCTTTGAAATTTTGCCCTTTCTTTAAGGGGTCTGAAAAATTAACTAAAACTACTTGACTTTCGCCAGTCTCAACAGAAACATCTAAAACGGTAAAGTTATTCTTACCTGCAATGTTGATGACGTTCTTACCTGAACTCTCGATATCGAAATTGGCGCCATTCCAAGAAATTTCTAATTCTGAATCTTCCTCATAGCGTTGAATACTATCAATTTTAAACTGGAACTGTGTGCCTTTCTCAACGGCATTATCAAATTTCACGTTGATAACTTTTCCTTTATATTTTACCGAAAGTAATTGCTTCGCAGCTTCTAAATTAAGCACATCAGATGCTCTTAACTGTCCGTTGATATATTGTTTTGTTTTCGAATATGATTGTAAGGCGTCCGTATAGATATTAAACTGTTGCTGGAGTGTTTTTACGCCGAAAGTCATTGTTTTCAACTCCTTAGGAAGATCATTAATGAGATCAGAAAGTGCTAATTCAAAGGAATACTCGGTGTCTTGTTTGAATCCGGTTTCGGGTACAAAAGCAATGGTTCTATTATCTAAAGAAACCACTTTGCCTTTCGTTTTTGGTGATACTTGAAGTAGGCTAGCATCAAGTTCGTCTCCGTTGCTCCACGATTCAATAGGGCTATTTAACACTACCCTAACATCACTCTGAGCAGATATAATTCCGTGAGAAACCTCCGTAATATACTCTTGATATTTATTGAGATTTTCAAATTGCTCTGCAGGAGTTTCTTGTTCTGATTTACATCCGGTAAGGACAAATAGCAAAAGAGAAATATAGAAAATTGGCTTGATTCTCATTGAAATAATTTTTGTTAAAAGTACGAGGGCTCTTAACAACATACATCCCAAAATACCGTGAATACGAGGCCCCAAATACCACGGTATTCAGTTAGAACGAATCCGAGCTATTATTTATTACTTTGTAAAGGAAAAATTCAAACAACCTCAAAATCATGTGTTTTGACGGATATTATTGCTTTAACAGATGTTGTTCATCGAATAAAATATATTTTTTATAGATGAGCTCTGTATTTTACGTATCATTACCAACGCTAACGTCCCCAGTTGGCCATAGAACACGAGAATTTCCCTTTTCTTCTCTACCTACTTACAAATAGAACACCTACTTACAAATAGAACTTTGTATGAAAATGAGAACGCACTATGTTGCCCTCGTTTTATTTGTATGTACTATAGTCTCTTGTAACAAAGAGTCAATAGAAAACGCAAGTATTATTGAGGCTGAGAACGCTACAGCAGTTGAGCAAGAACTACTAGGTGTAGTAAATGATCATCGTCTTTCATTAGGTCAACCTGAGCTAGAATTTAGCGCGGTTGCCTATGAATATGCCAATGAGCATAATAATTACATGATTTCAATCGGGTCTATTAATCACGATAACTTCAGTTCAAGAGCTTCTAAAATTTCTTCTCTGGAAAGTGCTGAGTTTGTAGCTGAAAATGTTGCCAAAGACTATAATAATGCTGCAGAAGCCTTTCAAGGTTGGTTAGATAGTTCTACTCATAAAAAAACTATGGAAGGAGACTTTTCTCATACCGCCGTAAGCGTTAAAACAAATGCTTCAGGTAACTACTATTTCACACAAATTTTCTTCAGAGCTACAGCTGGTTTGTAGCAATTGATTTTTCCAAGTTCCTCGTTCGTCTCTTTTCTTTTCTTTTCATAAATTTGGATAGAATCATTTTTTGTTTGTAATACATTATCCTAAAACAATCCGTACAAACAATAAAATACAAATAGAAAGCGCATGCCCATTGCACCTCCGTTCAATCTCAACCAATGGATTGAAGAAAATAGAGCTCTATTAAAGCCTCCTGTCGGAAACAAAAACTTATATAAAGATGCTGGCGATTATATCGTAATGATTGTAGCTGGGCCTAATGCCAGAAAAGACTATCACTATAATGAAACCGAAGAACTGTTTTATCAGTTAGAAGGCAATATCGAAGTTCACATTCAAGAAGATGGGCAAAAAAGAACTTTAAAATTGGGGCCTGGTGATATGTACTTGCATCCTGCAAAAGTGCCGCATTCACCCGTTCGTTATGAAGGCAGCATAGGTCTTGTGATAGAACGCAAGCGATCAGAGATGAATGTAGATGACGGGTTACTTTGGTTTTGTGATAATTGCAACCATAAACTATACGAGGCCTATTTTACACTTTATGATATTGAAAAAGATTTTTTAGGACACTTTAAGCATTTCTATGCCTCTGAAGAATTGCGCAGTTGTGATAATTGCCAAACGGTAATGCCGGTAGATAAACGATTTATTGCAGAAGAATAAACTATGGAAATATTTATTAAAATTATTATCGGACTAGTAGCACTTTTACACCTTTATTTTCTATACTTTGAAATGTTCGCTTGGACCACCAAGGGTAGAAAAGTATTTCGAAATTTTCCTCCAGAATTATTTGAACCTACCAAACCGATGGCCGCTAATCAAGGTTTATATAATGGTTTTTTAGCTGCGGGATTAATCTGGTCATATTTTATAACTGACGCTAACTGGAGCGATAATATCGCTCTTTTCTTTTTAGGATGCGTAGCAGTAGCAGGAATTTATGGCGCTTTGACCGTAACCAAAAAAATATTCTTTATTCAGGCACTTCCGGCGCTTCTAGGGATTGTTCTTATTCTTTTAAGCTGATTTTACTCCCATAAGTAACAGTTAATATTCGTAAATTTGCATTTCCGATTGTGTCGGAGTTAACAATTCACGAATAAAAAGTTACAAAATGTCAAAAACTGCAACCTCATTTGGTATTGATGAAGCCCTAAAAAATTTAGGGATTGAAGCAATCAATAACGGAACCTCAACAGGTTCTACCAATTTTTCTTCTGGTGATATTATTGAATCCTATTCTCCAGTAGATGGAGCATTAATAGGAAAGGTAAAAACTACCTCTCCTGAAGATTTTGAAAAAGTAATGAGCTCAGCCACAGCTGCCTTTGCAGATTGGAAAAAAAAGCCAGCACCTTTAAGAGGTGAGATTGTACGTCAATTTGGTGAAAAATTAAGAGAGAAAAAGGAAGCTTTAGGTAAACTCGTTTCGTATGAAATGGGTAAATCATATCAAGAAGGTTTAGGTGAAGTACAAGAAATGATTGACATCTGCGATTTCGCAGTTGGCCTTTCAAGACAACTACATGGTCTGACCATGCATTCTGAAAGACCTGGTCATAGAATGTATGAGCAATATCATCCATTGGGTGTCGTCGGTATTATTTCGGCATTCAATTTTCCTGTTGCTGTTTGGGCATGGAATACTGCCTTAGCATGGATTTGCGGTGACGTTTGCGTTTGGAAACCTAGCGAAAAAACGCCGATATGTGGTATAGCATGTCAAAACATTGCTGCTGAAGTTTTTAAAGCCAACGGCTTGCCAGAAGGTATTTGTAATCTAATTAACGGTGATTATAAAGTTGGTGAAATGATGACCAAGGATACAAGAATTCCTTTAATATCAGCTACCGGTTCAACCCGAATGGGAAAAATAGTTGCTAAAGAAGTCGCTGGCCGTTTAGGAAATTCATTATTAGAGCTTGGCGGAAACAATGCAATTATAGTTACACCTGATGCAGACATTAAAATGACTGTTATAGGAGCTGTATTTGGTGCTGTTGGTACCGCTGGTCAACGTTGTACTTCAACGCGTCGTTTAATAGTACATGAAGACATGTATGATAAAGTGAAAGATGCTGTGGTTGCCGCATACGGACAATTACGCATCGGAAATCCTTTAGATGAAAACAATCATGTAGGACCGCTTATTGATACCGACGCTGTTGCAATGTATCAAAATGCTTTAGAAAAGGTAGTTTCAGAAGGCGGAAATATTGTAGTAGAAGGTGGCGTACTTTCAGGTGAAGGTTATGAAAGCGGTTGTTATGTAAAACCAGCTATTGCCGAGGCAAAAAATGAATTTGAAATCGTTCAACATGAAACTTTTGCCCCCATCTTATATCTTTTAAAATATTCAGGTGGTGTTGAAAATGCTCTAGCAGTTCAAAACGGAGTTGCTCAAGGCTTATCTTCTGCAATTATGACCAACAATTTAAGAGAAGCAGAAGCTTTCTTATCTGTTGCTGGTTCTGACTGTGGTATCGCTAATGTTAACATCGGAACTTCAGGAGCCGAGATTGGTGGTGCTTTTGGTGGTGAAAAAGAAACTGGTGGTGGCCGTGAAAGTGGTTCTGATGCCTGGAAGGTTTATATGCGCAGACAGACAAATACTATAAATTACACAACAGAACTTCCTTTAGCACAGGGAATCAAATTTGATCTGTAACACTCTTAATTAGAAGAATATTTCGTTAAAAACCCGCAGCTATTTTAGACGTACCTGTTCCCCCGAAAGGTAGTCTTGCAATAACAGCGGGATTAACCAACTAACTCAAATACTAAATTTTATTCAAAATCTGCGTTATTAATCTCTACTGATGCGCTCAGGTTCTTGCTCACTCCAACTTCCTCGAAGTAATGCTTGAGTACCCAAAACAATTATCATACAGACAAAAGTCATAAATTTCTTGATTTTCGTTTTCATAATCTCATGTTCTAAAATTCGATAACGGACAAATATATATTCCTTGAGCGAATAATAACGCTACCGTTGTATGGTTGGCATTCATTCTTGTATAGATGGTATATGCTATCACTTAATGTGACTTTACTTTTTAAAAAATTAAACCCTATCTCAATGCCGGAACTTTGTTGGGAGGGCTAGGGTTTCAAATTTTAGTTTAAGAATTAGCGAAATTCACATCACATTCAATATAAGTTTTTTACAAACGGCATTAAAAACTGTACAAATGGTAGTCGGCTATCTACTTATTTAATTAAGTTAAAGTCCTTTTTAAGATGTAATCGCCTGACCATTAACATTTAATTCACACTATTTTAACATTTTAAGGTTTTTTTTAATACATTGTGACTTGAACTTTAAATGATTTTTAACAATGACAAAAACCACAACAAATCTGTTGCTGATGCTCATCACGATTTTGGCAGGCACCTATTTTTTCATTACGTGCTGCAGTTCTTGCGGTACTACTGTAAAAGAGGAGCCGGTTAAAGAAGCCATGGCTGCACCAGTAACTCCAGAAGCTACGTCATATTCTTTCGCATTTAGCGATGGAGATTATTCATTCAACGAAAACGATAGTTATAATTTTATGGTATCGTCCTCGTCAATTTTGATGCCACTTTCACATAAAGTGACAGATGTCTCATTAAATAAATAATTAACATTAAATAACTAAGAACATGGATTTTGAAAATATGAACATTTGGTGCTGGTTGATTCCACTACTTATAGGCGTAATTTGCGGAATATTAGGATACCTTATTGGTAAGAGCTCAAATACAACTATAGACAATTCAACAGACCTTAAATTATGGCAAGATAAAAATGCTAAACTTCAAGCTGATCTTGATGCTTGTAATGGAAAATTAACAGCAGCCTCTACTATTGCTGCTGCGTCAACAATTGCTGCAGTAGCTCCGGCAATTGAAGTCGAAAAAGATTTGCCATTTGATGCCGCAGCGGCTAAAGCAGTTTATGGTAAAACTATTAAGCAAGATGACCTAAAAGTTGTTGAAGGTATCGGTCCAAAAATTTCACAGATGTTTATCGACTCTGGTATTTCAACCTGGAAAGCGCTTTCTGGAACAGCAGTTGCCAATTGTCAAGAAGTACTTGACGGTGGTGGTGATCGTTATAAAGTACACAACCCAGCTTCATGGCCGATGCAAGCTAAAATGGCTTACGAAGGCAAGTGGTCAGAACTTTTAAAATGGCAAGATGAACACGATCACGGTAAATTATAAGTTCGTGATTATTAGAACAAAAAGAACCGCCAATTGGCGGTTCTTTTATTTTATATAGGTTGTGATTTATCTAAAACATTCCGTTTGCTTCAACCCACTTAAAACGGTATTGATCTTCAGGAAACTTCATCCGTTCAGAAATACGTATTAATCTTGCTGGTAATTTCATCAAATAGTCTCTTGCTTTTTCGGCTTCATCGGATAAGCCTCTGATGGTATCAATCTCCCAATAGGCATTCAACTTTTCTAAAATATCAATATAGTCGTGGGCCGTATATACCCCAAGTCGTTGTGCGCAATTTGAAAAATTTTCAAAGGCAGCACCTATACTTCCGCCAGATTCTCGAAGAAAATGAGCGGGCATTACAATTTTCTTTTTCATCATGTCAGTAAAGGCCAACATCATACCTGAAGGATCTTCTCCAAAAATTGTTTTTACAAACTCTCTATAGGCCAAATGATGTCGCATTTCATCGCCTGCAATAATCGTACACATTTTTCCTAAAAGTGCATTCCCTTTTTTCTTGGCCATCTGTCCTACACGTTTGTGCGAGATATTAGTGGCCAACTCTTGAAAACTGGTATACACGAAATTTTTATACGGGTCTCTATCTGTTCCAATATCAAACCCGTCAGTAATCAAATGTTGTGTGGTAATTTCTACCTCACGCATATTTACCCTTCCTGATAGATATAAGTACTTATTTAGAACATCGCCATGACGATTCTCTTCCCCTGTCCATTGTCTTACCCATTTTGACCAGCCGTTTGTCTTTCCATCATGCTGGTTTATACCTTCAACATCCATCAACCAAGATTCGTAGGTGGGTAGCGCTTCTTCAGTAATCGTATCAGCCACCATGGTTACCCAAAAGTCGTATCCTAATTCTTTAGATTCGCCTCGAAGTGTTTCAACGTCATCTAAAAAATTATCACTTTGAGAGTCGGGTAAAAAATCGGTCGGCTGCCATATATCTTCAATTGGAATAAGAAAGGAATCAATAAAACCCTCTACCTTATGCTCAATCGCCTGCATAACTTCTAACCGTATGTTCTTTTCAACCATTTTTAATTTTTTATAAAGTTCGGTAATATCTTTCTAAATTACTTAAAAGACTTATTTATTTTTATTTCTTCCCATTTCATTTGGATAAAGTACATATACTGGGTCACTTTGCCAAACCTCCTTGGTGTCAACATCTAAGATTGAAAGGGGTCCTTTAAATGCGGCTCCAGTATCCACATTCCATACGTTTGCTGCTTTTAGTGGCAAAACCTCAGAAAGTCTTTTTGAGATAGGGGTATGCCCAATATAAATCTCTTTGTATTGCATCAACCTACTTGGGTATTTTGCATCCCCTTCTGATAGGTTTGGGTTTAATGATTGAGCAAGTTCCCAAAGGGTTCTATCCCAATAAAAAGTTGTCGCAAAATATTCGAATGCCACTCCTTTTAGATTGGTAAACCCGGCATGTAGGAACAGTCTATTTTCAGTGTCTAGGTAGTAATTTTCTAGATTTTCATAGAAATACATATGCTTGTTAATCGTTGCTGCATCTGCTTTTTCATATGAGGACTTCGTCTCCGCACCACCATGTTGCAACCACACCGCATTATCTTCACCAGTACTCAGCCAATTATAGCAGAGCTCATCGTGATTGCCTCTAATAAAAATACAATCGTGTGTCTTTTGTAGTTCAAGCAAAAAATCTATAGTATCAACGGCTGTGCTCCATCCATCCACATAATCCCCTAAAAAAATCAGTTTGTCATCAGAAGTAACTTTTGCCTTTAAAAGCAGCTGCTCTAGAGCTCTAAGTCCTGAATGAATATCTCCAATTACTAGTATTCTTCCACTATTCATTTTGCAAAAATGGTAATTACCGCAATAACAGCAATAATAAAAAGGACTAAAAAGAAAATCTTCCAAAAAGAATAGGGCCGTGTACCACTTAATGTACCCGTTTGCCCATTGATATAAAAATGAAATTCTTTGCCATTAAAACGATACGAACTAATATAGACAGGAAGTAAAATGTGTTTGAAAGTTTCGTCGGATAGCTTAATATCAGAATGACCAATGCGCTGCGTATCACCCCCTATATCTCGCCGAATCCAACTATTCGCAATTTGTTTTGCCTCTTGAAAAGACTGATGATGCCCTTCTTTTAAAGATACCGTATACTTTTCTGTGACAAAACCAGAAAGGTATTTTGAATTAAAATTCACCAATTCATTCATATTCCAAAAAGCAATTTCCGCCGGAATATCTCTGCGTTTTTTTTGAGATGCATTGATTAGAATATCATCTACAAAACCCTTAACGTCACCCGAAGCCTGTGACCACCTCGTCTTTCTAACTTTTTGCGTTTGCACGCCGTTTTTGGTTCTAATGCGTTGCGTTTCGTAATAATAATCACCTCTTTGCCCTTGATAGGCAGCAAACAAATTGGCGTCAAAAGTCCAAAACGGAACATAAAGTCCATGCAAACCTTCTGGGTCTAATGCAGCACGCTTTAATTTATTGGGTGCAAACCAAATACCATTTACCCATTTTTTAAAAATACCTCTTGCCTTTTGCGCATCTAGCTGAAATGGTACCAAAGCACCTGGTAAAATCCATCCTTCTTTTTCAATATCTTCTCTGATCAGGGGTTCGCTGCAATACACGCAACTCAGCGATTTATAATTCTCCTCAACATGTTGATTGGCACCGCAATGTTTGCAATTTAGCAGATCAATCGTATTGGTATATGCGTTCTCGCCAACCACTTTTAGATAGTGTTGCAGCTCGAGTTCTTCAAAACTACTTTTGGTCTGCTCAATAAACTCCTCATAACCGCAGTACTCGCATTTTAATTGATGCGAACCAGGTTTGAACTTTAGCTCAGCCCCACAATTGGCACAGGCTTTTTTGTGTTCTGAATTTAGAGTTTCTTTTTCTTGCATTGATTTACGCTGTAGGCAATGGTGGTGGAGTACTTCCGCCTAAGAATGATTTTAACTCTTCAACCTCTTTCAATGAAGTCCAGTTTTGCATGCCTTGTTTCCAAACTAACGAGTCTTTATTCACCGTTCTACTTGCAAATAACTCTTTTAATTTTTCAATAGATACTGGGCCCATTTGTTGCCCGTTTAGGGCATAATGGTATACCACTTGTGTTGGCATTGGTGGCGGTGTAGCAGCTTGCTGCGTACCAAATACTTGCTGAGGAGCCTGCGGATTCATCATACCACCCATTTGTTGCGCCAACACGAAACCCATGCCCATACCCATGCCTGCGCCAGCCGTGCCTCCTTCATTTTTAGCAGCAGCCTCCATTGCTTTTGCAGCTTTAAACTGTGCTAATTTCGTCATGTCTAATTTATCTAATCGGCTATACTCGAAGATTTCTTTTTTGAGTTCTTCAGGCATTGATACATTTTCAATATAGAATTTTTCCAATTCAATACCCACTCTACCAAATTCTGGCTGCATCACTTCTTGACATGTTTCTGATAATTCAGAAGTATTTGCTGCATATAACTCAATAGGAAGGTTTGCCTCACCCACCGTATCTGTAAAACGAGTAACAATCAAACTTTTAAGATGCTCGTTTACTTCATAATTGGTGAAGTTACCATCTGTACCAACAACATCAACTACAAATTTACCCGGGTCATTAATTCTAAAACTATAGGTGCCAAAAGCTCGTATTTCTACCAATCCGAAGCGTTCATCACTTAATATAAATGCGTTTTTAGTTCCCCATTTTTCGTCCGTAAATAAACGTGTGTTTACAAAATAGACCTCAGCTT
>RCNE010001385.1_pt1 | contig 13113 bp, 10 predicted proteins | sample 2041361 | NCBI WGS metagenome assembly RCNE01 (sample SAMN09708229, study PRJNA481090) | Marine sediment metagenome, whole genome shotgun sequencing project.
ATCTCAAAGAAGGTCGCCTCGCCACGCTGCATCGGGGAATCGTCCCATGTGAGGTGGGGGGCCGTGGCATCAAGGCCGGAAGGGGCCATGGGCACAATCGCGGGATAATCACCCCAATGGCCATCAGCACCACGAATGCCTGTGGCGTAGATTTCAGCAATCAAGTCGTTCTTGCGCATACCCGGCTCGGCCAGATCGAGGATGCGGGCGTGCATGGCCTCGACGATCCGCGCGGCGCGGCGCATGTATTCAATCTCGGTCGGGGATTTGACGGCGCGTTGCCAATTCACCAGACCCGTCGCATCGCTGAAATTGGCGCGGGGTAGGGCATTGGTCAGGGTCATATGCGCCGCTGCGGTGTAATAGTAGTTGTCCAACTCAACGCCGATACTGGCACCGTCCAGACCGTTTTCGGACAGCAGGGCCGCAAGCTCCTGCATCGGGTGCTTTTCAGGGTTTTGAACAAAGATATCATCGTAGCCGCGAATGCTGTCACTGTTCTGCATAAATACGGTCCGCTTTGCGCCGAGCGCGTCCATCGCGCGGCCCCACCAGATGGGCTCTCCCTCTAGCGTTAGCAGCACACCTTGATGCACATAAAAGGACCAACCGTCATATCCGGTGAGCCATGACATGTTGGAGGGGTCGGTGACGAAGATTGCGTCGAGCCCTTTTGCCGCCATGGCGGTGCGGGTTTTGGCGATACGGGTCAGGTACTCATCGGTGGTAAAGTTTGCGTCGGTGGTGGTCATGTCAGGTCTCTCACGTGAGGGATGGTGCAGAAACGGTCGTCTGTTTTCAGCGTTTTGGCAAGATATCTGTGACAGTGGACCTGTGGCAGTATTTCCAATAGCAATTATGGTGAAACACTGCCTGAGTAGGATTTGCGATGAATAAGCCTCTGACCAACGATGTGCTGACCCAATGGGATCACGATCACTTTTTTCACCCGTCCACGCATCTGGGCCAATTTGCGCGGCGCGAGATGGGCAACCGGATCATTCAGACGGCGAAGGGTGTGCACATCACCGACCGTGAGGGGCGCAGTCATCTGGACGCGTTTGCGGGTTTGTATTGTGTGAATGTGGGCTATGGCCGAACCGAGATTGCAGAGGCGATTGCAGCGCAGGCGCATGAGCTGGCCTATTACCATTCCTATGTCGGGCATGGCACGGAGGCGTCGATCACCCTGTCGCGGATGATTGCGGAGCGCGCGCCCGAGGGGATGAACCACGTCTATTACGGGATGAGCGGATCGGACGCGAACGAGACGAACATCAAGCTGGTCTGGTATTACAACAATGTGCTGGGGCGGCCACAGAAGAAAAAGATCATTTCGCGCTGGCGCGGGTATCACGGCTCGGGGTTGGTGACCGGCTCGCTGACGGGGCTTGAGCTGTTTCACAAAAAGTTCGATCTACCGTTGAGCCATGTGGTGCATACGGAGGCGCCCTATTATTTCCGCCGTGCCGATCGCGATATGAGCGAAGAGGCGTTTACGGCCGATTGCGTGGCGAAGCTGGAGGCGCTGATCGAACGTGAGGGCGCGGATACGATTGCCGCGTTTATCGGGGAGCCTGTTCTGGGAACTGGTGGTATTGTACCGCCGCCTGCGGGCTATTGGGCGGCTGTTCAGGCCGTGTTGGATAAGCATGACATTCTGCTGATCGCCGATGAAGTGGTGACGGGGTTTGGCCGTCTCGGCACAATGATGGGGTCGGATCATTACGGCATGCGGCCTGATCTTATTACCATCGCGAAGGGGCTAACATCGGCTTATGCGCCTTTGTCAGGGTCGATTGTCTCGGATCGGATGTGGAAAGTGCTGGAGCAGGGAACAGATGAATTTGGTCCTATTGGACATGGTTGGACGTACTCCGCGCATCCCATCGGGGCCGCCGCGGGGGTGGCGAACCTCAAGTTGATCGACAGCCTTGATCTGGTGCGCAATGCGGGGGCGGTGGGGGAATACCTCAACACTGCGATGCGCGATGCGCTGGGCGATCACCGTCAGGTAGGTGATATTCGTGGTGAGGGGATGCTCTGTGCGGTCGAGCTGGCACATGACCGCGACAACCATGTGATGTTTGACGCGGGTGAGAAGGTCGGGCCGCGCATTGTGGCCGCGATGTTCGAGCGGGGCGTGATTGCCCGCGCCATGCCGCAGGGCGATATCATCGGCTTCGCACCGCCCTTCTGCCTCACGAAAGAGCAGGCGGATGAGGTGGTCGAGGCCACGCGCGCTGCTGTGGTTGAGGTTTTGGGGTAGGCACACCCATTAGTGAAAGTCGCGGGATTTCGGGATGACCCTTGCATTGCGGGGGTGGCCCCTGATCCCGACCTGACCCGGAATGGGATGTGTGGGGTGATCGCCGCGTGCGGTGGTTGCGGGCATGGGGGCGCCTGACAATCCGGCAAGGCGGTCGCTGCGGTCCTGTAGATCATTGGCGACGATGTGGATCACGCGCCCGTCGGTTTGCACCTGTCCGTGCACGACCAGCAGGCGGGCGGACATGATGATGGGCCTGTACGCTTTGAACATCTTGGGCCAAATCACGAGATTCGCCACGCCCGCCTCATCTTCCAGCGTGATAAAGCACACGCCTTTCGCACTGCCCGGCTTTTGACGCACAAGGACGAGACCTGCGAGGGAGACACCTTGGCCATGGCGCATGCGGGGCAGGTCGGCGGCGGACGAAAATCCCTGTGCGCGTAGGCTGCTGCGGTAGAACGACAGCGGATGCGCCTTGAGCGAGAGGCGCAGGGTTTGGTAATCGGCGACGACATGTTCGGCCTTGGGCATTTTGGGCAGGGCGACCTCGGGCTCATCGCCGTGGGCCTTGGCCTGTGCATGCTCAAAAATGGGCAGAGCGGGCGCATCTTTGAGGGCTTGGGACTGCCACAGCGCTTGTCTTCGGTCGATCCCCATGCTGCGCATTGCGTCAGCGGCGGCGAGGCTGCGGATCGCCTTCATGTCTAGGGTGGCGCGGGATTTGAGCGTCTCTACATCCTCGTAAGGGGTGTTGCGATTGGCCATTATGCGCAGGGCGGCCATGCGCTGCATGCCGTCCACCTGACGTAGGCCCAAACGCAGGGAAAACCCATTGCCACAAGGCTCTAAGGTGCAGTTCCAATCGGAATAGTTCACATCGACCATGCGCACCTCAACCCCGTGATCGCGGGCATCGCGCACGATCTGGGCGGGCGCGTAGAACCCCATCGGTTGCGAATTGAGCAGGGCGCATGCAAAAGCGGCTGGGTAGTGGCATTTCATCCAGCTTGAGACATAGACGAGCTTGGCAAAGCTGGCCGCATGGCTTTCAGGAAATCCGTATTCGCCAAAGCCTTTGATCTGGTCAAAGCAGCGCTGGGCGAAGACCGGATCATAGCCGCGCTCGGTCATCCGCCCGACCATCTTTTCTTGTAACAGTTCAATCGTGCCGCGGGACCGGAAGGTCGCCATCGCCTTGCGTAGCTCATTGGCCTCTTTGGGAGAAAAGCGCGCGGCATCGATAGATATTTTCATCGCCTGTTCTTGAAAGATCGGCACGCCAAGGGTGCGGTTAAGGATATTGAACAGCTCGTCTTGGGGGTATTGCGGACCGGGGGCGGGGTAGGCGACGCTCTCTATGCCCTGCCTGCGGCGCAGATAAGGATGCACCATATCGCCTTGGATCGGGCCGGGGCGCACGATGGCGACTTCGATCACCAGATCATAGAATTTGCGGGGACGCAGCTTGGGCAGCATCGCCATCTGCGCACGGCTTTCGACCTGAAAAACGCCGAGGCTGTCACCGCGGCACAGCATGTCATAAGTGGGGCGTTGATCGTCGGGCATGTCGTCCTCAACCGGCACAGTGGCCAGTTCCAGCGGACGGTCATAATGCGCCTCCAGCAAATCAAAGCATTTGGCGATGCATGTCAGCATACCAAGCGCCAGAATATCGACTTTGAAGATTTGCAGCGCGTCGATGTCGTCCTTGTCCCACTCGATAAAACTGCGATCAGCCATGGCGCCGTTACCGATGGGGACAATCTCGGTCAGCGGACGCTCGGTCAGGATAAAGCCGCCGACGTGTTGGGACAGGTGGCGCGGCATGCCGATCATCTGCTTGGCCAGCGTGAGGACCATGCGCAGATAGGGATTAGACAGGTCCAGCCCCGCTTCCTTGGCACGTTCGTCATCCATCTGGCCCTCGAAGCTGCCCCAAATAGTGCCAGCGAGCTTCGAGGTCACATCCTCGGACAGGCCCATCGCTTTGCCCACTTCGCGGATGGCAGAGCGGGGGCGGTAATGGATTACCGTTGCGCACAGCCCTGCGCGGGTGCGGCCATATTTGGTGTACATATACTGGATGACTTCTTCTCGGCGCTCATGCTCGAAATCGACGTCAATATCGGGCGGCTCGTCACGTTCTTCGCTCAGGAAGCGTTCGAACAGGACGTTATGCTCGTTTGGGTCCACGGAGGTGATGCCGAGGCAGAAACAGACCGCAGAGTTGGCGGCGGACCCGCGCCCTTGGCACAGGATAGGCGGGTCCGCGTCTTCGCGGGCAAAGCGTACGATGTCGTTGATGGTCAGGAAGTAGCGCGCAATTTCCTTGCTCTCGATTAGGGCGAATTCCTTGTGAATGATCTGGGTTACGTGATCGGGGATACCGTCGGGATAACGCCCTTGTGCGCCCGCCCACGTGAGGCGTGAAAGCTCCTCCATGGGCGTGCTGCCGCCCGGGACAATCTCGTGCGGGTATTCGTATTGCAGGTCGGTGAGGTTGAACGTGATCTGGTCGGCGAGGGCGCGGGTGGCGGTAATGGCGTGGGGCCAATCGGCGAACAGGCGGCACATCTCACGAGGGGATTTGAGGTGGCGCTCTGCGTTTGCTTCCAGCAAAAACCCTGCTTTAGAGACGATAACACCTTTACGGATGGCGACCATCACATCCTGCAACGGGCGGCGGTCAGGGGCATGGTAGAGGACATCATTTGTGGCAAAGATCGACAGGTCATGCTGGCGCGCCAAGCTGTCCAGCCGGTTGATCCGCGCGCGGTCATCGCCGCGATATAGGAATGTCGCTCCGATATGGCGCATGTCGGGCAAGGCTTTGACTAAACGCGGCAGGCCAGCGGCAAAGACATCAAGGCTCTCGGGTGGCATCACGATGAGGTGCAGACCCTGCGCATGGGCGCTCAGCATTTCCAACGTCAGGTGCGTTTCGCCTTTGTCCTGCCATGCGCCGTCTGCGGTCTGCATCTTTCCCTTGGAAAGGAGGGTGGAGAGGCGCGCATAGGCATCGCGGTCCTGCGGATAGGCAAGTATTTCGGTGCCGCACAGCAGGACCAGTCGCGCCCCGATGAGCGGATGCACACAGGCCTTTTTCGCCTCTGTGTGTATCCGCACAACGCCGGCCATTGTGTTGCAATCGGCAATGCCGATGCGGTCATAGCCGAGGATGTTGGCCATCACCGTGAGATCAACCGCATCAGAGGCGGCGCGCAGGAAGGAAAAACAACTGGCCAGCCCGAACTCCACATATTCGCTTGGGGGGTGCCACTGAAACCCGCTGTCATCGTCCAGCGTGCGGCGTTTATGTCCTTCTTGTTGGGGCATTAGGCGAAAAACCCGTGCATGAACCAACGCGGATCATCGCCGCGCCCGTCATGCAGGACCCCTTCGCGGTAGAGCCAGAAGCGGCGGCCATCCTGTACCTCGACCTTGTAATAATCGCGCAGGCGCGTGCCGGGGCGGTCCATCCACCATTCAGGCGCGATTCGTTCCGGCCCTGCGTGGCGGACCGTCTTGTAGAGGACATGCCGCCAGCGGAACTGGGAGGGCGGACCCTCTGGAACGGCATAGATCACGCGCACTTCTTCCGCAGGTTTCAGGACACGGATGGGGCGTTCGCGGATCAGCACGGGTGCTTGGCTCGGGGCGTTGTGCAGGGCGGGAATACGCCCCTCGACCCGCTCCGGTTTGTGCGTCTCAACCCAGTCGGACCATGTGATTTTATCACGCCCCAGCCGCGCGGTCAGGCGGTCCAGTAATCCTGCGACATCCGCCTGCGTGTCACGCTTTCCATCAAGGCGTTCTTGGATCAGCAGCACAGGCTCCACCCGCGAGGCCTCAAGCGTCAAGAGATCAAAACCGAAACCGGGGTCGATGCTGTCGAGCTTTCCGTCAAACAGGCGCAGGATATGCGCAGGATCGCGGCTGGCTTTGGCGAGGGCTACGCGGACGGACCTGAATTCGCTATCGATTCGGTAGATTGTGAGGTGCAACTGCCGCGCGCCCTGTTCCTCCTTTGCGAGCGTGGCGCAGAGATCATCGGCTAACCCTTTGAGGTGCGGGACGGGGTCGATCACAGGTTCCGGCAGGCGCGCGCGGGCCATAAAGCATGTGTGATCGGGGGGCGCGTTCAACGGATCAGCCGCCAGGCCCAAAGCGCGGTCGAGCAGGATCAGCGGATTGCGGTCCGGCGCCATATTCGCAAAGCGCCGCATCAAAGCAGTACGGGGCACATCGCCCAGCGCGCCAATGGTTTTGAGGCCAAGCCGCGTGAGGAGGCGGTTTGTATTCGGATCAATGCGCAAGGCTTGAACGGGCAGTTCCGCCAGATGCTCCACTACTTTCGCGCTGGTGCAGATTGTATGTGGTGGTCCGTAGCGCGCAAGCGCCTGCGCCGCGCCGCGTGTGGGGCCAAGTGCGACCCGCGCGGTCAGCCCCTGCATCGCGAAGCGCTGCACAATATCGCGCAGCATCCGCGCCTCCCCACCAAACAGATGTGCCGCACCCGTGATATCCAGAAACAGCCCGTCTGCGCCGTCCTGCGCGGTCCATGGACACCACCGCCGCGCCCAGTGGACCAGCCGCGCAAGCAGGGTATGATCACCGTCGAGATCAGCAGGCTCAACATGCAGGTCGGGGTGGATCGCCTGAGCATCGACAACACGCTCACCCGTCGTGACACCGCGCGCTTGGGCGGCGAGGTTCATGCAATGCACTACCGGTCCGTGGGTGCCGGCGCGGGTCAATACGACAGGCACATCATCCGCCGGAGCGGTCCGGTATTGGCTGATCACCCGCATCCACCGCTCCAGCGTCAGCGCGGGAAACCACACGGAGACGATCTGTGGCTCTGGGCGCGTCAGGGTCATATTGCGCCACCCATCGCCCCGGTGTTTGGGTGCGGGCGCGAAACAGGTCCAGATCCCATTGCGGCGTTCCGGGGGCTCTGCTGTCGTGTGAGTGTGTCTGTGATGGCAGCGATGTAACGCGCCACCGCGCGCGCGCAGCACTCAGCACACCGGGATCGCCGCTGCGCAACAAAAAGACGGGTACGCCCGATGCCTCGGCCCGCATGGCCAAACGCTTGGTCGCGGTGAAATCCAATGCAGCCGGTGCGCCGTGAATTTCGCCAATAACGGCTGACAGCCCCGCACAGGCCGCCCCCTCCTCCATCGCCCAAAGCACATCGCGCGGATTGCTGACGTGGACCTGCAAAACCGGATGTGTGATGCCAAACGCAGGCAGGCCGGGCGTATAAAGCCGCCCGTTCTCGCGGCGCGACATGTGATCTTGCACCCAGAGGACAGGGCCGCCTGTCTCTTTGAGCAACGAGAGCAGGAACCCCGTCGCCGCCGGATCGGTGGGCGTTACACACAATATATCTGTCAACGTCGGCGAAACGGGCGCTTGCGCGAACGATACCTTGCGCTTCGGCAAGCGGATAACCTGCCCGTATGAAGAATCGTGTTTCATGCATGAACAGTATTGTTCATGTTTTGTTCTTATGCACCAGATATTTTTAACGGCTCGACTGGGTTGTATTTGTCGCTGATCCAAGCTGTCAGATCGCCACGCCGCCGCAGGCTTTCGTCGTACTCTGCGTAGGTCGTCACACGTTGCTTCTGCTTTGAGACCTTGTCGCGACGATCAGCGTTGAGTTTGTGCGGCATTTACAGCGCCCTTAAGAGAACAGACTCCAACCAATATCTGCCAAGCGGGGGCACTGCTACAACGCCACGCCGCGCCCAAATTCCTATTTTTCGGGGATGCAGCCATTGGCTGCTATACCCAGTTAGAAGACGTACATGTTGGCAAGAAATCAGCCCAACAGAGAAAAATATGCCGCCGGTAAAGTCCACATGAATATGCTTTGACTTACTCTTTGGAACTGCTGAAGCCGACAACCTCAAGTGTAAACTCTTCAACGTAATCCATTAGCGCGTTCACTGCGATGCCTGCGCAGGCTACGTCACGTTCGGATACGGCTTTTGCAACGGCGGAGTGACACGCTGCCATACGGGAGATATCTCCGTAATGATCAGCATGCAGGACCCAGAATCTGCGCGACAACCCCTTTACCGAAGTAAGAGCTTTTGCGGCAAACCGATTATTTGCCGCTGCAATGAGCATGCCAAAACACTTAGCGTCCAGATCGGTCATCAACTTTTGTTCGCCGCTATGCACGACTTCTTGGAAGCCTAACGCAAAGCCTGCTAACGCCTCACATTGTGCTGCACTTGCGCGCTTTGCTGCTGATCTGGCGACCAGATTTTCAACGACGCGTCGCAGCTCAAGTGCTCGGAATTGTTCTGTGTAATCCAAGGGGCAAACCTGTGCGCCGCGCCGAGGTATGATGCGCAACAGACCATCGTCCGCAAGCCGCTGAATAGCAGACCGAATTGGCGCTCTGGTGTGGCCTGAAAGGTTGATCAAATCCGTTTCAGAAACCCAGCGGCCCGGCGCAAGACTTCCGGTCACAATCATGCGTTCGAGAGCAGTAAACGCCTCATCTTTCAGGTGCCGAGGCTCTAACTGTGCGTCTTGATCAGTGATTATTGTGTGTGTTGTCACAGCGGCAGGCTCCTTGGAGTTTTGAGTGCACGGTTACTGAACCCCATAACATGTCATTGGATCACTGTAATATTTTTTAATTGACATGTTAGACTAAATTAATTGACATGTTATGATAATAAACGGCAATGGGAGTTCGATATGAAAAATCTAAAGACACTTGCAATAACTGCGACGCTGGCCATGACTACGGCTTCAGGTGCATTTGCGCAGGAACTGGTTCGGATCGCTGAACCAAACTGGGCCAGTGGCCGTGCGATGGCGGGCCTGATCAAAGTAATCATCGAAGACAAGCTTGGTGGCGCGGCCGAGTTGGTGCCGGGTACAAATGCGGTTGTGTTCAAGGCGATGGATCGCGGGAAAGGCGAGATTGATGTGCACCCGGATGTGTGGCTGCCGAACCAATCCAACTTTACCGATGAATATGTTGGTACGAACCAAACCGTCGCATTGAGCGATGGCAGTTACGAAGGGTTCTCAGCCTTTTGTGCGCCACGTGAATTTGCTGAAGCCAACAACATCAAGACAGTGTTCGACCTTGCCACGCCAGAAGTTGCCGCGCTGATGGACCGCGATGGTGACGGCATGGGCGACATCTGGGTTGGCGCACCCGGCTGGGCGTCAACCAAAATCAACTCTGTCAAAGTACGTGATTATGGGATCACCAACTTCTTCACGCCAATCCAAGCTGAAGAAGAAGTTGCGACCGCATCCATTTCTGACGCGTTGAACAAAGGTGAGGGATATGCGTTCTATTGCTATGCGCCGCACTACAACTGGTTCGTCTTTGACATGATCCGTTTGGAAGAGCCGGAATATGATCCAGCCAACTATGATATGAAGCAGCCAGCAGAAGATCCAAACTGGTTTGCGAATTCCAAAGTGACAACTGGTGACAAGCCCAAGACCATTCATGTTGCGTATTCAAGGTCACTGGAAGGGCGCACGCCAACAGTTGCCGAGTTCCTCGCCAAGATCGACATGGACACCGATACAGTGAACAGCTTTACCCACGAAATTGTGGTTAAGAAACGCTCCAGTGAAGACGTCGCGCGTGAGTGGATTGCAGCCAACTCTGATGTCGTTGATAGCTGGCTCGGCCTAAACTAAACCACCATTTGGTGGCGGGTTGTCGGACGTTGTTCCTGGCGGGCGGCAACCCACTTTTCTCTTAATTTCGTTCTCTAGTAACCACGCCGCGTCTGCGGCAAGGGGGTCTTCGTGACTGTTCAACCTGACCAAAACGCATTTGATGATGCGGTGATTGACCTTGAAGGTGTGTGGAAGGTTTTCGGTGCCCGCCACGTTGAGGCAATGAAAGCGATCCGAGAGGAGGGTCTTGGCAAGGCTGAGGTCCTCGAGCGTTTCAATTGCGTTGTGGGTGTTGCCGACGCTTCCTTTAAGGTGAAGCGCGGAGAGATCTTTTGCATCATGGGCCTGTCGGGCAGCGGGAAATCCACGCTGGTGCGGCACGTCAATAGGTTGCTGACACCGACGGCCGGTAAAGTGGTTGTCAGCGGCATGGATATCATGTCCCTGAACGAGGCTGATCTATTGAAGGTCCGCAACGAGCACATTGCGATGGTGTTTCAGAACTTTGGCCTGCTGCCGCACCGATCTGTGCGCGACAATGTGGCGATGCCACTTGAGATTAGAGGGCTGTCGCAGAATGACCGTTGGAAGGCTGCCGAAGAGGCGCTGGCGCTGGTCGATCTATCCGAATGGAAAGACAAGTTTGCACATGAGCTTTCGGGCGGCATGCAGCAACGGGTGGGGCTAGCGCGCGCCATTGCGGCAGATGCGGAAGTCCTCTTGATGGACGAGCCGTTCAGTGCATTGGATCCATTGATCCGACGTCAGTTGCAGGAAGAGTTCATGCGGCTTGCGTCAAAGATGAATAAAACGACGCTCTTTATTACGCATGATCTGGAAGAAGCGGTGCGCATCGGTGACCGCATCGCGGTGATGAAAGACGGTGTGATCGTTCAAACCGGCACGCCCGAAGAGATCATCATGAAACCGGCTGATGATTACGTGATGGAGTTTGTCGGCGGTATCTCAAGGATCAATCTGATCCGCGCGCATTCGCTTGCGCGCCCTCGTGCAGAGTATGAGGCCAAATATGGTCCGTTGCCGGACGACGTGGCAATTGTCTCAGGCAATGACACGCTGCGGCAGGTCATCCTCAAAGCTGCTAACAGCGAAGGCCCCATTCTGGTGCAGGACAAAGACATCGGCACCAGTGGCGTCATCACAAAAAACGACATCCTGAATGGGGTGATCTTGGGAACAGAAGAATCATGACCACATTCACTGATCATATGCCTGCCGAAAACGCTGCAACGGACGCCAACGTGCGGACCTTTGTCACGGACGGTGTCGGCTATTACGAACAGCAATTCACTGCGATTGGCGACAAACGCGGTTTCCTATTTACATGGAACTGGGCGGCGTTCCTTTTGGGCTCCATCTGGTTTGGGATGCGCAGCCTGTGGTCCTATTTCCTGCCATTTGTCGCGCTTGAGACGATGGCTGTCGTTCAATTGGCACGTGGCATCTGGGGTGATCTGGGCGCACCCATCCTTGCCCGGCTGCCGGGGATCGAGACCACGTTGGCGCAACGCTATGCACAACTGGCCAACGCCAAAGAAAATGCGCTCGATAAGGTCGAAGGGTTTGAGAAAACGATTGCCTCGCTAGAGCGTGCTGTTGAGGGGATCAAAGCCGACGCGGTCGCTGCAAATGCGCAAGCCATGCAGTTGATCCTGATCGGGTTGGTGAGCCTGCTTTTCCTCAAGAGCGTACAAGCGGTTATGGCAAATCCGGCACTGCAAGCACGGTTTGCAAAGTGGTTGTCTGATCGCGAGTTGGGCCATGGTATACATTGGTCGAAAACTGCGTTGGCGGTTGCTCTCACTGTGATCACCTATGTGACCTGTTCGCTAAAGTTTGGTTTCCCCAATGCAGTTCCGTCCTTGCTAGCGTTCCCTGCTGATCCAGCGATCCAAGGCACTGTAGCGGATGCGATCAAGGCATGGATCACCAATGCGGCGATCTCATCTGAGTGGTTCTTTGATGGGCTGACATTTGGTATCCGTACCGTGCTTGATGCACTAGAAACGATTTTTGTTGAAACACCGTGGCCGGTGATGTGCGGGTTCATTCTGTTGCTGACTGGTCTAAGCGCAGGTTGGCGTGCGTCCATCTTTAGCGCCGCCGGATTGTGCTACCTCGGCTATCTAGGGTTCTGGGACAAAAGCATGCAAACGCTCGCGCTGCTTGGCACTGCTGCGTGTATTTCCATCACAATCGGGATCCCGCTGGGCATCATCTGCGCACGATCAGAACGGCTTTATTCCCTTGTCCGTCCGGTGTTGGATTTCATGCAAACGATGCCAGCGTTTGTCTATTTGATCCCTATCATTGCATTTTTTGGCACAGGCAAACCTGCCGCTGTAATCGCGACGATGATCTTTGGCGGCTCACCTGTGGTGCGCCTGACGGTGCTGGGGCTAAGAGGTGTGCCCGAAAGTGTGCGCGAAGCGGCGAGGGCATTCGGCGCAAGCAAACGCTACCTGCTGTGGAAAGTCGATATTCCTCTGGCGTTGCCGTCGATTATGGCAGGGATCAATCAGACGATCTTGCTCAGCCTTGCGATGGTTGTAATAGCATCGCTGATTGGTGCCAAAGGTCTGGGCGAGGATGTGTTAGAAGCGTTGCAATATGCGTCTGAAGGGCAGGGGATATTGGCGGGTCTCGCGATCCTGTTCTGCGCCATGATCCTAGACCGCATTATTCAAGGTAAACGGAGGTAGCATCATGAGTGTAACAGTTGCGATGTTCATCAAGTATGAAAACGATAGGAAAGCTGAGATGATCAAGGCACCAAGTGACCGGGCGGCGGTGTCGGAAAAAGCGGTTGGGGCCATGGGTGGCAAGCTGTTGCACGCCTACGGAACTTGCGGCGAATACGACATGTTGTTCATCTATGAGATGCCCGATTACACCGCTGTGACGGCTAATCTGATGCTGGCAGATGCCAGTGGCATGTCGAAATACCACAAGATCATCCCGCTTTTCTCAAATGATAATTTTCTGGAGGCTCAAAAGCGGGCGGGAGAGATGACACATACCTATACTGCGGCAGGCGCTGTATGAAGGCGACGCTTTTCTATGGTGGGCAGATTGTCTCGATGGACGATGCCGCGACAAACCCCGAAGCTGTTGTTGTTAAGAACGGCAGGATCGTCTTTGTTGGC
>RCNE010001573.1_pt1 | contig 13112 bp, 15 predicted proteins | sample 2041361 | NCBI WGS metagenome assembly RCNE01 (sample SAMN09708229, study PRJNA481090) | Marine sediment metagenome, whole genome shotgun sequencing project.
GCTATTTATAAGAAATATAATGATGACAAAGAAGCAGCTGTTTTCTATGCTCTCGCATTAAGAGCCGCTGTCGATAGTTCTGATAAAAGTTATTCAAAACAAAAAAAATCTGGAAAAATTTTAGAAGACTTGTTTATAGAGGAACCAAACCACCCTGGTATTGCACATTATATTATTCATAACTATGATTACCCAGAACTTGCTCATTTGGCTTTACCCACCGCTAGAAGATACGCAAGTATTGCTCCGGCTTCATCACATGCGCAACACATGCCTTCTCATATTTTTACGAGATTGGGCCTTTGGGATGAATCTATTGAGTCAAATGTAAATTCGGCATCTTCTGCTCAATGTTACGCTGAATCGAGTGGCATGGAAGGTCATTGGTCTAATGAGCTTCATGCTATGGGATATTTAGTATATGCTTATTTGCAAAAAGGGGATAACAAAAATGCAAATGAACAATATCAATACATGAAAACAATGTACAAATTGTACCCTTCTAATATTAATGCAATCGCAGCACCATTTGCCGCTATACCAGTACGTATGGTACTTGAGAATAAAGAATGGGATAAAGCTGCCAACCTTGAGTTGCATGATTCCGAACTTGATTGGAATCAATTTCCGTGGCAAAATTCCATGTTCCATTTTGCTAGAGCTTTGGGAGCAGCCAGAACCAATGACTTTATTGTTGCTGAAAATGAAATTGAAATACTCAAAACTTTAAAACAAGAAATTTTGGACCAAGGAGATGAGACTAAAGCAAACCTAGTGACGATAAAGATAAAAATGGCACAAGCATGGATGCATTTTGCCAATGAGAATAAAGAGCAGGCTCTTGTGCTTATGAAAGCAGCAGCAGATTTGGAGGATGCTACCGAAAAGCAAGGTGTGATGCCTGCTGAAGTAATTCCTGCAAGAGAACTATTAGCAGATATGTTATTAGAACTAAATAATCCCACGGAAGCTTTAGACATGTATGAGATAAGTCTTAATAGAAATCCAAACAGATTTAATAGCTTCTATGGATCAGCCATCGCCGCAAAAAAATCAGGTGATCAGGAAAAAGCGAAAATGTATTTCGAAGAGTTAGTTAAGCTAACTGAAGGTGTTGAAAGTGATAGACCTGAGCTAGATGAAGCAAGAGAATACCTAAATGAAATTTGAACTATTGAGTAGAAAACGAGACCTAGTAAAAAATAGAAAATGAAAAACATTAAGCTTCTAGTTGGAATATTAGTTGTAGTTCTAATTTTATTGACTATTGGATGTAGTCGATCTTTATATAAAAGATCATTTATTGAAAACCCCATTCAAAAAACTAATATAACAACCTCTACTCTAAAAGATGTTGGCATTAATAGTCAAGTTATTAATGAACTTGTTGACAGTATTAAAACTGGGCTTTATCCAAACCGTCATTCATTGCTTATATACAAAGATGATAAACTAGTATTGGAAGAATATTTTTTGGGGAAAGACCATAATTATGATCTCAATATCGGAAAGATTAATTACAATGACACAACTCTACACGATATGCGAAGTGTTTCAAAGAGCGTTGTTTCTGCTTGTATTGGAATTGCAATTTCTCAAGGATTAATAAAAGGTGTAGAGCAACCTATTTTTGATTTTTTTGACGATTACAAGCAATATAAAACAGATGGTCGAGAAGAATTAACAATTTGGCATCTTCTAACTATGACTTCTGGACTCAAATGGAATGAAGAGATTTCGTATAATGACCCTGAAAATAGTGAACTTCAAATGATGGATAGCGGGGATGGAATTGAATTTGTTTTGAGTCGGGAGTTGACCTCTAAGCCTGGTACAGTTTGGAATTATAATGGAGGGACTACAGAATTACTTGCAAATATAATACAAAGGGCTTCGGGTAAAGATATACACGAATTTGCCAATGAGTTTTTATTTAAACCAATAGGGATTGTGAAATCTGAATGGGTAATCACACCAGCAACAGATACTCCGGCTGCAGCATCCGGATTACGACTAACATCAAGAGATATGTTAAAATTTGGAATTTTATACCTTAATGAAGGTAAATGGGAATCAAAACAAATTATACCAAAAGAATGGGTTTCTGAATCTTTTAAATCAAGTATTTCTCGGCCAGATGGTGGAAGTTATGGTTATCAATTTTGGGTTTTTGACGTTACAGTCCAAGGAAAAACATTGACGATAACTGCCGCTGTTGGTTTAGGGGATCAACGGATATATTTTGATGAAAAAAATAATCTTTTAGTTGTAACAACTGCAGGAAATTATAATATATGGGATATCAAATATAATGCTGCAGCTATTTTTAAGAGGATACAAGAATCCATTGTTATCACAAATTCTGAGATCACAGAATAAAGACTACCAGCAAAAATTAAAAGCCCATTTGATCATTTAATTGAGTCAAAAACTTGTAATCATAAGGGATAGCGGGAAATGGGCATAATAACAGATATACACTTTATTCACTAGTTAGCACCAATTAAAACAATGAAAGTTACAGCTGAACATAATGAACGAGTAGCAAAAATGAAATTTTTTTCAGTTTATCCTCACTACGTGACAAAGGTGGAGAAGAAAGGTAGAACAAAGGAAGAACTGCATCAAGTGATCGAATGGTTGACAGGATTTGATGAAAACAAAATTCAAAAGCTAATTGATGATAAAGTAACGTTTGAAACATTCTTTCAAAACGCAGAATTGAATCCAAATGCTCACCTTATTAAAGGAGTAATATGTGGCTATCGAATTGAGGAAATAGATAATCAATTAACTCAACAAGTAAGATTTCTAGACAAATTAGTAGATGAATTAGCAAAAGGGCGAAAAATGGAGAAAATTTTACGTGAAGAAAAAAAATAAAAACTGGAGCTAACAACAACTATATTCCATTGGGTTTTATCTCCAAATTTCAAGTTCATTTCTATCTGCTAGTCCCGTCAAATCTTTGATTTGACTATGTGTTATTTTTCGGATTTGTTCCAAATCAAATCTTTGCCTCATTGGTTCTTAAAACTTTTGTAATTTTAACTCCCAACGGCACATAGTCACGTGCGTTGTGTGCAAGCTAAAAAAACAACCCTAAATCAAAATAAACCATAAATTCTGTAATTGTTGACACCTTTTTTTAACCTATATAAGTGAAATAATACTTTGTCTTTTTGGAAAATAAAAATATTGAAAAAAAATTTAGCGAGAAAGTATTTGAATCGCAAGGCATCATTCACAAAGTTTGTCGAATGTACTGCGATGACGATACTCACAGAAAAGACTTATTTCAAGAAATCATTCTTCAACTTTGGAAATCCTATCCTTCCTTCAAAGGGGAATCCAAGTTTTCTACGTGGATGTACAGAGTTGCCTTAAATGTCGCAATACAAGATTTCCGGAAGGAAAAAAAACGTAAACTCTTATTCTTAAAAAGTTTTGATTTCAAAGAACCTTTCACCATTCCAAAGAACGAATACAAAGACGAAAGAATAGAAGCTTTGTACAACGCAATTTCAAACTTAGATAAAGTTGAAAAAGCCATAATGATGCTTCATTTAGATGAAGTAGCGAACGAAGAAATTGCTGAAATAGTCGGTATTACTCAAAACTATGTGCGAGTAAAAATGACAAGGATAAGAACAAAATTGGCAGAAACTATAAAAACTGATTAATATGGAATTGATAGAATTAAAATCGGCTTGGGATTTGCTTCAACAGGATATTGTAAATAATGATAAGGTTGAAGAAAGTAAGATTGTAACGTCCATTCACAGCAAATCCAAGTCAGAAATTTCTAAGATTAAGAGGGTGTTATATTTAAAGTTTGTTGTTGCTTTATTATCTATCGTGGCTGCGATTGGACTTGCCTTGATTTCGATTATAAACACAACATTTAATCCGCTTGATTTTATATTCTCACCTTTTGAATCTGCAACATTTTTCTTAATAATGGCTTTGTCTATCAGCGTTATGGTATATTTTAACTACAAAGCGTATTCCCAAATCAAATCTGTTCAATCTTCATCATTAAATTTAAAAGCCAACCTTGAAAGTTTTATAGGAGCAATGAAGAACGCAATTGCTTTTAATATTTTTTCTGATACCATTATGACACCCATTATAGCAACTTGGATCTATTATGCCTATGCATTTAAAAACCACCAATTGGGTTTTGATTTAAGAACGGCATTACTAATCATCTTACCGTTTGTGATTGGTGTTTTATCCTATTTCTTTCAAAGGTTTATGCAACACCTAAAATTCGGGAAATACTTGAACCGTCTGAGCGATTATTTAAATTCTCTTCAAAAAAAATCATAGAAATTGTAATTCTTGAAAGTAAATGTTAACCTACTACGTGAACATTAAAATATTAAAATATGAAACTATTAAAAAGTAAACAAAAAATAAAGGAAAAAATTAAATCAAAACCTCCTTTAGCTTGGGTGGCTTTGTGCCTTATCATTATTGGCGCCGTTTCTTTTGGCAAGCATACAACTATTGGTTATTTAGTTCTTGGTTCAGGGTTTGCTCTTGGTGCCTATGTTGATTTTTTTGCGAGAAAAAACAAGAAAATTGAAAAATAAATCACAAGTACTAATAACAAATTAGAATCAAGATAGAAATAGATAAACGATGAAAATTACATTCATAGTCTCTTTTATTTTGGTGTCAACTCTCAACGTAATTGCACAGGATTATTCCAAACAAATAAATGCTTTTAAACAAACCATATACCAAAAGTTGGCAACAAGTTGAAAAAGAACTAAATTTAAAATTCAGGCAACCATTTGAAAAGATTTTAAGTCTTTATAGATAGAGATACTCATAATTGAACTATAAAAACCAAAAGAATATGTTACAAAACCCAAAAGTGAACATCAAAATCAAACTTGCTTCATTGTGGGCTTCCGTAACTTTCTGCTATTTATATGGAGATTATTTTGAGTTATACACACCAGATAAAGTAAACAGTTTAATTACAGGCGATAATAATTTGAATAGTCCCGCCATATTATTAATAGCATCAATAATTTTGGCGATTCCGTCTGTAATGGTTGCAGCTTCAATTTTCCTTAAACCAAAAATAAACCGAATTCTTAATATCTTATTTGGAACATTATTTACTTTAATGATGGTGTTTATAGGAATCATGTCAACTAACGAATGGTACTTATTTTATGTTTTTTTAGCATTTTTAGAAAGTATAATTACTGCTTTAATTGTTTGGTATGCTTGGAAATGGCCTAAAGAAAAATCAGATCTTTAAATGGTCGAAAATCAATTTCAAGAAATAAAATCAACTATCGTGGGTGAGCTACTAGTCATACCCAAAACGTTGTGCCAAATGAAAACTGACATTGGTTTTTTATTGAAAATAATTTGTACCGAACGGTCTGTTTGATTATATTTGCAACATGAATATCAAACACGACAAAGAAAAAGTTCTTGAAAAAGGTGTCCAGTTGTTCTGGTGCAAAGGATATAGTAACCTTGGTGTAGATGAGATTTGCAAGACTACTGGAATGACCAAAGGGGCTTTTTATAATGCTTTTAAGAGTAAAGAGAATTTTTTACTCTCATGCATTGAAGTTTATGGTGCAATGAATACTAATTACCTAAAAAATCAGCTGAATGACAATAAAAGAAAAGCAATTGATAGCCTATTAAACATGTATGTAAACATGCTTGAAGATCAACCAAAACAGGATTTTAATGGATGTATGACGAATAATATTATGTCTGAAATTGGTTCTATAAACGAAGCAGTGGGTAACGCTACTGCCCAAGCTTTCGAAAGTCTATTAGATGTGATTGAACCAGTGGTTCAAAAAGCACAAAAGGAAGGCGACATCTCTTCTTCTTTAAATTCAAAATCAGTTACAGAGTTAGTTCATTCCTCGTTTTTTGGGATTTTGACCAGAGTTAAAAGCACTAAAGACTATCAGAAAGCAATTTCCACAATGACCTTATTAATTATATCACTTAAAACAATATAATATGACTACGATTTCAAGAGAAATAGAAATAAACGCTTCGAAAGAAAAAGTTTGGAAAGCCGTTGCAAGTATTGGCGACATCTGTCATGCCAGTCCGGGAGTATTAAAATCGCATGTCACCTCAGAACAGAAAGAAGGTGTTGGTGCCACTCGTCATTGTGATTTCAATATGATGGGCGCATCTGTAGAAGAGCGAGTAATAGAATGGAATGATGGAGAATCCCTAAAGATTGATATCTATGAATTCAAAAAATTGCCCGGTATAGACACTATGCAAGCGTATTTTAAAGTTCGTCAAGAAAATGGAAAGACAATATTAAGGGCTGATCTATCCTATTCAATGAAAAATGTTTTTTACGATGCTATGAATGCCTTGATGATGAAAAAGATGAATACTAAAAATTGGGATACAGTATTAGCCGGACACAAGAAGTACATTGAAACAGGAGAAAGAGTTGTTACAAAAACTGTTCTGGAATTAGATAAAGTTGTGGCCTTAAATTGATGATCATTTTAATTTGGACATAAGTAGAGATTAATATAATAAATCATGAAAATAATTAGAGAACTTAAAATTGACAAGCCTGTTGAAAACGTATGGGAAGTTCTAGGTAATCAATTTGGAGCCATAGACAAATGGTCAAGTTTAATAAGGCAATCAGAAGTTTCTGATCCAACGCCTTCACCAGGTGTTGTTAGATCTACCGAAACTACAGGAGGACCAACAAAACAAGAGGTAACGGAATTTAACTCTGGGCAACACTTACTTTCATATAAAGCAATCGCAGGAGCTCCTTTTTTCGCTAAAGCAATAAATGCTAAATGGTCTTTAACAAAAAATCAGGATGCTAGTACTAAACTGATTTTAGATTTTGAAATAAAGTTCAAAGGAATAGGTGGAATCCTTGCCCCAATCGTTAGGAAAAAATTAGGAAATGTAGGTGATGAGCTGTTGGAAGAACTAAAATACTATGTGGAGAATGGAAAACCTCATCCTAGAAAGGTTGCATCGAAATAATATTTACTCCGCTAACAATAGCCAAAATATTTTATCCTACCAAAAAATAAACCAATACTAATAAAATGAAACAAAATATTTCAGAAGACTTTCCATTCGAATCAAAATACCTTGATATTAAGGGGAGTAAAATTCATTATATCGATGAAGGTGAAGGTGATCCAATTCTATTCCTTCACGGCAACCCCACTTCCAATTATTTATGGAGGAATATAATCCCTTATGTCCAGTCAGAAGGCAGGTGTATCGCTCCAGACTTAATTGGAATGGGTAAATCGGACAAACCGGATATAGCATACGGCTTTAAGGATACCTATGCGTATTTGGAAGAATTTATTGAAACTCTTGGCCTTAAAAATATGACACTTGTTATTCATGATTGGGGTTCTGGTTTAGGTTTTCATTATGCAAATACTCACAGAGATAACATCAAAGGAATTGCATTTATGGAGGCTATGGTCAAACCTCTTACCTATAAGGGTATGCCTTCAGTTGGACTACAAATAGCTTTCAAAATGATGCGAACACCTTTTATAGGATGGATAATGCTTAACGTAGCTAATATGTTTGTTAAGAAATTGCTCCCAGACATGATAGTGAGAAAATTGAGTAAGAAGGAAATTGATTACTATGAAATGCCTTATCCTACCGTTGCAAGTAGAAAAGCTGTAAGGGTTTGGCCACTCGAAGTACCAATAGATGAAAAACCCAAACATACATACGAAATAATTAGAGCGTATGGAGAGTGGCTTAAAGAATCGGATATACCTAAATTGTTTTTCTATGCACATCCTGGGGCAATTATTCTAGAAGACACTGTTGGATACATTAATAGTAATTTCTCAAATATAAAATCAGTGGATATTGGGAAAGGCCTTCATTTTATTCAAGAAGATAATCCCCACCTTATTGGCGAAGAGATAGCAAAGTGGTATAAGGCGATTTGATCTAATATCCTATTACTAATGCAATAAATTGTAAAGCTTTTGTTTCTCCAAATTATATTGTGTGTAAGGTATTTGTGAAATTAAACAGGATGATTTGCATTGAAATATAAAACCACTGGGCACAACAATATGTATATTGCATAGCACCCTGCGGGATGCGACGACACCATATCCAAAACGTTAGCTACAATTTGAAAACAGAAATTATGCATTTAAGAATATTATCTTTTTTTCTACTATTTTCTTTGGATCTATTTTCTCAGAATATAGCGAGAGTTGAAACGATAAAAATTAATTCATCAGAGTTAAATCAAGAACGAGAAATATTAGTTTATACACCCCAACTTTATGAAGAATCTTCTCTTACTAGTTTTGATGTGATTTATGTGTTTGATGCGCAAAATAGGGAAATGTTTGATTACGCTCAATCTACAATTTCCTTTCTTGAAGAATATCTGTGGAAAAAATTCATTGTAGTCGGAATTACTTCCCCTTACATTGAAGAAAATGATTATTCCAGAAATAATGATATGCTTCCTGTTTTACACTATGAAGAATCCATTGAAGCCTATGGTCAATATAGTGGGAATACTGCTAATTTTTTGAAATACGTAAAAAACGAAGTCATTCCTTATATTGAAAGTAACTATAGAACCCTTAATAAAAAAGTAGCGATTGGACATTCGCTAAGCGCTTCTTTTATTCTTTCCTCATTAACTAAAGAACCCGAATTATTTACAGATTATATTGCCATTTCACCTAATCTAGCTTATGATAGAGATAGAGTTGCAAATGAGCTAATCAATTTTGATTATAAAAAAATTAAAAATGAAACTTTCTTATATATCAGTCACGCAAATGAAGCTTCAATAAAACGGTGGAAAAGCTGGAAACCAGCCCGAGAAAAAGTATATCATTTTTTAGAAGATTCGCTAGATTCTCCAAAACTTCATACGGTGATAAAAGAATTCCCAAATGAAGGACATTTGGGAACTTTTCATCCAAGTTATAAGGTTGGCATCACAGAATACCTGAAGTATTTCTCCACTAATTACGAATCATTTTTATCAAAAGAAACTTACAAGATAAAAGTTACGGTTCAAGTTCCTAATAAAAATGACCAAGTCTATTTAACTGGAAATCAAGAAATATTATCAAATTGGAACGAACCCAATAAAATACAGTTTAACAAAAAGTCTGACTACCTAAGAGAAGTAATGCTAACAGTTCAAAGTCCAGTTGAATTTAAATTAACCAGAGGTAGTTGGGATACAGAAGCTTGGATTAAAGGCAACGATGCCTTTAGAAATATTTCAATAAGTCTAAAAGAAAATTTAGAATTAAACTATGAAGTTATCAATTGGGATGATAAAATAGAATAACCACACACAGTAATGGCTCATTAATACTGCCTTCTGCATATCACACTTTTAGCGACGATAATCTTCAAGAGGACACATCGTACCTTTTTGTCATTACAATGAAGAAAGTGCCAGATAGCAGCACTGAGAATGCTTTATGTGACCAGAATAACTCAGGCTTTCTTTAAGATAGTTCAGAAGAGATTAAGTGAGAGCTGAGAGGTTCTCCCAATCTTTATGAAAATAAAATAAAGCTTATATTGCAGTGAGCATATAGTAAGCTTTCATTCTGACCAACCAATAACCAATGATGAAATTCTTTAAAAAAATTAGACAAAATAGCATTAAAGAAAATAAGACTCTTACTTATCTTAAACACGCAACAAATCATATACCAAATGTTGAAGACAATTTAAAAAAGAAACAGTGTTATGAAAATTGAAAAAATAGAAGTCATCCCCTTTGGGATTCCAATAAGAAAATTTGCTGACGCCTATACTGGTTTTTCAATATCCAATGCTGTCTTGGTCAAAATTTACTCAGATGATGGGCATATTGGTTATGGAGAGGCTTGTGCATGGGAACCCGAGTTTTATGGCGAAACGTTAGAATCAGTTAGCACAACAATCGAAAAATACATTGCTCCCAGGATTATTGGAGAGGATCCCAGAAACATTAATAAAATTATGTCTATCATCGATGCGTATGTAGCCAAGATAACATGTGCTAAAGAAGGAATAGATTTAGCACTTCATGATCTTGTGGGAAAGATACTAGACGTACCGGTTTATATACTATTAGGAGGCAAATTTCGAGACATGATTCCAGTTGCCTCAGAAATAGGGATTGATACACCGGAAAAAATGGTTAAAAATGCTAGTGAAGTTTTAGATTTAGGAATTAGGGTAATTAAAATAAAAGGATCAAGTGATCATACTTTGGATGTTGAGCGCATAAAAGCTGTACGCCAATCAGTTGGCAATGACATCGAGTTAAGGTTAGACCCAAATGCCGCATGGGATGTTAGTAGCACAATAAAAACAATGAAACTTCTTGAAGATTGCAATCTTCAACTTTTAGAGCAACCTATTCCTGCGTGGGATTTAAAAGGAATGGCACATATTAGAAACAATATTGGTATTCCATTAATGGCTGATGAAAGTGTCTGGACACCTCAGGATGTGATAAGAATCTCAGAATATGGAGCAGCCGATTTATTGAATATCAAAATTGCGAAATCTTGTGGATTGCATTTAGGGAAGAAAATTGAATATGTTGCTGAATCTCTTGGCCTGCCATGTATTGCAGGCACTGAAATTGAACCCGGTTTTTCTTTAATTGCTAAACTCCATTTGGCCGCTTCGATGAAGATACATCCTTATGCCAGTGAGTTTACTGAATTAGCTCTTCTTAAAAAAAATATATTAAAGAATGATATTAAAATTATCGATGGTTGCGTAAAAGTACCTGATAAACCGGGGTTGGGAGTGGAACTAAATGAAGATATTCTAAATGAATGTAAATACGACAACCTTTAATTCAATTTGAATGTATTAAAAAAATAGTCTTCAACAATAAACAAACACTATTCCGGCCTGTCTTCCTTCGGCGGGTAAACCGGACGGGCAGGAAAACAGATGTTTATTCTAACCTTTGGCCTTCATTCACTCACTTTCAAAGTGATATCCCTATTTTATAACAATACAAAAAGTCTCACCTAGCAACACTGAGAATGTTCTATGTGATCAATCCAAAGTAGACTTACTTGAAGGTAGTTCAGAAGATGGTTAAGGGAGGGTTGAGAGGTTCTCCTTTAAGATCATATTTGAAATTACCAAAAGTTATGATATCCCCTTAAGTTTAATAAATAGCTATATTAGGGCAGATATAATAAGGTGGTTGCAATGACAACATCAAACATACTATACATTAATATGAAAAAACTAGTTTACTTAATTATAGCATTCTTCTTAATCATAAATGCGTCTTGTCAAAAAGAAGTTGAAAGGGAAGGTTATGTTAATGTTGAAGGAGGTAAAATATGGTATAAAATCATTGGAGAAGGAAATGGGGTTCCTTTGTTAATTCTGCATGGTGGACCTGGTTCCCGAAGTTGCTCAATGATTCCAGGTTTTTCTTTGTTGGGTAACGAAAGACCTATTATTTTTTACGACCAACTGGGTTCAGGGAATTCGGAAAAACCAACCGATACAACCTTATGGAAGACGGAGAGATTTGTAGATGAAATCGATCATTTAAGAAATAAGTTAAAACTGAAAGAACTTCATATTCTGGGGCATTCTTGCGGCAGTACATTCTTAATAGAGTACATGGTTACTAAAAAGCCAGAAGGAGTAAAGTCTATTATTTTTTCGAGCCCAATGATTAGTACTCCAGATTGGATTGCGGATGCAAAAATCTTATTGTCTCAAATGCCTATTGAAATTCAGGATACTATAAAAAAATATGAGGCTCTAGAGAATTATTCGAAGCCTGAATATCTAGCTGCTGTTGATTCGTTTTATTCGCGACACTTATCTCGAAAGAGTTGGCCTTATATCCCTAATGTGGAATGTGAAAATGTACCTGGTTTTAATGAACATGTTTATAACTATATGTGGGGGCCAACCGAGTTTACCGCTACGGGTACGCTTATTGATTTTGATCGAACCGCTGATTTAGATAAAATCGAAGAACCTATACTTTTTGTAACGGGTGAATATGACGAAGCAAGACCAGAAACCATGTACAAATATCAGAAAATGTCAAAAAATGCAAGCGTTGAGATTATTGGTGATGCCGCGCATATGACAATGATTGACCAACCAGAAAAAATGGCTGAATCGGTTGGTAGCTTCTTAAAAAGGGTTGACAATAATTAATAAAACGGCACACAACAATGTATAAGCAGCAATAAAACCTTGATATACAGCTAATCGGCCCAAATTGTTGAGGAGCATATATTCGTCCAGCTACCATCTATATTTTTCATCAATTGAATTGACCACTATATGCCCTTTTGGAATAATATATTGCATACTTTCCATTTCTGAATACTACAGGTAGTGAAATTACAGACCAATCATGTCCATCGAGTTGTTTTAGTGTATGATTTTTAGGGTCACGCACGATTTTGTTGATATTTACGATTTCCATTTTGGTAAACCTTTCTACAAGATAATTTCTCTCTTTTTGGTCCAGTTTCAAAGAATCTAAATTCTCAACGGAATTACAGAGTTCAAAATCCTTTAAATAGAACAAGTGCCTTGAAAGGGGTTGATTTAGGTCTGAAACGGTCGTTTTATAATAAACAGAAGGAATGGAATCACCTAGAATAATGTCACTGAGAGCTTGAAGCTCGGAATCGTCAATAGATCTTGATTGGTAATTTATGGAAGTGTATGAAGCAAGAAACAGCAATCCAATAAGAACTATTAGGGGTAATAATCGTTTCATGAATTTAGAATCTGGGATAATAATCTAAAGGTACAAAAACTCTAATTCTTTCCTAACATGTTCCCGGCAAATTGGATATTGATACGTATTTAAACGTTCTCAAACGATTACTCAAAGTATAAATAAATATTGTAATATACAGTAAAACAATTGATTATGGCACTTTCTAGCAAAATTATGACAAGCCAATAACCATAGGTTCGAACCCCGTCCAGACCGTAACTTTGATTCAGAATAAAGTATTTTCACTTAACACTTAACACTTAACACTTAACACTTAACACTTAACACTTAACACTTAACACTTAACACTTAACAC
>RCNE010001389.1_pt1 | contig 13093 bp, 10 predicted proteins | sample 2041361 | NCBI WGS metagenome assembly RCNE01 (sample SAMN09708229, study PRJNA481090) | Marine sediment metagenome, whole genome shotgun sequencing project.
CCTGTTCTGATAAAAAATTCTCATAGTAATAAAGAATTGCAGTATTATTTTCAAAATCATAAACAGCCGGAATATTTGGATAAGAAGTCCCGGAAAAATTTGTGGGCATTGAATAATATAGATTCCCTAAGTCATCAGAGAAGGAAGACTCAGCATCTCCGAATCTAGGTTCCTTACCATCTTCATAACGAATGGTTGCAGTTATTGCTAATGTAGAACTGCTAATAAAAGAATGTAAATCGGGATAACTGACTGTTATAGTACCATCATCGGATTTAAAAATTCTTTGTACCTCAAATCCGAGATTTATATCAGCTACTAATTCTTCAATCCCGGCATCAAGCACAATCAAGGCATTTTTATTATCATCTTCTAAATCCTCTGATAAAATAAATACCTGATTATTTGAAAAAACTGCCTGTAAAGGTCTTTTATCCAGTTCAATATCAACAAATTCGGGTTCTGAAATTGAAGTGTCAATTATTCGAATATAATAAAGTGTCTCTTTAGCTCCTTCACCGGGAACCTCATAGCCAACGAAGAAGTTATTCCCGGAATGCGCAAGTGCCCGAACAATAAGATCACAATTTCCCAAATCATCAAAGACGACCGTTTTTTGTAAAGCGTCATTTTTAAAATCATATAAAGAAATTCTGCCCGAACAATCCGTTTGAGAATTAAAAATACTTATTTCGTTTCCTTCTCTGTAAGTAACTGCGAAGGAGGAAATAGCTTCAAATTCACTTATCCCCGGATCTAAATAGATAGTCTCAGCATCGGCATCTAAACTAGTAAGCGATAGGACTTCATTAGATGTCACCAATAGTGAGTAATCGGCATCAACATTCGGAAAATCTTCATTTGTATTCTGATCTTCCACGGTATCATCGCTGCACCCCAGCATAAAAAGGGCCAGCAATAGAAAGTAAATTCTGAAGGTGTGCATAGCATTAGGATTTGGGAGGTCCTTTTCAGCTATACGGGTATTGCATACATTTTATCACGTAGTTCCCTTATAGCCTTGTCAGACATATATTCATCAAACGTTAAATATCTGTCGATAGTATCTTTTGGAGTCAATTCTACAATCCTATTTGCCACGGTCTGAGCGAATTGATGATCATGAGTAGTAAATATAACGGTACCTTTAAAATTATTGAGCGAATTGTTAAAGGCGGTTATACTTTCAAGATCAAGGTGGTTAGTTGGTTCATCTAACATCAATACATTAGCCCTGATCATCATCATTCTACTAAGCATACAACGTACTTTTTCACCACCAGAGAGAACCGTACACTTTTTTAATGCCTCCTCCCCGCTAAACAACATTTTACCTAAAAAACCACGTATATATACTTCCTCTCTTTCCTCTTCGGTTTTGGCCCATTGTCGTAACCAATCTACCAAATTCAAATTTTCGTTGAAATAATCAGAATTATCAGCTGGCAAATAAGACTGTGCAGTTGTAATTCCCCAGTGATATGTACCTCTATCTGCTTTTCTTTTGCCGTTGATAATTTCATAAAAAGCAGTTGTTGCCCTGGAATCTTTAGACAAAATTGTCACTTTATCTCCTTTAGCTAAGTTCAGATTTAAGTTTTGAAACAGTAATTCCCCATCCTCAGAACTTGCAGCTAAATTTTCAATATTTAAAATTTGGTCACCGGCTTCCCGTTCCTGTTCAAAAATTATTGCGGGGTATCTCCTACTCGAGGGTTTGATATCCTCTATCTTAAGTTTCTCCAACATTTTTTTTCTTGATGTTGCCTGTTTGCTTTTAGCAACATTGGCACTAAATCGTCGAATAAACTCTTGTAACTCTTTTGCCTTGTCTTCTGCTTTTTTGTTTTGTTGCGCCCTTTGCCTTGCTGCTAATTGACTACTCTCATACCAAAAGGAGTAATTACCGGAAAAGGAATTCATTTTACTAAAATCTATATCGGAAATATTAGTACAAACAGCATCTAAAAAATGGCGGTCATGTGATACAACAATAACCGTATTATCATAAGAAGCCAGGAAATTTTCTAACCATGTAATGGTTTCATAGTCCAAATCATTAGTAGGCTCATCCATAATTAAAACATCAGGATTGCCAAATAAGGCCTGTGCTAGGAGAACACGAACTTTTAATTTTGAATCCAGTTCAGACATTAAGGTAAAATGCAATGTCTCCCGAATTCCCAAATTTGATAACAAGGTAGCTGCATCACTATCAGCGTTCCAGCCATTCATTTCTTCAAAGGTTACCTGTAGCTCTCCAATTCTATCCGCATTTTCATCACTATAGTCGGCATAAAGAGTATCTATCTCTTTTTTAATTTTATACAAGGGTTTGTTACCCATAACTACAGTTTCGAGAACTGCTATATCATCATAGGCATTATGGTTTTGTTCCAAAACAGACATTCGTCTGCCCGGTTCAAGGTGTACCTTACCTGAGGTTGGGTCAATTTCACCTGAGAGTATTTTTAAAAAAGTAGATTTCCCTGCGCCATTGGCACCAATGATACCATAACAGTTGCCTTGTGTGAAACTAACATTTACTTCATCAAAAAGTATTCTTTTACCAAATTGAACTGATAAATTGGAGACAGATAGCATACTTCTATTTTTAAAATTTTTGCAAAAATAGTGAAAAATAATCCTAAGTAGCAATAATCCTCCGTACGAATAACAGGCTTTCCCAATTAACAATGATTGTGAACTTTTAACTGTGCCTTAACAGCTACAGCCTATTGGTTTACCTAGTTTTGTATACTACAGGAAGCGAAAATTATATGAATAAATCTTTACTATATTTTCTTATTTTCTTATTGGCAGCTTGTAATACCGCAGAAAAGAAATCTCCAACGGTTTATTTTGGTGGTGAAATTGTAAATCCCACCAGCGAGTATGTTGTTCTGTTCAAAGGAGATGTGGTTTTAGATACTGCACGTCTTGATGAGAATAATAGATTTTCCTTTAAATTGGATTCAGTAGATGAGGGTCTTCATCATTTTTACCACTTTCCGGAAGAGCAGTACGTGTTTTTAGAGCGAGGTGATAGTTTACAATTAAGGCTAAATACAGTTGATTTTGATGAATCACTTGTTTTTTCGGGAGCAAATGAACAGGTAAATAACTTTCTTTTGGAAATGTTCCTGACCAATGAACTGGAAGAAGAGTTGATTTATGAATACTACAGCCTTGAACCTGAATCTTTTGTACAAAAAATAGACTCCTTAAAAAATGTAAAGCTTGAATCATTAAATATTCTTTCAACTGAAACCGAGCTTTCAGGTGGTGCTATTGATATAGCCAGAGCGGATATCATGTACACTTCATATATCCCCAAAGAGGCTTATCCGTTTTATCATAAAAAGAAAATGGGTGAGAAATCTATTCATGATCTTCCACCTGATTTTTATGACTATCGTGTGGATATCAATTATGATCACAGTGGTTTGTGTTATTATCGGCCGTATTATAATTTCATGAAATATCATTTTAACAACCTTTCACACATGGACTGCAAAAACGGCTGTGGAACTAAAGATAAGATGGTCAAAAACCATCTTCATTTTAATCAACACAAACTAAAGTTGATAGATAGCCTAATAAAGCAAAATGAGCTTAGAGATAATTTGTTCAGGAATGTTGCCATGGATTATTTGCTTAAATATGACAAAGAAGAAAATATCGAAATTTTCATTAAGGAATTTCATCAACTGTCAGGGAACAACAGGCATATACATGAAATTAACGGACTATATGAAGGGATAAGAAATTTACAACCTCAGAAAGAACTCCCGGAACTCATGGTATTTGATTCTGAAGGTAACAAGGTTTCCATAAAGGATCTTGGAAAGGACGGAAAGGTTGTATTTTACTTTTGGTCAGCACCTGAAAAAAGGCATTTTACTAATATGATTGAACGCATTGATCTATTGAAAGAAAAATATCCGGAGTATACTTTTATTGGTCTAAATGTTAGAACTGAACATGGGCGATGGAATAATATGCTCGAAGTTGCCCAACTAGATAAAAGCGAGCAATTTTGGACCGAGAATTTTAAAGATGTTGCGAATACCCTAATTGTCTATGACCCTAATAGAGGTATCATTACAAATGATGGCATAATTGTAGATGCATTTGCTAACGTTTATAGCTCTTTCTAGAGTGGCAGGGTCGTTTGGCCGACCAAACGATTATGGATAATCATAGCACTTCACCGAAATGAAGTTGTTGAATTAATTTCCCTTATTATAATCCGCTAAAAACTTTTCTAATCCTATATCTGTTAACGGATGTTTTAGCAGACCTTCAATGGCAGATAAAGGACCAGTCATAACATCGGCACCTAGTTTTGCACAGTCAATAATATGCATGGTATGTCTAATTGAGGCGGCTAAAATTTCTGTTTCATACCCATAATTGTCATAAATATGCCTTATTTCTGAAATAAGGTTTAATCCGTCCGTGGATATATCATCCAATCTTCCGATAAACGGTGAAACATAAGTTGCTCCTGCCTTAGCTGCCAAAAGGGCTTGTCCTGGTGAAAAAACCAGTGTGCAATTTGTTCGAATGCCTTTGTCTGCAAAGTATTTAAGTGCTTTTACACCATCTCGGATCATAGGAACCTTGACTACAATTTGTTCATGTAAATCTGCCAGCGCCTCCCCTTCTTTAATCATTCCCTGCAAATCTGTGGCAATTACCTCGGCAGATACATCACCATCAACAATGTTGCAGATATCCACATAATGTTTTAAGATATTATTTTTCCCCGTAATCCCCTCCTTTGCCATTAATGAAGGATTTGTAGTAACCCCATCCAAAACGCCAAGTTCCTGAGCGTCTTTAATCTGATCCAAATTAGCGGTATCTATAAAAAATTTCATGTTTTTCTTTTGTTTATACAACTCTCGCGAGTTGTGTTTTTACTTTATATTGCAGCGTACAAAACTACAATTTATAATGATTCAATAACAAGCGTTCATAAATTTTATCAGGCAATATTTTCTTTAAAACCAATGAAAATTTCTGCATTTGACTTCCTACTTTATAATGAACTTTTGGGTTTTTCGTATTAATAATTTTAAACACCATTTCCGCTACCTTAATAGGATCCTGACCTTCCTGTACATGATCATCTATTATGGCCAATGATTTGCTATAGGATTTATAATATGGCGAAGCGCTATTTGCAGGTACATGATAACGGCCTGCTGCTATATTGGTTGCAAAATCACCGGGTGCCAGGTTCGTAATTTTAATACCAAAGTCTTTGGTCTCCATTCTCAGGGCTTCTGTAAGTATTTCTAAAGCACCTTTGCTGGCAGAATAAATTCCCCTGTATGGCAATCCCATATATCCGGCTATTGAGGTGATATTTATTATTAGACCTGAATTTTGCTTTCGCATCTGTGGTAATACAGCTCTGGCCACATTAATTGGTCCGTGGAAATTGGTGTCAAAAGTTTTTTTAATTTCAGCTTCCGGGGTTTCTTCAATTGGCCCCGTTATTCCAATTCCCGCATTATTTATAAGTACATCAAGAAAGCCCTCCGAGCCAATTAAATTACTTATGGCCAGTTCAATACTGGCAGTATCTCTAACGTCTAATTCTATGAGTTGAAAATCTAAAAAATCAGGATAGTTCTCCAAGTTTCGGGTGGTTCCATACACCTTATATCCTTTGGATTGAAGATGCAAACCAATAGATTTTCCAATGCCTGAGGAACCGCCGGTAATTAAAACAATTTTTTGTCTCATATACCTTGCAAATAAACAAATAAAAAGAAGAGAAAGAAAATACTGCAATCTATATTCAGAACTTGAGTAGAGAATTATATGAGTTAGAAGAGCGTGTCAAAAACACAAAATAAATCGCATAAAAAAAGGCAAGCTACCTACATCGCACTGCTACAACCTCGTACCCTTGCTGCGTTCCCACCCTGGGGGATTCAGAGGGAGCTAGTCGTGTAGGACTTGCCTCGCGCAAATATACGACCAATTTAAATTTGGGACAATCGTTTTACCTTCTTATTTTAGCCCTAAAGCATTTTATAAATAATACTTTTGCTCAGAGAAGCTTCCAATATTGAGCTCATTAATCTTAACCCATAGAAGTACAATCACATATGAATTTCATCAAGTTTTTCATTCCTGTAACAATAGCTATCTTATTCTTAGCCTGCGAAGGGAATCCAAAACCCAAACAGCTATTTGAAATTGAGATAGCCGGTAAAAAAAATGAGTTTGGAAATCAGGAGTCCATAGCTGTATCCATAAAGAATAAAAAAGGAAAAACAATAGATAAAGTAAGCTATTCAATCGACGGCAAAGTTCTGGAAATAAAGGAAAACAAATTAAGTCTCGATATAACCCGTTTAGGGCTAAAAGAACTTAAGGCTGTAATTGAATATGAGGGGAATACGGCAGAAATAACGAAAAAAATAAAGGTCTTGTCCGGCACAGCCCCTGAAATTTACACTTATGAAATTGTCAATGAATATCCACACGATTTGAATGCGTTTACCCAGGGACTAGAATTTTACAATGATACTTTATATGAGAGCACGGGCAGTGGTGGAAATGCTAAATCATTCATCAGGAAATTGGATTTCAAAACCGGTAAAGTATTGCAACAAAAGGACCTGGCCAAAAATTATTTTGGAGAAGGAATTACAATTATAAATGACAAACTTTACCAACTAACATGGCAAAGCAGCATAGGTTTTGTATACCGCCTTCAGGATTTCAAAGAGCTTACTAGTTTTCAATATGGGGATAGCAAAGAAGGTTGGGGACTCTGTAATGACGGAAAAATGATTTATAAAAGTGATGGTACAGAAAAAATTTGGTTGTTAGATCCGGAGACACTTACCGAAGTAAGTCATATAGAAACAGTTACCAATAAATCCATTTTCAATAAAGCTAATGAATTGGAATATGTGGATGGAAAAATATATGCCAATGTCTGGCAAAAGGAAAGTATGATGATCATTGATGCTGAAAGTGGGGCGATTGTTGGAGTAATTAATATGGCCGGATTGAAAAATAAAGTTAAAAAACATGAAAATCTTGATGTTTTAAACGGCGTCGCCTACAACCCGGCAAGAGGCACCTTCTTTGTCACTGGGAAAAACTGGGATAAGCTCTTTGAAATAAGAATCAAGAAAAAATAGATGGAGGCTTACGAAAAAACATTAATTGTACAACCTGATGATCTTGATGACCTGAATCATGTAAACAATGTCCGCTATGTTCAATGGATTCAGGATATTTCCAAAGAGCATTGGCAATACCTGACTTCTAAAGAACTTCAGGAACGTTTTATTTGGGTAGTCCTTAATCACAACATCACCTATAAAAGCGCCGCCGGTATGGGTGACATTATTCTTCTTAAAACATATATTGAAAATTCAAAAGGAGCAATTTCTACAAGGGTTGTTGAGATGTATAATAAAACAACCGATGCTCTTGTGGTCCATTCAAAAACAACATGGTGCCTTCTTAATCCCGAAACACTCAAACCTATACGAATTTCAGAGGAAATTCGTTCTATTTTTGTAGATGTGACAAGGAATCCTTAGTTAAAGTGATATGCGCCAAAGGTTATTTATTATACCCATCCTACTTTTAACACTTCTCTGGTGCTCTTGCAGGAAAGATTTTCAATACGATACCAGCAGTGGTAATTTGGAGTTTTCAAAGGATACAATCTATTTAGATACCGTTTTTACCAATATTGGGAGTAGCACGTATTCTCTAAAAGTCTACAACCGATCTAATAACGATATACAAATCCCCAGTGTACGTCTGGCACAAGGCAATAATAGCAGCTACAGATTAAATGTAGATGGTGTTGCTGGAAAAGAATTTGAAAATGTTCCTTTGAGGGCTAAAGACAGTTTATTCATTTTTATAGAAACAACTTTTGATATTTCAACTATAAACCAAAATGAATTTTTATATACAGATGCCATCCTTTTTGATAAAGAACCCAAACAGCAAGAAGTACAATTGGTGACCTTGATAAAAGACGCGATATTCCTTTATCCGGCCGAAAATGCAGATGGAACAAAAGAAACTTTATTCTTAGGACTGGATGAAGATGGAAACGAAATTAGGATAGAAGGATTTCTACTTACCGATGAGCAACTAAACTTTAGCAACGAAAAACCTTATGTCATCTATGGATATGCAGGGGTGGCATCAGAGAAAACGCTTAACATAGCCGCGGGCAGCAGAGTTCACTTCCATGAAAATTCGGGAATACTGGTTGGAGAAGGGGCTTCCCTTAGTGTTAACGGCGCATTAAGTACGGATACACTTCTTTTGGAAAATGAAGTAATTTTTGAGGGCGACCGCCTGGAACCTGAGTTTTCAGGGGTACCCGGGCAATGGGGAACCATTTGGCTGGCTCCCGGCAGTATTAACAATACCATAAACCATCTTACTATCAGAAATGCTTCTGTGGGGTTGCTGGTTGAAGATAATCCGTCCTTAAATCCACCAAAACTTTCCGTTAGCAATTCTCAGATTTATAACAGCCTAGCTATAAATATTTGGAGCAGATCTTCCTCAATTAATGGGGAAAATATGGTTCTTGGTAATGCGGGGAACGGCTCATTAGTTTGTGAGAATGGTGGTAATTATTCATTCCTGCATAGTACAATAGCCAATTATTGGAGTAATGGTTTCAGATCAGGTGCAGCTTTGCAAATCAGTAATTATGATCCTGATGAAGATACAAGTGCAAGCGGACAAGACCTGACTGCTAGTTTTATAAACTGTATTGTAGATGGTAATACATTTCTTGAACTTTCATTAAATTCTAATGAGACAAATTCGTTTGACTTTTCTTTCACCAATTGCCTGATTAAATTTAAGGATTCAAATAATCAATTTGATACAGATCCCTTCTATGATTTTGATAATGATACGTACTACAGCAATGTTTTCCTGAATGAGGATACTGATTTTTTAAACACGGCAAAAAACGACTTCCAGCTGGGTAATTCTTCTTCCGCAATTGATAAAGCAGACCCTGCAACAGCATTACTGGTGCCCATAGATATTCTGGGAACAGATCGTACTACCGAACCCGATATTGGGGCCTACGAATTTATGGCTGTAGAACAGAATTAAGCTTCAGTCATCAAATTTGAGAGAAATTTCTTTCAATAATATTGATTTTCAACACTTTATGTAGAAAAACCTTAATTATTCTATGGTATAAATAGGGTGTCTTCTCGAATAGGTTTACTACTTTGTACCCAAATAACCTGGCATGGAGTATTCTTATACTATAATAGATTCCGACGCCACCTCAAATTTGCAGTTGCAGCACTATTTGGAGGACTATGGGGATTTTGAATGCACTAGTCAGGCAAGAAACTGTGAAGATGGCCTAAATGCCATTCTCAAATACAATCCTGATGTTGTTTTTATTAACCTGAACGACAAGGCTTTTGAATATTTTCACATGGTCACTGAACTGTATCAGTATGTCAAAAATATTCCGATTTTAATTGGGATTTCAAGAAGCAAAGAATACGCGTACAATGCTATTAAAAACAATTTCTTTGATTACTGGCTTATGCCTTATAATGAATTTGATATCCGCAAGACACTATTGCGCTTAAAAAAACAATTGCCAAAAGAAGATGTTTCACATACACTTTGTCTTAAATCTTATAAAGATTACCAATATCTGGATACCAATGAGATACTCTATTTAAGGGCAGACAATAATGCGACTGATTTTATCATGAAAGACGGCAGCAAAGTAAGTGCTTATAAGACCCTAAAGACCTTTGTAAATAAATTACCCTCTAATTTTATGCGTGTTCACCAAAGTTATATTCTGAATACCAATTATGTCTCCGGAATTAATTATGGAAAATCTACATGCTTCTTAAAGATTAGGAAAACGCAACTGCCATTCTCAAAATCCTATAAGGAGAATATAGACGGGTTAAAAAAGATTTTATCAAAAAACATCATTTCTCCTTCCAATTAACTGAATACTCTCAAAAACCTGTCGAATACTCATAGAATAGGTACGTGGACTATTACTTTTTTTTAAAAACAATAAACTTTTGGTTATCGTCTTAGTTTAGTCTCGAGCTATTCAATAATAACTAACCTCTTAAAAAATCAAAAAGATGAAAAAAGTATTAAGCATTTTCGCAATAGTAGTATTTAGTATGGGATTATTTTCCTGTGAAGCAGATAACAGCGCAGAAGACCAGGACTTATATGAGCAGGGAACTGGTGGCGATGACACACCATCTGGTGCAGGTAGAGAAGGATAGGATTCCAAATAAATTTATATATTCAACCCCCACAAATTTTATAAATAATTAAAAAGCCTTAAATAGTGTATTTAGGGCTTTTTAATTATCTTGTATTAGAAGCAATTAGTTTCTAAATATTATGGTTTGCAAAAAACTTATAGTTCTAATATCGCTCTTACTTCTTTTTTTTTCCTTTAAAAAAGAAAATCAATCTACCCATTTAAATGACGTAGTTCCTGCATCAGATAGTACCCAGGTTTGGATAAAAAATGGTAGAGATGCAAATCTGCCTTTAAAGGCCCGGGAGGAATTTTTACAAAAGGCCTATGAGAATGCTATTAGTGAATTAAATGATTCTTTAAGGTTGAGTTATTATTCCAAACTTTCCATGGCTTATCTACATCTAAAAGATTCTATACGTTTCAGAAAGGTCAACAAAAGTGCCCTGCTTCTCTCCAAAGAAATTAAAGATTCGGTAATCCTCGCAGGTTTACATTGGGATATGGGCGATTTCTATCAGTATAATTTTGTTAAGGACAGTGCCTATTACGAATATGGACAGGCAGAAAATATTTATGCCGCCTTAAAAGACAAGTTCAGAAGCGGAAGAGTACTTTATGATATGTCTATAATACAAAAGGATATAAAGGACTTTACCGGTGCTGAAATTAACGCCATAAAAGCAATTGAACTCTTCCAATTGCTTGAAAATAATGAACAATTGTTCCTCTGTTATAATTTAATGGGAACCCTGTCCAAAAGTTTGAATGAATATGAACTATCGCGGACCTATTTTTCTAAAGCAGCGGAATACCTCAATAAAATACCAAAAGAATCACTTAAAGACCAACAAAACACGCTGAACAATAATATTGGGAATTCCTATAAGGAACAGGGAGATTATTCAAAAGCTATTCCATATTTCGATAAGGTAGTAAGTACAGATAGTTTGCGGTTTAAAAATCCAAAAAGTTACGCCCTTGCTCTCGGTAATTTGGCCTATAGCCAATTTAAAACTGGTGAAATGAAAATTTCCGAGACCAATTTAAAAAAGGCTTTGGAAATTAATACCCAAGTGAATGCCCTGGATCAAATTGCCATGAGCCATTACCATTTAGCGGAGTTTTATTTGGTTAAAAGAGACACTTCATTAGCAGTGGCTAATGCTCAGGAGGCTCTTGAATTAGCCAAACAAAGTAATGACAACCAGCTAATCCTCGAAACTTTAAAATTATATCCTTTACTGGACCCGGAAAATGCACCGTCCTATCTAAGGGAATATTTGGTTTTAAATGACAGCCTGCAGGAAGAAGATCGCCAGATCCGAAATAAATTTGCCCGTATCCGTTTTGAAACCGATGGGTTTATAGCGGAAAACCAACTTTTGGCAAGGCAAAGGCAATTATGGATAGGCATTGCTATAGGTTTTTTTTTATTGGCTATTTCAGTCCTTGTCATCCTTTCTCAACGCGCCAAAAACCGGAATCTGCGGTTCCAGCAGCAGCAACAGGAGGCCAACCAGGAAATTTTTAATCTGATGCTCTCTCAGAGCCAAAAAATGGAGGAGGGAAAACAAGCTGAACAGAAACGAATTTCAGAGGAACTTCACGATGGCATACTGGGTGAAATGAACGGCATTCGCATGGTACTTTTAGGCTTAAACAAAAAAGCGGATACTGATGCTGTAAACATGCGCGGAGAGGCTATTGAAAAGTTACAGGGTGTGCAGGAAGAAATACGAACAATTTCTCACGAATTAAACGATGCTTCTTATCAAAAATTCCATAACTTTATAATATCCATTGAAGATTTATTAAAAAATATTTGTGAAGCAGCTACTCTGGAGTATCATTTTAGCTATGATGAAGGCCTTGACTGGGATTCTTTAAGTGGCGATATTAAAATTAACCTCTACAGGATCATCCAGGAAAGTCTTCAGAATTGTATTAAACATGCATTCGCAAGTAGGGTTGATCTCCAAATGGACTTATCAGATAATGTGCTAATAGTAACACTAGAAGATAACGGCCGTGGTTTTGATGACAAAAAAGGCAAGAAAGGCATTGGCCATAAAAATATTACCTCCAGGGTAAATAAATTAGACGGTGACTGGAGTTTAGAGAGTAAATCTGGAAAAGGAACCCTTCTAACAGTAAAGGTGCCTTACCTATTACCAGAATCTAAAATTGAAATACAAATAAACGGAGAAGAAAAATTTAGGACAGTAGAAAAAACATAGCAATGAATACGATTAGGATTTTAGCGGTAGATGATCATGAAATGACCACCATGGGTTATAAATTTATCCTTGAGGATACAGAATTTGATGATTTTAAGGTGCTCGTAGATACAGCAAAATCGTTCGATCAGGCTATTGGAAAAATTGAAAATTCGGTTACATCATTTCAGTATGACATCTTATTATTAGACATACAATTATCTCAAACAGGTGAAGGACCTGTGAAAACGGGTGAAGACATAGGAATTTTTGCACGAAAGACCATTCCAAAAACAAAAATTGTTTTTATGTCCTCATTTAGTGATAATTACAGAATAAACAGTATTCTTAAAACTGTTGATCCCGAGGGGTATATGGTAAAAACTGAAATAGATCCAAAGTCTTTGGAGGCTATGGTCAACACTGTAATAACTAATCCCCCTTATTATACACAAAAAGCACTTGCTGCCATTCGTAAAAAAATGGCTAATGATGATATTGTACTTGATGCTAAAGACAAAAAAATACTTCATTACCTGTCTATAGGTACCAAAACCAAAGATATGGTCAACCATGTATCCTT
>RCNE010001392.1_pt1 | contig 13084 bp, 13 predicted proteins | sample 2041361 | NCBI WGS metagenome assembly RCNE01 (sample SAMN09708229, study PRJNA481090) | Marine sediment metagenome, whole genome shotgun sequencing project.
CGTCTAGCTCAAGCTCGGGGGCGCTGAGTCTGACGTGCGACTGGATGTCGGAGCCGATCCGTTGTTTTGAGTAGGTGTCGGCGTTGAGCCGGAAGCTCTGCGGCAGGAAGATCCAGGCTTCCCACGTCTGTCCGGCGCCTGTGGCGGGATGCTCGAGGTTAATCTCGAGGTGGGTGCGGTCGTGGCGCCGCCAACCCGGTGAGAGCTCAGTGAGATTCGACAGCGGCGCCCTCCACGGTTGAGCGTCGATCAACGACGGCAGACGCGCAGTCCAGTCCTTGATCCCGTCCAGGCCCTGCTTGAGCTTGATCGAATCACTGCGCAGCACGGACTCCGTCGAGCTTGCGGCGCGCCAGACGAACGCGGGAATCTTCAAGCGTCTCGGCCTCCCAGCCTGCTCCGATATCTGATCAGTCATCGCGTGCACTCCAGATAAGGACCGTACCGGAAGTCCTCTCTGCGGCACCGTTGTGTTGGTTGATCGTGAGCCGGTGGCCGTGACACCCACGTGAGCCCGTGATGACCGCCGCCTCGGCGCATCTCAACCCTGAGCCTTGGCGTATTCAGCGGGAACAGATTCTGACGATGCCCGATGGGGGCCTGTGCAACACTGCGGTATGCGTCCATTTCGTGCGTCGATGGCTGGCCTCGTGTGTGCATTGGCCGTTTTGGCTGGCTGTGGCGGCGGCTCCGGCAGCGACAGCGCAACCGACCTCCCCTCAACGACCGCTCCAGCACCCAGCACGACCACCTCCTCGACGACAACGACGACTGCTCCCGTCGCCGAGCTTGCGATCAACCATGTGCAGGTCGTCGGATCGCACAACAGCTATCACCTCAAGCCGGACCCGGCGTTGTTCGACGCGCTTGCCGCGCTGGCACCAGCACTTGCCGAGAGCATCGAATACTCGCATCGCCCGCTCACCGAGCAACTCGAGACGTTCGGAATCCGTCAGCTCGAGATCGATCTGCATGCCGACCCTGACGGAAGCATGTTTTCGATCGGGGCGGCTGACGCGTTGGTCGGCCTGGAGCACTCGCCAGATCCAACCCTGTCGCAGCCCGGGTTCAAGGTCCTACACACTCCCGATGTCGACTACGCGACCAGTTGCCTGACGCTCATCGGCTGCCTCGAGGAGATCGACGCCTGGTCCTCGGCACATCCCACACATCTTCCGATCATGATCATGCTCGAGATCAAGTCTGAGTCGGTTCCCACCGTTGCGGCAGACGAAGGGATTGACCTCACGATCCAGTTGCCGTGGACCGAACCGCTTGAAGCGACCCCGGAACTGCTCGACGCACTCGATGCCGAGATCCGTTCGGTGTTCGATGCTGACCGGCTGATCGAACCCGACGATGTTCGCGGTGGTGGGGCCACCCTCGAGGCTGCCGTCCTTGAGAACGGCTGGCCGTCGCTTGCCGACAGCCGCGGCAAGGTGCTGTTCACGATGACCGACGGGGGCAAGATCCGCGACCTCTATATCGAAGGCGTTCCGAATCTCGAAGGCCGGCCCATCTTCACGAACGGAACGCCTGGGGATCCTGATGCTGCGTTCGTTCGTTTCGACGACCCAGCCGACCTGGGCCTCGACGAAGCTGTCGCTGCGGGATATCTGGTCCGAACCCGCACAGACCGCCCAACGGTCGATGCCCGCACGAACGACACCACGCGGCGAGATCTGGCGCTAGACAGCGGGGCCCACTTCCTGAGCACCGACTATTACTCCGCCAGCGAGTTCTTCGACAGCCCATACGAAGTCGAACTTCCCGGTGGATTGATCGCCCGATGCAATCCAGTCAGCGCCCCTCCCACGTGTACCGACGACCAACTGTCGGAGTAGCAGCTTCCCAACTGACCGTGTGATGATCGACTCATAACTCTCCAGCCTTCCTCGTTCGTCTCGTCTGCCGACGGAGCGGATATCGCCACCTATTCCTGGACCGACATCGACGGCCAGCCAGTCGGCGTCGTGCAGATCGCTCATGGACTTGCAGAACACGGCGCTCGCTACGATCGATTCGCCTCGGCGTTGAATCGGGCGGGCTTCCTGGTGTTCGCCACCGACCATCGTGGGCATGGCCGCACCGGAGGGGATCGATTGGGTGACTTCGGTCCGGTCGGTTTCGATGGATTGTTCGCCGACAGCGCAGATCAGTACGCCGGCGTGGTTCTCTCTGGGTCGACCGCGCTCGACGTGTTAGCCGCCGGGCTTGCCGAGTCTGAGGGGCCTGCAGGGCTCGAGGCCTTTAATGCCGGGTTCGAGCATCGCACCGGCTACGAGTGGCTCTCTCGTGACGAGTCCGAGGTCGATGCGTACGTCGCTGACCCGTGGTGTGGGTTCGACCTGCCAGATGAGATGGTGCCGTCGCTGTTTGCCCCGGCAGCTCACCTCGCTGATCCGACTGTGCTCGCCGGTATCCGCAAAGATCTACCGCTTCTCATCGCATCGGGCACTAACGACCCGCTGGCCGGAGGTGGTCAACTCGTCGAGTTGCTCGGACAGCGTTACCGCGATGCCGGCCTCGTGGACGTGGCTGTGACGCTGTATCCCGGTGCTCGCCACGAGATCCTCAACGAGACCAATCGAGACCAGGTCACGAGCGACTTCATCGACTGGTTCGCCCGTCACGTCGCCAACTGAGATCCCTCGTCAGAGGTCGTCAAACAACCGGTCACGACCCGGGCGTTCACCAGTGCTCTATTGAGTTGAAAGCTCGGCGATACTGCCGTCTGCTTTGTAAACAGCAAAGCGTTCAATCTCACCCTGGCTAATCGCCCTGATCATTGAATCGAGCTGTTGGTCGGTTTCAGAAAAGCTGGGCAACTCGTCCACCTTGCCTTGCAATCTCGCGACAAAAACCAGATCCCAGTTCTTTCCTGTTGTCTTAGCGTCCTCGACTAACGCAGGAAAGTCACTTAATTCGTGGAGCTCCTTATCGATGAACATGACGGGAGTTATTGAAAAGTCGCTGCTATCGCCTTCTCCATCGGTTCGTTTGGCGCTCTCGACGAAAACGAACAGCATTCTCTGTGATTCCCTCTTAGACCGAGCAAGTTCCAGTAGTGCGGCGTAAGTAAGCATCAGTATCTATTGAACCTTCGGGAGACGGAAGTTATGGATCCAACCTTGTGGTGGTCGGTGTGTGGTGCAGCATAGAAGGCTGCTTCGAACTCGTCAGGACTGATGGCGTGGAGTTAGCTGTGGATGCGTTCGGTGTTGAACCAATGCGCCCAGCCAAGGACGGCGATCTTGACCTCGTCGGCGTCGGAGCCAGTCGCTTGACGTCTCGGATATCGAGCGCCAGCGTGGCGTCGTTTTGCGTGGGTCGGATCGAGGTAGGTTGGTCGGGTGAGCCTCACGTGGGAGCAAGTGATCGTTGACTCGATCGCGCCGACCGACCTCGGACGCTGGTGGTGCGCTGCCCTGAGTTGGGTCATCGTGAACGACGACCCAGACGAGTTCGAGATTCGGCCAAAGCTTGACCAAACACCCGGGCTGCTGTTCGTTCTGGTGCCCGAACCCAAAATCACTAAGAACAGGCTGCACATCGATCTTCGGCCCGACGATCGCGATGTCGAGGTCGAGCGCCTCGTCGGGCTTGGTGCGAGCCGGATCGATGTTGGGCAAGGCACCGAGACCTGGGTCGTCCTGGCGGATCCCGAGGGCAACGAATTCTGCGTGCTGTCATCAAGATGACCTGGGATTCGCGACGCTTGGTCGCTGGAGCAGCTGAAGAATGCCGGATCTGCGCTACGTGGAACGACGGCGCTGCGAAACAATCTGATCGCACAACGACTGCAAGACGCCCGGCTTACTGACGTCGAGATCGGTATCCGTCGCCCACCCGAAGGAGGGCGACCGTTCGACCACGGAACAGTTCTCGCTCGCAAGACCAACTATCTGACTTCTTGGATAGTTCCACGAAGGTGTCCCACTGCGAACGGCCCCGAGGCCGAATCGTTACCGAGGCTTGGATGCGGCTGCGATCACGGCGGGGTTGGGCAGGTGAGCGAGGCCATCGGACTCGACTCGCTTGCTGATCTGGTCGTCGATGCTGCGTCGGACCGCATCGCGCAGATCCGGGCTTTGGTCGCTCAGGTCGAGGAATCCGTCGAAGCCGATGAACATGGACGAACCGTCGGCCACTTCCCAGCTGAGTGGGAGTACCCGGGCCGATGGCTGTTCGAACCCCATCTCCATGAGGAGATCTTCGTAGTCGGACGGTGTGGTGGCGATTGCTGGCGGCTGAAGCGCTGGGACCTCGCCCAGCTCGATGTTCTCGACGACTGCGCCGAACGCCAGACCGAATGCTTCAAGTTCCTCCTGAGGGGCCCACACCGCGAACGAGAGTCGCCCGCCGGGCCGCAACACACGGTTCGCTTCAGAAAGGACGGCTCGGGCGTCGGCCACGTGATGCAGACAGAAGCCGATGGTCACCGCATCAAAGGTCCCGTCGCCGTGGGCAAGCGATGCTGCGTCGGCGGTCGTGATGTCGACGTCTGGGTAGCGAGACTTTGCCTGGTCAACCATCTCAGGGGCGATGTCGATGGCGCACACCTCGGCACCGCGATCGATCGCTGGGCCGATGAGCGTGCCCGGGCCAGTGCCGATGTCGAGGAGTGACGTTCCCTTTCCCACGCCCGCCAGGTCAAGCAGTGCAGCAATGGCGCCTCCTGTCAGAATCTCGAAATTCGACGTGTAACTCGCAGCGCAACGGTTCCACACTTCAATGTTGTGGCGGGTCAGATCGGTTATCTCGTTGTCGGTCAATGTCATGACGTTGCTCCTTGGTAGTGGTTGGAACTCAGCATTGAGGTCGGGTCCTGCCCGCCGGTTGCGCGGCGGTTGCGCGGCAAGAAAGCCGTGCCCGAGTGCGCGGTAACCTCAGGCATGGCCAACAACGTGCGCGTCGGTGTCCTCGGTCCACTCGTCGTAGCGGGCGCCGATGCACCCGTCGCCCGTCAGCAGCGCCTCCTCCTGTTGGCGTTGGCCGCAGCAGCTCCACGCGGGCAGAATGCCGACCGCCTGATCGAAGGTTTGTGGGCGGACGATGCCCCGCTCGACGCCACCAAGGCGTTGCAGGTTCTCGTGACACGGCTCCGCAAGGGACTGGAGCAGTCAGGAATTGGGATTGTGCTCGAGCCCGACGGGTATCGACTCGACATGGAGGCTGCGGAGATCGACGCAGTCCAGTTCCGTCGGCTCCGTGACGAGGAACAGGCGATTGCTGCCACGGATCTCGTTTCGCGTCGCGACCATCTTGAGCAGGCACTCGGGCTGCTCCGAGGCGAACCCTTCGCCGATATGGGAGACGAGCTGCTCCTGTCAGAAGCGGCAACAGAGATCTCGCTGATTCGAGACGACATCATGGCGCGGCTCCACGAGGTCCGTCTTTCGTCGGGCGAGGCCGGTGGCCTCCTGCCCGAACTGATGTCGTGGGCTCAGGCCCACCCGATCGACGAGACCGCATGGTGTCGGCTGGCGCTCGGCCTCGACCAAGCAGGACGTCGTCCCGAGGCGCTGCGCGCGCTTCACCGATACCGACAGGTCTTGCGCGAGACAGCGGGGCTGGAGCCCACGTCGGCGCTCGCCGACCTCGAGTCCGTCCTGATCTCCACAGAGTCCACCGGGGTCAGGGATCCGCAAACGGGCAATCTCCCGGTTCCGACGCGATCGGTGCTGGGGCGCAGCGACGACCTCGATGGGTTGGCGGAGAAGCTGGGTTCGAACGGGATCGTGACGGTTGTCGGCCCTGGTGGCATCGGGAAGACCACGCTCGCCATCGAGGTCGCTCGTGCCACCCAAGGCCGGTACGGCGATGGCGTTTGGATGTGCGAGCTCGGCGACATCGAGGCAGGCCAAGGCGTCATCGACGTGGTGGCAGACACGCTCGGCGTCAACCAGCATCGTGGCAAAACACGGCTGGAAAGCCTCCTCGCTGCGTTCGCCGACGCGAAGGCTCTCGTCATCGTCGACAACTGTGAACATGTCCTTTCGTCGGCCGCCACGCTCGTCGCAGCATTCCGACAGAGATGCCCGGGGGTGACCGTCCTGGCGACGAGCCGTCAACCGTTGGACCTGACAGCAGAGGTGGTGATGCTCGTCGAACCACTTGGCGTGTCCGTTGCAGGCGGCCCGGACTCAACATCGCCAGCGTTTCAACTCTTCGCCGAACGAGCCCGGGAGAACGGCGCGGTCCTCCGGCTCGATGACCGAGCGACCGAAGCGGTTTTGAAGATCTGCCGGCAGTTGGACGGTCTTCCTCTGGCCATCGAGCTCGCCGCTGCTCGGTGCCGTTCGATGTCGCTGTCTGAGCTCAGCGAGCGCCTCGACCAACGATTCCAACTCCTCAGGAGCACGACTGCGGATCGCCACCATCGCCAGCAGACGCTCTGGAACGCCATCGACTGGTCCTACCAACTGCTGACGTCGGACGAGCAGCGACGGTTTGCCCAGTTCTCAGTATTTCTCGGCGGCTTCACCGTCGCCGGCGCAGCCAAGGTCGCCGGTGAGGACGAGGCCATTGTCGAAGAAGCCCTGTGGTCACTGGCCGACCGCTCGTTGGTCACCGTTGCTCTCGATGGGGACCTCACCCGCTACGAGGTACTCGAATCGCTGCGCCAGTTTGGACATCAACAACTCCTCAGGCTCGAAGGCTCCGAAAACGCTCGAGACGCCCACCTTCGCTACTTCGTCGATTTCGCAGAGAAGGCCAACGCTTACATGCGTGGACCCCACGAAGGCCAACACGTTCAGCAGATCAACATCGAGTTAGCGAACCTTCGCGCAGCACACCAACACGCCATCGCAGCATCCGACAACGATTCGGCCGAGAGGTTGGTCGCCTCATTGCACGACTACGCGGAATGGCGCCAGTTCTTCGAACTCGGGTCATGGGCACAGTCGACGCTCACCCTGCCCTCACCGGCATCAGACGGCGGGCCCTCCGCTCGCACAACCTCTCGTCACCTACCCGCAGTCCACGCCATTGCCGGTTGGGGCTGCTGCATCAGTGGCGCCTTCGAGGAAGCACAGGCCCACGCAGCCCTCGGCCTCGCTGCCGAGGCATCTGGCGGCGACGCGTGTGGCTGGCTTCACGACGTGCTTGCTCACGCGGCTTTCTTCCAGGGCAACACCGATGAAGGCCTGCGACATGGTGAAACCGAGATCGCCAGAGCTCGGTCTTACGACGACCCCTATCGCCTCAGCTACGTGCTTGCCGACAACAGCATCCACGCATGTCTCGATGGTCACGCCGAACTCGCTCTTGACCGAGCCGAAGAGTCTCTTCGCCTGGCAATGACCACCGAGAACCCGTCTCTGCTCTCGATGGCAGACATGGCGCACGGCTTCGCCAGGCGCGACGTCGACCCTCTCTTGGCCATCGACTTCCTGCGGCGCGCAGCCACCCTCGCCGAAGGCGTCGAGTCGACTTGGACATCGAGCATCGCTCGGGGCGAACTGGCCGTACTCCTCGCGCTGCACGGCGCCGCGACCGAAGCGATTGAGCTGGTCGGTGACCTGTTCCAAGGCTTCCGGCGTGCCGGCGATGACGCTCGCGCCCGGGGCGCATTGCGAATGGCCATTCCGGCGCTTTACCGGGTTCTCGATGAGGACAGATGGCACGAACTCGTGACGTTGGATGCAGGGACCGCTGACCGCCCGCGCATCAAAGAAGACTTCATCGACCTCGCAATCGAGGCCGGTGCAGCCAAGATCAGCGAGCCTGAAATTCGGGCCCGCGCAGCCGAGCTGGGATCCACACTCGATGACCGCGCCCTATTCGCACTCGCATCGGACGTCATGCGATCAGCTCAGGACCTGTCTGCCTGAGGGCCACGAAGAACCAAGCGGAGACCGCTAGGGAGCACCGATCTGCCGGTCCTGATCACAGACCCGATCGATATCAACACCGATCGACGCCCCTCACGACAGAGCGATAACGGCACATCTGATCGGGCCGCGATCTCGATCGACCCTTCCTTGTCGCCGTTGACATTGTGGCCCATGAACATCGCTCCGAGTGCAGGCTTCGAGAATCCATCACTCCACTCAGCTCGCATGCACTCGGGACTCCATTCGCCAAGCTTGCACGGAGAACCGTCAGCGCAAGGCGAGTAATTGGTCGTGAGGAATGGAGTGAACGACCCGTCCTTGAAACCCGGTCATCGTCTCGGCTGCACAAAGTGCATTCCAGATCGACTCCTCAACGGCTTCTGCCGCAGCATTGAACAATGGCGTCATCGCACTTGCGGGCATCGTAGACACCGACGTCGGTTCAGCTGCGTGGAGCGGCACGCGGTTCGCTGTCGAAAACGCCAAGAAGATATCCCCGCTCCCGTTGCCTCCAGTACCCCCAACGCGAGCGAGCCCGACCGTGGCCCGGCGAGCCAACCGTTTGCATTGATCAGCGAGGAGCGGCGCATCGGTAGCGATGATCACAATGATCGAACCGGCATCGGCAACGCTCGGGTCGGTCGGGAGCGGTGTTACATCGGCGTCGATCAGGTTTCCCACGGGCCGGCCCTCGAGGCGGAGCAAATCCCGCGAACCGTAGTTCGCTTGCACGAGCGCACCCACGGTGTATATATTTCCGCTGGATTCGACCTGACGTGATGAAGTACCAATGCCGCCTTTGAACTGATGACAAATCATGCCGGTTCCACCCCCGACGTTTCCCTCTTCCACCACATCGCCAGAGCGGGAGTCGGCATCGGCCATCGCAGCCCGGACATCGTGAGCGGTGAGGTGAAACGCGTCGATATTGTTCAGAAAGCCGTCGTAGGTCTCGGCCACGACCGGCAGACACCACGTTGCGTTCGGGTCCCGCTGGACTTCGGCTGCGACCAGTTCGTCGCGGACGAGGCCGACTTGATGTGTGTTGGTTAGGCCGATCGGGCCGCTCAGAAGCCCAGACTCCTCGAGCCAGTGCGAGCCGGTCATCTCGCCGTTGCCGTTGAACGAAAAGTAGCCGCCGAAGCACAGGTCGGACTGATCACCGCTCGGTCGGGTGTTCACGATGGTGACCCCGGTTCGAGCCGCGGTCGGTTCGTCGCGAACTACCGTGCGATGCCCAACGGAGACGCCGACGACGTCGGTGATCGCGTTGTGAACACCGGTCGGGAACGTGCCGATCGTGAAGCCGAGATCTCTGAGACGTGCCATCGCCGAAGACTACTCAGCGAAGTCGTTCGCACTGGGCCCTGGTGCGAGAGTAGAGGGATGAGCGAGTGAACTGGCTAGGAGGTGCGGAGGCTCGCGAAGAACGAGCTCAGTGACTGTGCACACTCTTCGCCGAGCACGTTGTGCTGTACCTCAAAGGTGTGCCGCAGCCGGGGGTCAACACCGAGGTTGTACACCGAGCCAACCGCTCCTGCTTTGAGGTCGGCTGCACCGAAGACGACCTTTCGAATTCGGGCGTTCAGTGCCGCTCCAGCGCACATGGTGCAGGGTTCGAGCGTGCTGATGAGTGTTGCGTTGTCGAGTCGCGACGTTACGAGTCGTTCGCAGGCGTCTCGCATTGCGAGCACCTCAGCGTGGGCGGTTGGGTCACTGGTTAGCTCTCGTTCATTGTGGCGCGACGCAATGACCTCGCCCTCCACGAGAACGAGCGCCCCAACGGGTACATCGCCATGTGGAATCGCCAGTTCCGCTTCGGCTAGTGCGAGGCGCATGAGGTCGTCGTACTCCATGAAGAGAAGCTAGCTCGGAAGCGGCTCCGCTCCGCCGTACATGGTTTGACCTACGACGCCCGTCGGCGAAGAACCGTGGATCGAACTCGCCGCCTAGGAATTTGTTGAAAACACGGGGCGGATGAATTTTCGGCACCCATACGTCTCGTGATCGTCGCGATTCGGTAGGTCAGACCGAGCGGAACGCCGCGATCACGTCGCCGAGCCATTCGATCGTGGAACGGGTAATCGGGTCGACACAGAGCTGGATGTGCGACGCACCGGCGAGCTCGAACTGACGAAGTTGATCCGCCAGTTCGTCGGCGGAACCGGTGAGCGGCTCGACGACCGCATCACCCACGTAGTCGCCCATCTGGCGGCCGCCACCGCCTTCGAGTCGAATGTGGATCGCAGCCGTCGCGGCAATCTCTTCGAGCGACCGCCCGGTCGCTGCGATCAACTCGTCGACCCGAGCCTTTTCGCGAGCGAACCCTTCGGCGGTGTTGCCGTACTGGCTCCACCACATGTTCCACGCGCTGACGTACGGGAGGGTGATGTCCAGCATGCGATCACCGATCGAGCCGATCATCAACGGCGGGCCGCCGGGGCGTGGCGATCGTGGGTGCAACACGCACCGATCGGCGTTGTAGAACTCTCCGTGAAAGTCGATCTCGCCATCACGGAGCAGCGTCCGGATGATCGTGAAGGCTTCCTCGAACCGGCTCACTCGGCGGTCGTATGCGAACCCGAATGCGTCGTATTCGCGCTGGTTCCAACCGGCGCCGAGTCCGACGATCAGTCGACCTCGAGATATCGCATCGACCGTGGCCGCCTGTTTGGCCAGCATCGCCGGCGCGTGGAAGCCGGTCGATGCAACCAACGGTCCGAGTTCGATGGTTGATGTGGCTTGAGCGATGGCGGCGAGCGTCGTCCACGCTTCCCACGGCCCGCGCGCACCGATCTGAAGGTCATAGATCAGGTGGTCGCCGTACCACACCGAGTCGAACCCAACCGTTTCCGCCGCCTGAGCCATCTCTATCAGCTCGGGGAACGGCACTTCCCATTCCACCTCGGGGAGCTGCACCCCGATCTTCATGCGCGTCTTCTCGATGCTCGCCATCACGCCAACCTACTGAGTCTCCGCCACCGGCTGCTCGGTACCGGTCAGGTCGCGAGATCTCACTGGTTGGAGCGTGGAGCGCCGAGCGCCTCACGACGGTGGAGAACCGACGACGCAGATCGGGCAGAACGATGGCGGAATGCTATTTTATCTATGACACCGAAAACGAGGTCAATTGAGCTACCCGGGAACTGGCCATGACACTGCGGCTTTCGGCGGGTCGGAGGACCGTCTATCGAGAGACGGGTTCGATCTGCTGCACGAGGCCTGTGAAGGCGAACTCGTCGAGCAGTTACTCAACGCGTCGACTCGAAGCGCCCAGAAGGCGCGGGAGGCGCTCGGCGAGAACGAGATCGGGATCGGGAGTGCGGCGGGGTATGCAGAGATTGTGCAACGATCGCCCGGAAGGTGGGACGTGCCCATCGACCCGCAGCAGTTCGGACTTGACGACAGGGAGATGCCGTGGTGGCCTTTGGTCGCATCTGTGCTGGGCGAGGACGCTGAGTTCTGGCTCAGCGGAGTTGTGTTCTCCGAGCCCGGTAGCACTGTGCAGTACTGGCACTCGGATTCCCCTCACGAGGCCCTGGAGCACCAGCCCGCGAACGCAATATGCGTGCTGGTGGCGCTGCATAACGTGCCGATGACCATGGGACCCACCGAGCTCGCCCGTGGCTCCCATATGCTCACCAACCATCTGAGCAACCCGTCCCTCGTGATTGACGAGCTGGTCTACCAGCACGCCGGTACATCGCCGGAGTCTTTGGTGAAGGGCACTCCACATCCTGTGCCCGAAAGTTTTGCAAGTCCGCTGGCCGCAGGGTCATGCCTGGTGTTCGACGATCGGATTCTGCACCGTGGACTGGCCAACCGGTCAGACGACACTCGACATGTTGCCTACTTCACGTACCGCCGAAGCGGGTACTCCACGAACACGTACTTCGAGTCGCAGAGATCCGTTCACGATACCTAGGCGAACCTCACCCCACGAAATCGCCATGGATGACCCTCATGTCTGAGACTCGGTTCAAACCCAGGGACGAATGACTTCTCGGCTGACCGCGACCGGTTCAGGGCAGCAGAATGGCCACGCCGTCGCCACTGAGGTCGGAAGCGACGGGGCGACCGGCAAGGGCCATGATGATCGCTTCGGCTGGCCCCTCGACCGTCGCACCGGAACCGAATCGCCAGTCGCGGTCGGTGGCGACGAGTTCAACACGAGCGAGCTTGGCTGGATCAACCACCTTGGCTTGCTTGTGGGTGGTCAGGAACCCCAGCACGACGGTGATGACAGCGTCTTCGAGGTCGACCCCGAGCCCCAGCGGGCGGCGAATGTCCTGGCGGTGAACGGTCACATCGGACAGCGTCATCTCGGCAGGGAATCCGGGCAGGGCGGGCTTCTTTGCGGCGTGGGTCCGCAGGTCGGCGGCGATCTCGGGCAACGACTTCTCGGCCGGCGACCTCGTGCACAGTCCAATGACCGCAAAGCCTCGCATGATCCGCTTGGTCCTCGAGTCGTTCAATCATGTCGGCGAACGCGATCCGCTGCTCGGCGACGAGATCCCAGCTGAGTGCGGTGCTCATGACGCAGAATCATAGTTCACATCTTTCTATGGTCCAGCTGCGACGCGTTCCCGAATCAGGCGCCTCGTCCTGCCAGCAATGGGTGTGGCCCTGCTGTTCGCCACGGGATGCAGCTCGGATTCGGCGGACGGTCAAACCTCATCGGGCTGAGCTTGCAGATCGACATCACCGACGATCCGTCCGACCTCGTCGGCGGAGGCTTCGACATCGGCAAGGGGCAAGTACCGGGAGGAACCCGGCCAAACCCAAACAAAACCAAGCCGCTGCTTCAACGCGCGCTCGACTGCGAGCCAAACGTGTCGGAGGAGGGATAGCAGCCCTTAACCCTCACCCCACGAACTCGCCATGGATCAGTCTCGCCGCCTAGGAATCCGCTGAAAGTACCGGGACGGATAGGTTCTCGGCACCCACGCTCGCAGCTGCTCAACGGCTATTGCACCGCAGGGGATCGCTGAGTTGCCAGTACTCATGGACGGCAAGGTGCGCGGAGGATCCATGGCGGACTTCGGGCCGGGCTCGATGGCCACTGATCGACGAGTTTCTCAGCGAGCGTCTGGACGCGCTCTCACATCAACGTCGTGCCGCTTTTACGAGTTGGGGGTTGTTGGCGGGGTTCGCTTTGGTGAGGTGATGGGGAATTGGACCTCGACGACTGGTTCAATGCCGGGACCGGGTCGTTGCATGATGACTTCACGGATCGGGCCGGC
>RCNE010001396.1_pt1 | contig 13060 bp, 3 predicted proteins | sample 2041361 | NCBI WGS metagenome assembly RCNE01 (sample SAMN09708229, study PRJNA481090) | Marine sediment metagenome, whole genome shotgun sequencing project.
TGTCAGCATTTTCTTCAGATTCTCAGACTTATGATTGCGTTATCAAGTTTACAATTTTGAGCACTGCTCAAGACTTATGATTTCGATAAAAAAACTGAACTCGGAGCAGAGGAAAGGATACCCATTTTTTTCTTCGAGTCGCCGCCGCTCAGAGGCTGTGATATCACCCGCTCAGGTCAAAATATCATCCATTTCAAAAACCTGTGATAAGTCTGACGATCCGCCTTTGACCTTGGCTACTGGTACCTGTTATCCATTTAACCTTTTAAAAACCAATGTAATAACCCATAATCAAAGCTCAAATCCTGAGGAGTTTTCGAGTACTTTGAAAATTCAAGAAACCTCAAATATTGAAGTAATATTGACCAATGAAAAAGGTCAAAGTACCACTCCATTTATAAAATATTATAAAGAAATATCACTCCTAAATGGTGAAAATATTAAAAAGACTATTCCAGGTTTATCTTATGCTTATTACGAAGGGAATTGGGATGTCATTCCAGATTTAAGTAAACTAACTCCAATAAAAAAAGGAATCGTTACTGATTTCGATGTTGGTATTGCTATTAACAAAGATAATTTTGGAATAAAATACACTGGGTATATCGAAATTACTGAAGTTGGAATGTACTATTTTAAATGTACGGCAGGTGTTGCTGGCTATTTAAAAATACATGACAAACTGATTTGTTCAGTTGGAACCAATGATTTTTTCGATAACAGCGAAAACAAAGTAGAATCCTCAGGTGCGATTGCACTAAAAAAAGGAATGCATCCTATCGAAATAGTTTTCTATGAAAATAATCGATGGGAAAGACTCCGTTTTTATCACAAAAGGAGTGAAGAAGCCGAATGGAATTTTTTGTATTTAGAAGATTTTTTCAAAATCAAAAAGAAGTAAATCCGTTGTTGATCGGCTGTGAATTCAGTAAGTTAAGGATGCTATTTCCTCATATAATCCAATCCCTCAATGGTACCACCTGTTGTAAGTATATATATCAAATGTTGTAGGATTTAGTTATTATTAAATATACGAATGAAAGTAACGTCGGCCAAATATTTAATCTATACAGGCTAAGTGTGCAAAAAACGGATAAAGTGAGCCACCCAAAACGGGTGTAAGTGAACCACTTAAAAACGCATTGCAGCCTAAGCTATATAAGCAGTTTCGATAATTATTGCTATGCTCACTTTAATCCGGCGCACGTGGTTCACTTTGACCAGCTCATCCAACCTACTTGAACTTAAATATTATAATGCTTCAATAGCTTTATTGAGCTTTTTATAGAATTTCCATAAATCACCTTCAATCAAAGGCCATGAATCAAAATCACCACCGGTGCCATAACGATAATGCTAGCTGCCGAAGGCGAAGTCTATGATGTCTTAAACTATTAATAGCATCAGAATCATAAAATTTTTATTCTATATGAACTTCCAGCAGAACCAAATTTCAACGTCACACGAATCTTGAAGGTTCGAGCCGCCCAAGTAACTATTGTTTCGGTAACGGTTTCAAAAATGCCTTTTAGAATATTCCAGACATTCTTAGTTTTGAAAGTTGTCTTCTTCTTTTTCCCTGACACATTGTTGAGGGTGACCTTTCCTTCAAACTGATAGTCACTTCGCGAAGCATTGTATGTTAGGGTTACTGACCCCAAATTGATGGTGCTAAACTTGACCGAACCTACTGTGATATTGCGCAATTTGAAGGATCCCCTGATATAACCACTCACCGCACCGTCAGACTTAATATTCAAACTTAGATCTGTCGATGCCCCCCAAAGACTTTCCTTATTGCGAATCTTTATTCTCTTGTCTTTGCCATATAATTTAATGGTGTTGTTACTTCCTGAGGTACTCAGATTAATACCATTTATCGCGAAAGCGCTCAAGTTGGTTACGAAATCGCCACTAGTGTTGATATTGAGTTGAGGAATATTGATGCCACTAGTAGGGAAACCGGTCACATTAGGTGCCTTTAATTTACCAGCAGGAATTTTCACACTAAAACTCCGATTCTTCAGGTTCGTAACTACTTCCGCTTTTCGACTTGGTAGCCGAAATGGTCCTAGCTGTAATTCTTTGGCCGTAGTCCATTTTAGTTTTAAACCTCCCGAAGAAGTACAGCTTCCCGATACTGTGTTCTCAATGTTCATTACCCAAAACTTCAGTTTGCTAAACTCAAAATAATAACTACTGCTGCTCTTCGCAAGGTAAGTTCGGCTGCTGCTGTTAGAATATAACTTGGCTAGGCCCACGTCTGCAAAAGTTTTATTTCGCAAAGCTGTGATCTCTTTTTTGAAATTGCCGTTGGCTAGATTAATCTCGGTAGTTTGGTTTAAAATCCATTGCCCACTGGCTGGATTTTTTAATACTTTGACCTTAGCTTGCAGTTTTAGATTGTAGATGGAAGCCTTGGATTTACTAAAATCAACTGTGGCTGGCCCTATTTCTAACAATCCTGACAAAATATTCAGCTCCGAATTTGTACTAAAACGAATTAAAAAGCTGCTATCATCTTTACAGTTAAAGACAAATTGCCCAAGGGGTGTCAGGCTTTTATTCAGGATTTTCAAAGTGGGACTGATGGCCTTTAGGCTAAAGCTTTTTTGCTTTTGCCAATCCAATTGCCATGAGGCAGGGCTAATGTCTATCAAACCACTTACTTTATAAGCTTTGGCAACCAATGAAATCTGAATAGCATTACTGCTGATCACGGCATTTCCACTCAGATTCAAATTAAGTGGTAAGAGTTTTACACTGGCTTTATTCAGCTTTCCGCTCACTCCCGATTGATTTCTGCTAAATTGGAAACTACCTTTTGCCTTTACTAAGCGCGGCAAATTGATGCTTTGATTTGCTGAAGTAATTCCAAAGTAGCCATTAGAATTAATGAAAAAATTACCAACGGATAGCTGGTTGCTAAAAGATGTTGCAGGAAATAGATAAAAAGAAGGGCTTACCACTGAAATCGACGTTTGCGAATTACCCCGGTTGACTTGTAATTTTCCACCGGTTATTTCAAAAAATTGAGCCATACCGATTTTCCCTCCCGTTGCCACTACCGAAAAGGTCGTATCTGTGCGAATCTGAAATTGTTTAAGGTTATAAGGCTTTCGGGTGATACCTTTAAGGTTCAACTGCGCACCGGCAGATAGTTTGAAGCCCTGGTTGGAGATCTGCACACCAAAGTTTTGATTACCGGCTCCTGAAATTTGGATTAGGCCGAAATTAAATGGTGCAGCAATTGCTTTCAGTGAAAAAGTACCATTACTATTGATTGTCAAGGTCGCCTGCCCTCCATTCGGTGAGCTAAGTCTTTGTTTGAGAATAGCGTGACCAGGAAAAGCAGTAAGTTTTACATCAACTGGCAAAGTAAGCTGTACCAGTGCAGTGGAAAACCCCTTCCCTTTTACTGAACCCGATAAGGTTGTACCGGATGATAGTCGAAGTACTTCTATTGCACCTACAAAAAGAGCGATGCTTCGACCTGCAACTTTAGCATTCCAGATGGCAGCCGAGTGAATATTAATTGGTTGGTTTATTACACTACCATAAAGGGCGAGATCCGATCTTATGAAACCGGCTTTTTGAAACCTAAGCGCTGAAAGGCTAGTAGTAAAATTTCCACTATTATTTACATTCCCCACAGTCAAAGTTGTAGAAACCCACTTTCCGCGTAAGGGCACTAAGTTGAACAATCCCAACGGAAGGTGTGACATGTTTCCCTTTATCTCTAAAAGGTTTTCCCCTTTCTTAGGTGCGCTATTGAAATAAATTCTAGCTTGCTCTATCGCGGCTAAACCAAAGGGAAGATCAATCTTATTGATTACAAACTCACCAAGGATTTTGGGCAATATTGAGGTATCGTTAAATGGCAGTAAGGCAAACTGAGCCTTGGGTACGTCTACTTCAAAAATATTGGAGATGCCAAACTTGCATTTAAAGGTAAAGCATGTACCCCCATTGCGCTTTAGCTGGGCATTCAGGTCCGTACCCACTGCATTAGGATTGTAAAAAGGACTATAGGCGGTAATAGCCAACGAAGTGTTGGCCTCCACCCGAATAAAATTAGTTAGTACATCCGGAATGCGCATTTTATCTACTTCAGTTTGCATAATCATTTTGGGAAGCCCTTCGGTAAACAGTGCGACTAAATTATCTAAAGGCGTTGTGCGCAAAACGCGAATGGAGGAAACAATTTCATTGAAATTGCCCAGGCCATTGATACTGCCGGTAAGTACAATGTTTCTTCCCTGAAAATTATCTCCCTCATAAAGAATAACCTGCAAGCCCGCATCTTGAGGAATACGAATCGAACTCAACTGATCATTGCCAATTTTCAAATCTTTGGTCCGGTAAGTACCTATTTCCAAGAATTGCTTTTCACCACTGAAGTCAGAATTACTGAATATTTCAACGGCAGTACCAGTATTAGATAGACGACCGGAGTGATTCTTATGGTATTGCATTAGTGCGAGCAGCTCGCTAAAGTATTCATCTACAGGGCGAACCGGAGATTGGCTAAGGGTAAAGCGCATTTCTGCACTGTCGATAAATTCGCTTAGCCATGAGTTTTGTGGGATGGCAGCACTAATCTCGAAAAGGCCCGGACTATTCGTAGTCGCATCTGGTCCATAGGCAGTTACTCTAGCATCAAAAATAGGAATTCCCAGCAAGCGAGCATTTTGAATATGACCTTTGAAAAAGGCTTGTTCAACAGACAACAAATCTCCTGCTTCCACATCCGACCAATCAAATCCATCTTCTTGCATTTTTTTGACAATCTGCATTGGTGTTGGGTCTTGACCATCTATGGTGAAAGTTGGTGGATTGGGAAAAGGCACGTAAAAGGCCAGTTGACCGATATTTTCTGTTTTGAGGATATAGTTTTCCAAGATGTTTTTGGCCACATTGAAACGTTGTAGCATATCGGACGAATTGAGCATTTCGGCGATCAACTGGGGAGGAATCCCATCCAATAACACTAGTGGAACGCTCAGTTTGGCTGCTCCCAGAAAGCCACCGTGTGGGAAATAGTTTTTAAAACTCAATCCATATGTATTGTTGACTGTAAGTACATTTAAGTCTTCTGAAGAACCTTTCCAAAGCGGATTGGCCAATACATTAGCATCTAAGGCCCTCAATAATAGCTGCAAACGCGAAATATAATTCTCATTTGTTCGGTCTTCCGGTCTTTTCCAAGTACTACTGGGAGAGGCGGGGTGATCCATCAAGTCGGGCATGAGCAAACGAGCTTCCGCATCGGCCATCTTTAGGCCCATTGGGGTCAATTCATATTCCACCGTGTAGGTCGCATTTTCTAGAACGTGCTCAAAACCTTCCTGCAGATAAGCCGTCATCTCCTGCAAAGATCTCATATCAGTAGTCAGCATTTTATTCATCAGCCCTACAGGGTCTGGCAATTTAAAGGCCATGCCCACGGTAGCCTTATCAATGGCAGGGAAAATACTACCAAAGACATAACTGAGAATTGCGGATGGCGATATACCAAATTGGGCGGCGTAGGACGTTTTGTCAATGTTAATCTTGGCACTCGTCAACTCACTACCAAGACCTAAGCCAAAAATTTTGGGCTGTACTTGACCACAGAGTAAAAATTTTGGATCAAAGCTTTCCCAAGCATTGTTGGTCAACTCTATCAGACAATCCAAGATTTCGGGAGTAATTCGCTCCGATGGAAGATTTATTAACGCGCCTGAGAAGCTTACCAATTGCTGAAAACTCAGTAATGAAAGAGCACTTTCAGGTTGATTGGGGTCATAATCAGGATGCTCTAGTACTTCCCGTACCACCAGATTCACCAGCTCATGAACCAACGGTGCCGACAAATGTTCGGCAAAGGTGACACTGGCATTGGCCAGTCCTTGGGTGAGACCTTCCGCCTCAAATTTCATTCGTAATTGACCAAATTCGATAGGGCCAATAGCGACATGTACATCACCACAAATAGTAGGTAATAATAAGGGTGTACCACTGGCATCGGTAGTGTTCAAAAACAGCCTAGCCGTCCCCATGGGTATGCCCAATAAATTGATAGAACCAAGAATCCCCACAGTGCTGATCAAGGGCACAGGTTGTGGTATCATCACCGTACTAATGGAAAATCCTCCGGTAATCGACAAAAATGTAGATATACCGGAATAGGAGAATGTGCCTGTTAGCTTAAGGGTCGTCTCAGGGCTGGGAATACCGGCATAGGCCATTTCTTTTACCGCCTTATATACGCTATTGTTATTCATCAACGCCAGTTGAATACCACTGGAAAATTGGTTGATCAACATACTGCGTGTATCGTTTTTTAGTTTTCCGGCCAGTTCGTTTACTTCATTTTGTGTTTCAGATGTCAGGGATAAGGTTGATAGGTCGGGAAAATTTTCTTCGACCAGATTAAAAATGTTCCCCACAGTTACTTCCGCGATTTCTTCTGGAGTCGTCAGCCCCAGCTGGGCGAAAAATTCAGGTGTTATTCCCAGCTCATTTAGTATGACCTCATCAATTGAAGTAAACTTTATGATAACTCTATCAGGGTATTTTTGCCTGTCAGGATGGGGTTGTGATATGATGCTAACGGCCGGAGGAGGACATTGGCCTTGGGGACAGGAAAACTCTGCACCCTCACTTACCGTCGCTTCATCCGATTGTTGAATGACTTTTTCGTCGCTGGGTATTTCCTGCCGACTTTTCGGAGCTTGATTTGTCCGTTCGGGCCTGCCTTCATCATTTAAGGTAATATAGGTTCGAATATCGCATGGGTCGGCATTACTTACCCTTCCGTCCAGATTTGGAAAAACTACCCCGCCTTCGGCCCCTGTGAGCAAAAAACCATAGGGCAGGGTTATACCTGCCGACCCACCACTGACTTCGAGACACAGTCCTCGTGGCCCTTTCATACCAAGAGCCAATAAGGCCGACACGCCCGTGCCGTTGAATTTTCCTCCGACCTTTCCCGCAAAGAACAAATCTTCTGGATCATCCAATCCACCGAGATACACCACACCGGTCAAGAGCATACCACCCGCTTCAAAACCATCGATTCCTACTCCGATTCCTTCGATATCAATTCCGGGATTGCCGTCTTTTCGAATAGGAATGCCATGTTCATTGAAATGTACAGAAATACCATCTACCATACCAAGTAAACTACCAGAGGAAAGAGGTATTTCGAGTTCTGCACTAAGCGTAACGCGAATATTGGTAGGGTCTAATTTGGCAGGCAATGGATCAGGCTCGATAAAGGCCACTTCCAAATCTCGAACTTTCAACGGAAGTTGTTCCATAACACCTAACTGTTCTTCTCCGGGTTTAATAGAAAAACCCTGAAAGTCGAACAAGGGATACTCATCACCTATAAAGGTAAAACTGGCATCATTAATTCCCGCTCCGGGGCCGTCATCCCCTAAAAACAGCTTTCCACTTAGCAATAAAAGAAACGGATGGTCATTCGAAGGCTTCAGCATATTTTCTATTCCAGCGGCCGTGAGCTCCCCATCCTGTATCTTGATACCACCAGTTCCTCCCAAACGAAAATTGCCTCCGATTCGCAATTCCTCGAGATGAGGCACGGGCATCTCCCCTGCCCTCCAGCTGATATTGCCCGAAGAGCCTATATAGATTTGATCGCCTTCTTCCTTTGTCAGCATATCTATGGGGAGGATAAGGTTTACAGCTCCATCTAGAATAAACTGTGGCTGTGCATTGTCATTTCGAATAACCGTTAGGCCCGTTTGGATACCATTCTGGCTGCCACCCAGCAATTCTAGTTCGAACCCGCCACCTAACGGAAAAATAATGTTCTGGGTCAAATGTACCACCCCATCGGGATAGCCAAGGATATCCCACGTCACTTTGTCGAAAGCTATATTTATGGAGGCTTGCTCCGGAATTGGGAGTATAATATGACCTTTGGCGTCCGTTATTCTAGGAATAGGTTCGCTGCTGCTCATACTCAAGATTGCCGTCTCTAGATTTGCAACGAGACCTGCGTTTTCGGAAAAATCTATTCCAAAATTTGATAGTACAAGGGCCATTTGAAAAACCAACTGCTGGTTTTCATAAACCAAACTAATCGGCTGGTCCCCGATATTGGCAGAGGCCCGCTCGGTGCCTCCGTGATTGAACACCTCGGGGAGAAATATGGAGCCGGACTGCAGTTGTAATTCAAAACCATTGGTATTGAATTCAAAGGTTGAATCGAGTTGCTCAACGGCCAGGTGAAAATCGGACAATCCCGGATGGATACTCAGATTGCCTTTTGCGATAAACCCGGCTGAGCTTTCTATAATCTCAAGTGTTCCTGAAAGAGGTTTTGTAGCAACACGCAACTGCACTTTCCCTTCGAAGAGATATAGCTGATCGAAAAAGTTGAGTCGATCGATCACAACCTGGGTGTCGATCTTTATATTTGTAGGGTCATTGACATTCGGAAATAGCATAGCTGTAGTTATTTGCACAGATTGACCGCCCTCTAGGTCAAGCAATCCGCCGATAACAGCAGAAAAAGTCTGATTTTCATTGGAAATCCGAACATGAGCACTCTTGAGTACAATTCCTCCGGGCAGTTCCCAAGTCAGGTTATTCACCTGACTTGCGGCAGAAAACTGGGTGAGCTGCAACTGCCCATTGGTGTTTACCAATGTCAAGTTACCCTGGACTTCAATATCTTTAGTGCTTCCATTTTGGTGGGGCATTTTAAAAAGTGCATTTACATCTAAGGTATATGTGCCCGATGCATGAATTTCTCCATGAAAAATTGGCTGCTCTTCCAGTGCTTGTAACCATATCCCACTACCCAAATACATGTCGGCATCAGCACTTAGAATTAATCGTTCATTAGTGTAGTCTGCTTTGACCTGTAGTTGACTGACACTTCCACTTGCTTGCCACGATAAGGTGCCCGTACACTGAAATTTCAAGTCCAATCCCGTTGCCGGTAAAGGATAGGAAATGTCTTGTATGTTGAGGTTACATTCTGAAAGTTGAACTCCCCCAGCACCACCAATGCGCAGGCTTCCCGAGGTGTTGAAATCTGTCAGATTCAGATTGTAGGCTCCGCCAATATCATAGTGGTAAACAAAATGGGCTGTGCTTTTTAGCTCTCCTTCTACTTCATCAATAAGGTCAGCAGGTAGCTGCAGACCCGTTTGGCCTTTTAGTTCAAAATAAGTTTCTGTATCCGAAATATGGAGAACTAGCTCCGCGTTAGCGTTCAAGATATCTGTTTCGCCCAGTTTTAGTTGAATTCCTCCGGCCGAAATAAGTGGGACTGTGTTATTAATATCGTCCAATAATTCACCCCAAAGTAAGCCAAACTCATTACCATTAATCTGTAGTGTCAATTTATCATTGGGGGGTAGTTGGAACGTTAGGGGTTCAGGTAGAACGGATAGTTTAAATACATTCCCCAGAATCGTTAGTCCTTGTGAATTCAGTCTTACTTCAATGCCTTCGGCCAGACTTTCTCCATAAACCTGCCGAATCTCTTTAATCGCTTCATCCAACTTTTGGTTTAGGACTTCAAAAAACTGCTCTATACCGATTCCCGATTCCAGGTCTAGACCAGAAATGAATTCGTTAATAAAATTTAGTGGTAGGCTTAAGAAATGGGAAGTTTTGAGTTGATAAACCGGAATTTGCTCGCGCAGTAAAATGTATTCGCCGCCTTCCTCAAGATAAATCTCCTCTTGTGTCTCGTATTTGATAACCCCTATAAGCTCACTTAATTGAAGAAGTAACGGATAATTTTTTGCCAAAAAAAGGACCAATAGGTACTGTGCCGTATCCTTAACAAAAGACTCCATTTGCTCATCTGTTACATTGTTGAAGTAACCCGCCATAACCTCTTGGCAAAACACCTCGAAGTTACTTTCCAATTGCTGGCCCAAGCTATTTACTTCAGCCTGTGTAAGCTCTTCTTCTTTGATCAATTCTGTAAGCCCTTGCCGGATAGCCACAAATTTTTCGGTGATTAAAGGAAGATTACTGGAGGCGAGTCCCTGAATATTCCATCCCATAGTAGGAAAAAAGCCGAAAATGGAGTACGGAGAATTCAGACCGCGAATGAGCAAGTCCAGATTTTCCTGAAGGTCTTGAATAAGTAGCTGGCCGAAAGTAGAATGGTTCATAAGGGAGGTTTTTCGTTAAGTTTCGGAAGGCTTAAAGACGTTCTACACGTAAAGGATTTTTTATACTGACTTCCCCCTACACGTAAATGTAACTGGTGAACGACGTACATTTCATCGCCTTCCGTTTCGAAAGATATCTGACCTACATTTGTATTGCCCAATATCTTTTTCAATATATCAGGGGCATAGGTCGATCGGTCATATTGCTCTGCCAGATCATGATTGAGGTACTGCAACAAGTAGCGTGCCCGAGTCTGATTGACAGTCATACCCGTATTCAATATAAACTCGAAGTTTTTTATATCTATACAAGAAAAAATTTTAATGCTACCGGGGCGGGGATTTAATTTGACATATGATTTTATTCGAAAATCGGGTTGAGGAAATTCACCACCAGCATGCCTATGTCCCTCTCTAAGTCTTTCTATTTCCTTACTAATTTTTTGATTATCTACATCTGCCGATGCATATAAAGCAAAAGATTCTTCGTCTAGGGAAAAGTCAATTACCGTAGGAATATCTGACAGAATTCCTCCATTTTTCAACGAACTGGAACACAATTGCACTATTCGTGCTGCTTCATTACTCGCTTCAACACCTGGAAAAAAAGCACAAGTGTTGGTATAGGCATAGTGTACATCACCTGATAGAATGATTGCCTTTTTGTATTGGGCCAAATGTTCTAGGAGCAGATTATAGGCAAGTGGATCACTGGTCCAGGCTTCATCGTCGAGCGTAGTCGCCTTGAGTATTTTCATTTCTTTAACTGCAAATCTTTGCAAATCTTCGATGACGGGCATGCCTATGATAGGGGCAGGGGAAAGGACTACGGCCAGTTTATTGGTTTCAGTAGGAATCGGTAGTTGATCGTTAAAGGCAAGGGGTGCGATCAGCATCGTATAATTATCAATATAATGCCGACGTGTACGTGTATCGATTACATATACGTTGTGTTCTAAAAAGGATAATTGATAATACCATGGGTGTAAAACGCGGGGAGGCTTAGGGTTGATTTCGGGTTCGGGTTCGGGTACGAGTCCTAAGAAAATATTCAATTGATTAGCTTCCGATCCCGATCTAAAAGCTTTGATAATTTTCTCGTTTTTGTTTTTATCATCTTTAACCTCATGATACTCTACCGCCTTCCAAAAAGCACCATGGTCATCTTCATATTTTTCCGGTTGATTTCCCCAATCTTGAAAAATAGCATAAGCTACTAGGCCATTTCTGAGAATTTTACGTGTAGTTTCATCACTCAAAGCCATGTTCTTCCAATCTCCATGAATATACCAGTCGTCTGTTACCTCATGATCATCGAACATCATAAAAGTGGGAATATTGGCTAATGCTCTACGTACCTGTGGTAAAGTGTGTGCATATGTGGTCAGCTCACTCTCGATAACAGCTGTGCCAGGCACATCGCTTGGAATAACAATTTCATAAGGTGGAAACGGATGTTCCTTTTTCAAATCTGCTAAAGTCAATGGATAGCCCGACCAAGCAAATAGGTACATGCTATAAAACTCCGATAAATAGACCAGGTGATAATCGTTATGCGAGGAGCTTAGCTTTGTTGCGGATTCAACAAAGTGCTTGCGGTTGGCTGCCTGGGTCTCGGTACCACCATGCTTAGCGGATGGTGTGATAGCTTCCCGTATGCCTAATAAATTGACCCCTTCCATTGTGAGTATCTCAAACAATTCTACTGCCACATCATCGGCATAGATCTGATCGCCAGTGAGAAATAGTTGGTGGGGACGAGTCAGGGGGTCTTGATATTTGGCTTTAATCAATTCATCTAATTGCGCCAATTGATCCGAGCCAGTGCCATGCGGTTTGCGGCAAGAACCGTGTATGATACTGAGGTTTTCTAAACCTGGAGGTATTGCGAAGCCCGGCAAATGGCCGGTTTCATACCCAAGGGGAAGTCCTAAAACCGCGTTGTCGCTCTCGAGAAAGCCCAGTGTATTGAGGTCTTCGGTTGGACCCCCGAAGCCATCGTCGAGCGATATATTATAATAGTAATTCTGGCCTAAGACCAAACTCAGGTTTTTCAGCGTGATCACTATCACCCACAGTTTTTTACCAATCCGCTTGGGGTCGTTTTCTGTTTCCGTTATTACCTTACCGGTTCCTTTGGGATCGTTATAGAGCTTTAGCTTGATTCGACGAAATTCTTTGAAAGCTAGAAATACACTGACGGATTCAGGTGTTACCTTTCTAAGTAGTGGTCCTGTAATTATCGCGTTCATACTATTGATGTTAACGGGAGTCTGCGAAGAAACTCGATTTGTAATAAAAATTATGATTCAATCGTGATTAAGCAACTGGGGGGAAGTTTTACTTATTGCTACTGATGAGCAAGGAATACTCCTCGGAAAGAGAGGAATACTAATATATGAAAATGACCCGATATATGGAGGATACTTCACGCCCAAATCCTTTTTGCCTGTATTTCAACATTTTCGAGTCAAGATTACGATCTTAGGTTCTGTCGCATCCGTAATATTTGAGCCAATTTTTAGAAGATAATAGGAAACTTAAAAAACGTAAGTACATGAAGGTTAGTCTAAATATTTATTTTGTTATGACCAAATTGTTGTAAATTTTGACAGATGCGACAGAACCCGTTTACAAACATACAAGACAAAAACGCTGACAAACATTAAAAACTAATTTTATCCCTATTCCAAATGAAAAAAAGATTCTTCCTCAACAAACAATTTCCAATCGCATTATTGCTGCTAATTACACTTGCTTCATGTAATACAAACAAAGATGAATCAGAAAAAGAAGGAATAGAGGAAAAAACAGGAGCTTTTCCGGCAATTCTTCCGATTGAAAAACCGACTGACAGACAGCTTAGTGCTTCGATGGAAAGATTGTACGACAAATGGGGACCCCATGAAGAT
>RCNE010001397.1_pt1 | contig 13055 bp, 15 predicted proteins | sample 2041361 | NCBI WGS metagenome assembly RCNE01 (sample SAMN09708229, study PRJNA481090) | Marine sediment metagenome, whole genome shotgun sequencing project.
GGCTGCCTCGATCGGTCAGTCCCGACGACCCGTGATCCCGACCAAAAAGTCCACCTACCGGGATGACAGCCGGAGCCCCCTGGGTTATCCTTTCAAAGCATGTCGCCCGGCGACACGACCGATTCGAAAAACCCCCTGAATGGAGAGCATATGAACCCCAAGGTTGAAAAAGCGCTCAATGACCAGATTCACGCGGAATTCTTTTCCTTTTATCTTTATCTCTCAGTTTCGGCGTATTTCACGAACCTCCACCTCGATGGTTTTGCACACTGGATGCGGATCCAGGCCCAGGAGGAGTCCGGCCACGCCATGAAACTCTTTGATTTCGTCAACGAGCGGGGCGGAGCGGTGCAACTGCTCCCCATCGATGCTCCGACCCGGGAGTGGGCATCGCCGTCAGTGGCGGTCGAGACCGTCCTCAACCACGAACGCGCCATCTCCGAGCGGATCAACAGACTCGTCGACCTCGCCAATGCAGAGAACGATCACGCCACCGCCGTCATGCTCCACTGGTATGTCAACGAGCAGGTCGAAGAAGAGGCAACGTCTGACACCCTCTACCACCAGGTGAAGATGGTCGAATCGAACCCGCACGGTCTGCTCATGATCGACCGTGAGCTCGCAGGTCGGCCGGCCCCCGTAGCCGTGAGCGAAGCCCAGTAGCCGCTCAGCCGGCCAGGGTGACGAGGTGGGCGACGATGGCGTCGGCCACGTTCACCCCTGTGGCCCGTTCGAGGTTCAAAAAACCCGGTGTCGGATTGACTTCACCGACCAAGACTCCGTCCGCCGTCGGCAGGAGATCGACACCGCAGATACCCAGACCGGTGCTCTGTGTCGCCGCTACGGCCAGGGCGATGGCTTCGTCATCGGGTTCGAAGCTCGTCGCCAATCCCCCGCGGGCGGCATTGGAACGCCACTCCGAGCCGGCGGCCTCGAAGCACGCCGACGCCACAACCCGTGAGCCCACCACCAGCAGACGAAGGCTCCTACCCCCGGTTTCGTAGAACTGCTGAACGACGACCTCGTCGCCGAGACGCCAGAGTGAATCGAGAACGCTTTCGAGGTGGTCCAAGGTCCGGCACCTGATCACCCCGACTCCCATCCGAGACCGTCGTTGTTTGACCACCACCGGAAACTCGAGGCAGTCCCTCGCGGCGGCCGCCAGCGCCTCCGGGTCGGCGCCGGCCAGGGTTGTCGGCACCGCTATCCCCGATATGGAAAGGGTCTGCGCCGTCCGCCAGTGATCCCTCCCGAGGCGAATCGCCGAAGGTGGATTCGGGGTTGCTGCGCCTCGCCCGGTCAGGGATTCGAGCAGAGCGAGCAGACTGTCGGGCCGCCAGTTGCCGACGCGTGCCAGGACCACGTCGGGGGTCTCCGAGAGGGAGACATTGCGACCGCCACAGATCCGACCCGTGTCCGTTGCGGTCAGATCGGTGGCATTGACGAGCTCCATGGAGACTCTCGCACTCGCGGCGGCGTCCATAAGACGACGGTTGCTGCCGGTTTCCGGCCGGGCGCTGAGAACGAGGATTCGCACAACTTCATGGTACTCGGGTTGCCCAACGACGGCGAAGATCCAGGTATAATCTGCGGATGATCCGGGGAAATCTGGACCGCCTTCACCTTGGCGATCTTCTGCATTGGCTTGAACTCGGCGGCCAAACCGGGCGACTGACCCTTTCCGACAAGATCGGTGAACGGAGACTGGATTTTCTTCACGGGCGGATTGTCTATATCTCGTCAACCGTTCCGGAAGAGCGTTTGGCCACCTGGCTCGCACGGGATGGATTGCTCCCGGCGTCCTCGGTTCGCCGGTTGCTCTCGACCGCCATGCTGCGTCACGAACTCTTCACCGATGTTCTTCTTGCCGAGAGGGCTATCACCGAGACCGCCCTCGGGGCCAGCCTGACGGTCCTCGCAGAACTCATGATGGGTCGGATCCTCGACTCCTCCGAACTCCGGTTCGAGCTCGATCCGGGTCACCCCATCCGGGACCCTTCCGGTCTCTATCTCAGCCTCACACCGAGCAGATTGCTCCTCGATTCCGCGCGCCGCATGGATGAGTCCAAACAGGTGAGAATGTCGTCTCCGTCACCGATGCTGCCGCTTGACGAAGATGCCGTCGAGAACTTTTTCTGGCACCTCGTGCAGCAGGGGATCCCCAGCGACGATCCCGTTGACGGCGATCAGATCAACGCCCTGCACGACATCATCCGCAACGTCATGGCGAGCCTCGCCCAGTGGCTGGCGTCGAGCACCGGGCTCGTTCCCCAACCCGCCGACCACGGCGAGATCATGGCCGCATCACTCGATACCACCGGGAGCGTTCGGCTCTTCGGTCTTCCCCAGGCCACGTGGAATCTGATGGTGCTCGCCTGCTCGATCCGTTCAGCTGATCTGCAGGCTCCCAATGGGATTGAGCAGGTGGACGATTTCGCGGCCTCGCTCGGACTCTGGCCGGAGCTCACCGATGCCAAAAAGTGGCAACGCGGTCGCACCGGAACCCTCGATCGCCTGACCCGGCGCGTCTCCATCGTTTGGTCCCGGGGCGCCGCTGCGGCCGCCGAAGTGCTCGGCGTCGATCCGGGAGCAGCTCAACTCGCCGCCCACCTCATCACCGTTCCCACCGATCTCGTCTTGTGGGTGCTGGCCGCGCTCCCTGTTCCACACCACGGCATCCGCCGGGCGCTTTTGAGAGAACTCCCGCGCCGGATCGGTGCGGGCCTGGGACATCTCGCCGACTTCCCGTTGGATTATTGTCTCGTCCTCGAAGGAAAGGTCCCCACCAAACTCGGTGTCTGCCTCCACGTGAGCCGCAGCCTCATTCCCTCAGCTGCGGTCTGGCCCAGGACCATGCCCAACGACGAGTCCGTACTCGAATTCGCAACGCCGCAGCAACTCCAAAACGCGGCAACTGCGGCCCGGGAGGCGGTCGAGGGCCTGCCGTCGGTTCCGACCACCGAGGATTGACGGTCCCGCTACTGGGGCAGAGTCATGGACACCTCGGTGCCCTCGGGCTCTCTTCGGGCAACCGAGATTCGACCGCCGTGACGCTCGACGACCTGCTTAGTGATCATGAGGCCGAGCCCGATTCCTCGAGACTCACCCCTCGCCCCCGGCGCACCCTGCCAGAACGCTTCGAAGACCCGATGGAGATCAGCTTCGTGGATGCCATCACCGGTGTCGGAGATCTTGAACTCGATCCAGGGTTCGGATCCACGAAGCACCCGGCGCACTTCGATCCGAACGTCTCCTCCGGCGCGATTGTGTTCGAGCGCATTCTTGATGACCGCCCGCAGGGCCGTCGAAATGGCATCGGCATCGCAGGTGATGGTCTCTAGGTTGCCGGGGCTCAGCACCTTGATATCCACCTCGAGCTGTTTGGCGAGATCCTTGAGCGGTGCGACCGCGCGACGGAGGATTTCCGGCAGTGACGCAACATGACGTTTCGCCGCGCCGGGCTCGGTTGCGAGAAGGGAAGCCTGACCGACATTCTCCATGATTTCTGCGAGCGAGTCGGCCTGTTTTTGGATGATATCGAGGAACCGCGCGGTCTTCTCCGGCGGCGCCCCACGGAGACTGCCCAACGCCCCCGCGGCCGTGACCAGCGATGACACCGGGGGATTCAGCTGAGCGGCCACCCGAGAGATGAGTTCGTTCTTGATCCGATCGAGACGGCTGAGCTCGGCGTTGAGACGGCGAACTTCGTCGAGGGTGGTCTTGAGTTCGTCGGTCCGTTGATCGACGGCGCTTTCGAGCCCGGTGTTCGAGTCCTGGAGTTGGCGAAAGGCGAGGGCGTTGGAGTAACCCATGGCGGCGGTGGCGCCGAGGATGCTCGCGAGCTCGAGATCGTCCTCTTCCAGGGAGTTGCGATCGTGTCCGCCATAGATGCAGAGCAATCCCAGGAGCCGATCCTGAGCGAGCAGCGGCACCGCGATGGCCGAGGCGAAGCCCGCCTTCTCAATCGCCATCTGGACCGAACCGACAGTCGCTCCTTCCAAATCGTTGGCGATGAGAACCGGTTCACCGGAAGAGGCCACCGCTCCCGCAACGGTGGTCTTCTCCACCACCGAAGCCAGGAGGGGATCGTGGTCGACACCGTGGACCACCGCTTCCCGAAGTTGTCCTGCTGCCGGCACGATCAGGACGGTGGCTGCCTGTACCTCGAGACGAGACACTGCGGTCTTGATAAGCAATCGAAGCACATCCGCCGGGTCCTTCTGGTGGGCGATGGTGCGGCCGAAGTCGATGATGGCCCTGGTGATGAGCGCCTTGCGCTCGAGCTGTCGGCTCGCGATCTCGAGCTGTGAGCTCAGATCGGTCATCGCCAGATTGGCGCGAACCGCCTCTCTGACCAGGGTTTCCTGGGGGAGTGGTCCGGTCTCATCGGGCGGATGCTCAGGAGCCGTGATCTCGATGTCATCAGCGGCCACGGCCGGCGTCGTAGCCTCGATAAAGGGTTTGAGAGCGGCCCGTGTCTGCTGCTTGAGTCGCTCGATGGCGTGACCCGTGGTGTCGATGCCGAGACGATCCGCCAACGACACCAGCGTATTCTCGGTGATGGTTGCAAATGCCTCCATCACCCCGTCTCCGGTGATGGCGACGGTGGGAAACGACGGCACCCCACCGTCATTGAGGGCATGCTGAAGTTCTTCGATGGGAATCAGATTGGCCAGGTCCCTCTTGTTGTATTGCAACACCAGCGGCTGGTTCGTGGGTTCGATCCCGTTTGCCTCGAGATTCTCCTTGAGATTCGCAATTGACTGAAGATTGGCCTCGTGTTGGTCCCGCTGAGAGTCCGCAACGAAAACAACCCCATCAGCGCCCGCGAGAACCGCTCTTCTCGTGGCGTTGTACTGGACCTGACCGGGAACCGTATAAAGCTGGATTGCGAGCCGGTAGCCGCGGATGCGACCCAGATTGAGCGAAAGAAGATCAAAAAAGAGGGTGCGGTCCGATGCCGTATTGAGTGAGTAGAGCCGGCTTCGACGCTGGGGGTCCGTCACCCGGTGGACATGTTGGAGACATGTCGTTTTGCCACCCAGGGCCGGTCCGTAGTAGACGATCTTGACCTTGATCTGTCGGTACTGGTTCTCGAACTGGACCATCAGCCCTCCGCCGGACCGCGGCCACCTGTTGACCCGACTCAGTCAGCAGCGGCACCCGCAATTTTCTGTACACACAGCGTTTGGTCTTCTCGATTCGCCATCGAGGTCAACCCGAGTTCTATTGTAGCCTGTGCGAAGGCCGACTCACCCTTCAGGCGCCGTCCACATCGAGAGAACCGTCGCGATCCCTTCCTCAGCGGAGGCGATCGGGGCCAACTCGGCCGTCAATCTCACGCGGTCCTCCGCGGAGGATGTCCACGGCCGGGCTCGGGCGGCGAAGACCGTTACTTTCACCGGCCTTGGTCGAGGCAAAACCCACGGTGGATGGCTGAGCCAGTTGGAAGCTGGCATCACCGGTGGTCTCGTCGACCACCGACGAATAGCCGAAGACCAGGGCATCATCCAGACCGTCCTCGAGCCAGAAGACCAACGAGCCTCCCTCGAGGAGGGTCGGCAGCCGCTGCTGGATATGACCGAAGGGCGGCACGTCCATTGTCAGACTCTCGAGGAGTGTTCCGTCGGCGTCTTGAACATCCACCACAACCGATGTCCAATCCGAGCTCCACGAGGCGATCCCGATATTCGTTCTGAAGTTCAGACCATCGTTGAGGATGCCGGCGGCATAGCCGAGGGTATCCCAGTCGATCCCGACCCAGGTGCTCGATCCGGGAATGGTCTGGCCGTATTCGCCGCTCGTGCCACTCGGGTCGAGTGTATAGGTGCGGGACGTGACCAGAAAATCACAGTCCTCCAGGGGATCACAGGGCAACTCCCAGTCCGCGAAAACGAGGATCGAACCGGTTCCTTCGATGGCGAAATAGTTCGCTCCGAGAACATCCCAAAGATTGAATGTCGCCCACGGGTCGACGGTGAGATACAGGGTATCGGCCTGCCGATTGTCCGTTTCGCTGGGGAGAAACTGAAGGACCACCGGCAGCTCGAACGAGTGTGGATTATGAACCGACAGATCGGTGTGCCAATGGGTCCCATTGAGCCCCGTGGTGTTCGCCGCAGCGGGCACCACCCACTGCAACGAGAGCTGGGCGGAGGCCGGCGGGGCGACGGCAACGATGGAGCAGAGCGTGAGGGTGCTGAACAGAATCTTGATCCGAGTCATGACGACCTCCAGTTCGAATATCCGCAATTTCCGTGCCAGCCTGGGGTCTATCCCCAATCACCGACGCCAACGAGAACGTCCTCGGAAGTGGACGCTCTGCTTCCGGTCTCCCCCCCGGAACGCCGGTGGCCCTATACTCGGATCATGCGCATTTCCGGAATTCTGATACTGGTCGTCTTGATCTCCATGGCGGTTGTCGTCATTCTCCAGAGTCGAGACGTGACGGCGAAACAAGATGCTCTCGCCGTTGTCGCGACGCAACTCCGGGAGGAGGGAGTCGAGGGTGTGGGATTCGACCGGGAGCGCGCCTTCGAGCTCATCGCCGTCCTCGAGGGCCTCAGCAACGATCCCGACGCCATCCCAAACCACATCGAGGACCTCAAGACCATTGCCTCGACCGCCGCGAGCTGGTCCGCCGGGGCCGCCTCACCGAGCCCCGAGCTGCACGCCTCTGTCGCCATCCGCAAGGCCGCCGGCGAACTCCGAGATCACGCGGTCAGGCCGTCGCCATCGGCCCTTCGAAGGGCCCAACACGAGCTCGAGAAGGCCCGTCAAGCCCTCACAATCACGAGCTCCGGAGCCGGCACGACCGCCCCGAGCGGTCTCACCACCGAGGGTGTCCGGGACCGGATCAACAACCTCGAAGCCGCCCAGAAGGAAAAGATGCTCGAGATCGAAGAAGAGCTCGGACCCTAGGAGCGTGTAGTGGATAGAATTGGCGGCGCCTTTCGGGTGTCGTTTGGCCCGCACGTCTCACCATCAGGCCGGCGAGACGCCGGCCCTTCAATGGATCTCGGCCCTTTGGGTATGGCTTGCCGGGCTGAGCAATATTCGGTTTCAGTCCAGATCGAGCTCGAGCTCGAGACCCTCGAGAATCTCGCCGCCGATATTGGTGATCCGCACCGGCCCACAACCCAGAGTCTGCAGACGACGGGCAATGGCGCCGAGCCAATGCTGAACCGCTCCGGTTCGCTCGACCTCGACCACCGGCCACAGCCGGACCACCGTGTCCCGGTCCCGAGCGGCGACCAGGGCGATCGGATGGAGGGGCCGACCCAGTTCCACGACCACCCCGTCGGCGATCAGGGCTTCACCATCCGACCGCTGCCACACATCGCTGGTCTTGATGACCGCCCGGCCCCAGCGGATGACGCCGAGGTCAAGTTCGGTCGCAGCGCGATGAAAATCTAAAGCTCCACGGAGCACGAGATGGGGCATCAGTACTCCCCCGGTGATCGGTAGTGAGATCGCATCGACCGAGTATAGCGCGGGGCGTTCACCCGAAAATTCGACCCGGATGCCGGCGCGCTCACGTCTGGAAGAATTGTCCGCCGAACAGCCTTGTCCTGCGGCCGGATGCGGGCTAGGATTGGGCCCGTGCGAGTCGCTGTGAGGGCTGCCCTAGAGGGGATTCTGTTGCCAGCTTTGTGCGTGGCATGTGATGACGTGCTCGCCGGAGGTGATCGCGGCCTGTGCGGCGCGTGTCGCAGCCGACTTCATCCCATGTCCGGGCCTTGCTGTCCGCATTGCGGTGTCCCCGCCGACAGCGACAGCCAACCCTGCCTCGAATGCCTCGCCTCGCCTCCACCACAGTCCGCCACCGTACTGTGGGGAGAGTACGACGGGGTTCTTCGACTCGCGGTCCTCGCGCTCAAACACCGAGGTCACGATGAAATCGCACGACCGCTGGGCCGTCGTCTGGCGGCTCAGATCGCCGTCGAACCCTGGTTCGACGAGATCACGACGGTCACCGCGGTCCCGTCCCACGATATCCGCCGGTTTCGACGCGGATCGAGCGCGGCCGGTCTCATCAGTGCCGAGGTCGCACGAGCTGTCGATCAATCCACCACCCGCGCTCTGCGGCGTCATGGTCTCCGCCGTCAGGTGGGACGCACCCGCGCCCAGCGAAGGCAGCTTCCTCGAGGGAGCTTCTCATCAAACCGGCGGGTGCGGGGCCACCGTGTGCTGCTCATCGACGACGTCTGCACCACCGGGACGACCCTGCGCCGCGCCGCCGACTGTCTGCTCTCGGCCGGGGCCGAGGCCGTTTTCTGCGCAACCATCGCTCATGCGACCGATCCCAGGAGAATGTGATGACGTTTTTCGACCAGTTGATCCGACACGGCATGCCGTTCGTTCCCAAACCCATCGTCGGCAAGGTTGCCCGGCGCTATGTCGCCGGGGAGAATATTTCCGACGCCATGACCGCCATCCGGGCTCTCAACATTGAGGGAGCCATGGCCACGGTGGACGTCCTCGGAGAAGAGGTCCACGAAGAGGCCAAGGCCGAAGCGGCCGTGGCTCAGTACCTTGAACTCCTGGAGACCATCGATCACGAGAAGGTCGATGCCAATGTCTCCATCAAACCGACCATGCTCGGCCTCAAGATCGACAAAACCTTGGGATACGAGAACATCAAGACCATCGCCGAGAGGGCGGCCGGGCTCGACAACTTCCTCCGAATCGACATGGAGGACCACACCTGCACCGATGCGACCCTCGAGATCTACCGTCGGCTTCATGCCGAGGTCGGTCACGTCGGTGTCGTACTCCAGTCCTATCTCCACCGGACCGTCGAAGACATTACTGCTCTGCTGCCGCTCAAACCCAATATTCGACTGTGCAAGGGGATCTATCGCGAACCGAGGAGCGTTGCGTGGAAGCAGTATGAGACCGTCCGCGCCAATTACATCTACACGATGGAAAAGCTCATCGAAGGCGGCGCCTATGTCGGAATTGCCACCCACGACGCTCACCTCGTCTGGGCGGGGATGAGCGCGGTGGATCGTCTCGGACTCGACCCGTCGCAATACGAATTCCAAATGCTCTTCGGTGTCGATCCCGAGCTTCGCCGGATGATCCTCGAGAGGGGGCACCGGCTGCGGGTCTATGTTCCTTTTGGCCGCGACTGGTATCCCTACTCCATGCGCCGCCTGCGGGAGAATCCCACCATAGCCCACCACGTGACTCGCGCCATGCTCGGAATGGGACCCCGTTGAGCCCTACCGGGAATGGGAGTATTCTAGGACCAACCGGCGGCTTGGAGGTCTAACATGCGCCATCACATCACCGCACCCATCGCCCTCGTGGCGGTTTTCACCATGGTTATGGGCATCGGATCCGCTATCGCGGGGCCCCAGGCCCGCATCGGGGGCTCCGTTGTCGGAACCGATGGTGAACCCATCGTCGGGGCGACGATCACGATCACCTGCGACGCCCTTCCCACGTACACCAAGATCCTCACCACCGACAAGAAGGGGGAATTCAAGGTCCTCATCCTCGACGCCACCAACGCCTATCTCTTCACCGCAACCGCTCCGGGTTTCCTCGACTACAAAGAGGAGATCAAGGTCTCCGTCGGAACCACCGACAACGACTTCACCTTCGAACTGTCGACACCCGAGGAAATCTCGAACGCGCGGCAGCAGGAAGTGATGGAACAACCGGGATACAAGGAGTTCGGTGAGGCGCAGGAGCTTCTCGAGGCGGGCAATCCCGTCGAAGCCCGCGCCCGGCTCGAAGACGCACTCGAGGCGATGCCCGATTTCATCGAGGCCCTCGAGGTGATGGCCGGCATCGATTTCGACTCCGGTGACGCCGAACTCGCTCTGGCGACCGCGCGGCGTTGTCTCGAAGAGGACGACGAGTCCCAGAAATGCCTCGCAGTGGCATCGAACGCAGCCGGTATGGTCGGTGACAGCGAGGCTCAAGCAGCCTACCTCGCACAGTATCAGGGGCTCAATCCGGATGATCCGGCGACGCTGTTCAACCAGGCTGCCGGTTTTCTCAACAAAATGGATGACGAAAGCGCCCGTCCCCTCCTCGAACAGTGTCTCGTCGTCGATCCAGAGTTCGAGAAATGTCTCTTCGAGTACGGCATGCTGCTGTTGCGCACCGGTGACCTCGAGGGGGCCAAGGCCCAATTCGAGATGTATCTGGAGGTCGCCCCTGAAGGCCCCGATGCGGCCACCGCTGCCGAGACGATCAAGTACCTCTAGCGCCCAGGGGTTATGACCATGTCAACTCTCGTGATCGGGGTTGCAGGAGGCACCGGATCCGGAAAGACCACCGTCGCTGATGAAATCGTCCGCCGTGTCGGCGCCGACAGGATCGTCTCGGTTCATCAGGATCGTTACTATCGGGACCTCTCTCATATCGACATTCACCAGCGTGCCCTGCACAATTTTGATCACCCCGACGCCATCGAGGAGACTCTGTTGGTCGAGCACCTCGGTCTTCTCACCAAGGGTCGGCCCGCGCCGCTACCCGTGTATGACTTCGCCGACCACGTCCGCACCAACGAGGTCCAGATGGTCGAGCCGCGCCCAGTGGTACTGGTCGAGGGCATCCTGATCCTGGCCGTCGCCGCCGTTCGAAAACTCATCGACGTCAAGCTTTTTGTCGACACCGACTCGGATATTCGTTTGATCCGCCGGTTGGGTCGTGATCTCACCCAACGCGGAAGAACCGTGCAATCGGTGATCGATCAGTGGAGCGAGACCGTCCGCCCCATGCATCTCGAATTCGTCGAACCGTCCAAAAGATACGCTGACCTCATCATCCCTGAGGGCGGCTTCAATACCGTCGCCCTCGATCTTGTCATCAGCCGCATCGAACAGGTGTTGAACGGGTCGCGATAGGAGCGGAACCGCAGGTTTTATCGGCTCGTCGCTGCCGTCCGGCGACGGCGGCGCTGGCGGAGCTCCTCCTCCTTGAACATGAACCTGATGGAGTGTTTGAAGATGAGGAGGTTCGGAGCCTTCTCCCGGTTCAACTTGAGGCAGTTCTTGTCGTACCACTCAATCCAGCCGATGAGTTCGGTCCCATCGGTGAGCATCACCACCATGATCGTGCGACTCTGCATCTGTTTGAGGTAGTAGAAACTCTCGGCATTCGTCTGCTCGGCCGGCACCTGCTTGCGCCTGCCGGTCGTACCTCGTGTCGGAAACCTGTCCATCATCTCGGTCATCGATGGACGGATGAGTTTGCGATCGGACATCTGGTCGCTCCTAGCACCCCATGCTGGGCGGGGGGACGGACCCGGATGCATGAAGTAGGGGAATTGTGCATCAAGGGTAACAAAACCACGGCACCCTGTCTCGCGGCGTTCCGACGCCACGACCGGGAGAGGTCACGAATCCCGATGTCGCGACCGCTTGCCGGTTTCAGGATACTGATCGACCTCGTGCGCCAGACAGCACATCAGACGTCCGCAGAGACCGGAAATCTTGGTCGGGTTGAGGCTCAGGCGCTGGCGTTTCGCCATCCGGACCGTGACCGAGTGGAACCGGTCCATAAAGGTCGCACAACACAGGCAACGACCGCACGGGCCGAGACCACCGCAGATCCTCGCGCCATCCCGGACCCCGAGGGGACGCATCTCCACCCTTCGGCGATACCGGCGACCGAGTTCGCGCAGAACGGGTCGAAAATCGAGCCGCCTCTCGGCGGTGAAGTAGATCACGGCTTTTCGGCCGGTCAATGGCAACCGGGCCTTGATACCCCGCATATCGAGACCGAGCTCACTCGTGCGACGGCGAAGAAAACCCTCGATTTCGCGCTCGATGTGATGATTGTCCTCCGAGCGCTTCTGGTCCTCATCCGAGGCCAGTCGAATGACCCGGCCCACCGGCCCGGGACGTTTTCTGAAAACCGGCAGCGCAAAGAGGCTCACCCGTCCGAGGAACTGCCCGTCCGGTGTTTCCACAAGGTAATGGTTATCGTGTCGAACCTCGAGGGTGCCGATTCGGCACGGCATCGCAGGAAGGTCGGTATCGATGATCACGGAGACCAGGTCCTCGACCCGGGGCGTGATCTGTATTTCGGCAAAGGAGGAAGTCACGGTGTCGTCCCCTTGTCATCGAGTTCGGTCTGGATTCCGGTGTCGGCGCGTTCCACCCCTTCGGCGCCGGCCCGGCGCGCTTCGGCGAGGGCTTTGGCGACTTCGGGTCGTTCCCAAGCCACGATCTGGGCTGCGAAGTAGGCGGCGTTCTTGGCACCCGCCGATCCCACGGCGAAGGTCGCCACCGGAATCCCGGCAGGCATCTGCACCGTCGAGAGGAGGGCATCGACCCCATCGAGGACCCCGCCGGGCAGGGGCACGCCCAGGACCGGCCGGATCGTATGGCCGGCGACCACACCGGCAAGGTGCGCCGCCATCCCGGCGGCGCAGATAAAGACCCGACACCCGTCGGCTTCGGCCTTTTGAACCAGCTCGAGGGTTCGCTCGGGGGTACGGTGGGCGGAAGAGACCTTGACCCTCGAGGAGAGACCGAGATCGGCCAAAACTGCAATGGCTCCCTGGAGGTGCTTCCAGTCGCTCGCCGAACCCATCAACATCAGAACATCGAGTTCAGGCATGTGATCTTTCCTTCATTGCCAAGGTATCGGCTCCGATGTCGGATCGGAAATGCGCTCCCCTGATACCGACGCGCTGAACCCCGCGGTAGGCGAGATCGATGGCGTCGGCAAGGGTCGCACCGGTGGCCGTGACCGAAAGGACCCGGCCGCCGGCGGTGAGCAGCTGATCTCCGTCCCTCTTTGTGCCCGCGTGGAAGACGACCACGTCGGGGAGCGCCTCGGCCTCGTCGACTCCCGATATCTCATCGCCGAGGCGGGGACTGCCTGGATAGTCTTCGGCGGCGATGACCACGCAGGCGGCGACTTCGTCTTTCCATTCCATACAACCCGGTTCGAGCCGACCCCGCGCGGCATCGGTGAAAACCGCGGCGAGATCGCCGTCGAATCGACGGAGCACCGACTGGGTTTCAGGATCTCCGAGGCGGCAGTTGAACTCGAGGACCCTGGGCCCGTCGGCGGTGAGCATCAGC